>ENA-OQCD01000073-OQCD01000073.1-human-gut-metagenome-genome-assembly--contig:-NODE-73-length-21905-cov-2.070943_pt1 | contig 21905 bp, 30 predicted proteins | sample MGYA00242755_ERZ504571 | MGnify/ENA primary metagenome ERZ504571 (study PRJEB26092, sample SAMD00036274) | human gut metagenome | host: Homo sapiens | study: EMG produced TPA metagenomics assembly of...
CTGAAAATGGCGGATAAGGAGAATGAGATCCATACCACGACAGGACTGGAAGAAGCGGGCAGAAATATGTATAATGCTCTGAACCCGGAACAGAAGGCTGCTTGGGATAAGCACTATGATCCTATCATTGCCAGATTCAAAAAGGATAAACTGACGGGTAAAGCCTTGGCGGAATGGAAATATCAGCAATATATGCATGATTATATGCGAGTTATTCATTCTGTAGACCGTAATGTGGGGCGTGTCTTGAAATATCTGGAAGAAAATGGATTGATGGGGAATACGATGATTGTCTATACTTCCGATCAGGGCTTCTATATGGGGGGAACATGGTTGGTTTGACAAACGTTTTTATGTATGAAGAATCTTTCCGTACTCCTCTGATGGTCCGTTTGCCGGGTGGAAAGAAAGGTGATATTGATGAAATGGTACAGAATATTGATTATGGCCCTACTATATTGGACCTTGCAGGAGTGAAGGTGCCATCGGATATGCACGGAGTTTCTTTCCTGCCTTTACTGAAAGGAGAGAAAGTTTCCGATTGGCGTAAGTCATTGTATTATCATTTTTTATGAATACCCGGCTGAACATGCTGTCCGCCGTCATTATGGTGTACGTACAGATCGTTATAAATTGATGCATTTTTATAATGACATAGACTGTTGGGAACTATATGATTTACAGGAAGATCGTATGGAAATGCATAATATCTACGGACAACCTGGAACGGAAGAGTTGGTTAAAGAATTGAAGACGGAATTATTACGTCTCCAAGTTCAGTATGATGACCCTATTCGTAACATTTACAAGGATTGACAACCTAATCTGACCTAAATTTAACATAGCATGAAGTATTCCCGGTTCTTTCTGTTTCAAGAAGGTCGGGAATCTTTTTTTCTATAATCGGACGGACTCATTCCCATTGCATTTTTGAATACAGTGCTGAAATTGCGTGAATGCTTGAATCCTGACTGTTCTGCTACTTCGCTTATGGACAGTGTGGTGGCATCTAGTAATTTACGGGCATATTCCAAACGGCATTTTATGATGTATTCACTGATGCCTATATCCATCATTCCTTTAGTCTTGTTGTAGAGTGACGCACGGCTCATTCCCATTTGCTTTGCTATGAAATTGACATCCATATCCACATTGCTGATATTTTCATTGACAATGCGGCTGAATTGAAGCATCAGCTGCTCATTGATGTGATTCAGATTTTCTTGTTTGGGTATAGGGATATCTATGGTGGCATAGTGCTTTTTCACGATGTTGTGATTATGCATGATATTCTGTATCTGGATAGAAAGTAAATCCATGTCAAACGGTTTGGTTATATAGGCTTCTGCTCCTGTTTTGTATCCTTCTTCTATACTGGCGTCATCGACACAGGAAGTAAGCAGTATCACAGGCATTATAGTTTAAGTCTGGTTTTTTGTTTGATATAGCGGCATAGTTCAATCCGTTCATGCGGGGCATTTTGACATCACTTAATACAATTTGGGGGCGTTGTGACGTAAGGATAGGAAGAGCTTCCATGCCATCATGAGCTTCATACACTTCTTCAAACAGAACTTGTAGGTTGCAAATCAGGTAATTACATAAGTCGCGATCATCTTCCACTATTAGAATAGAATGAAATTTCTCTATGCTGTCTTGTTGAGGTTGTTTGTAATCGATGTCGGCTGATAGATGCAATGCATCATTCAAATAGGTTTGAGGTGTAGATTGAATTGTCGGCGGCTTCCTGTCTATACGGTAATGTGAAAAAGAAAGTCGCTCCTTTGGTTTCATTATTTTGGGCTCCGATGATGCCTCCGTGCATTTCTACCAGTTGCTTGGCGTATGACAAGCCGATTCCGTTACCTTGAAAGCTATGTTTACCCTGATAGAAGCGAGTGAATAAATTGGCTATATCTTCTTCTTGAAGACCTATTCCCTCATCTTTTTATAGTTACCCGTACACGGCTTCCATTACCTTCGAGGTAAGTGGAAACAGTGACAGTAGAATTTTCTTCGCTGAATTTATAGGCATTTGTCAATAGGTTGTTAACGACGATTTCACATTGACTGCGGTCAAAATACATAGTTTCTATGGTAGTGTCAGGAGTAATGCCAATGAGATATTACGTAACGAAAGTTCATCCTTGAAATCATTTAGGATACTTTGCAACCATTCGTTGAAGGGCGTGGAAGACATGCGCAGGATATTTTTCTCTACTTCCATCTTGCGCATATTCAGAATCATGTCAATGATGTTTTCATTTGTCGTGCTTGCTTGAACGCACCATATAGTTTGCCACGGAGTTCATAGGGGATTTGTTTGCTGTTTGTAAGTTGTTTCAACGGTGTATAAATTAAGGTTAAAGGGGTACGCAGTTCATGGTTGATATTGATCAAAGCTTTCACTTTTTCCTTGTAGATGGTACGTTCCTGTTCCTTGTATTTCCGTTTCAGTTGACGGTCGTGAGCTTTTATGATATAGATAATGAAAAGAATGATGATGGCCGCACATAATAGGATGAACCAGGATTGTTGCCACCACGGAGGAAGGACAGTGAATTTCAGCAAAGTGAATTCAGGACTCCAGCTACCATCGTTCTGTGTACATTGAACCGTTATTTTATAGTCGCCCGGAGAAATGGTATGTAAAACAAGATGGGGACGGGATGTTTCTGTGTATTCTGTGTTCAGCCCTTTTATACGGAACCGGTAGATGCGCTTGTGAAATACACTTCCCCTTCCAGTTGTGTATGTTATTTTAGGGAGGAGAAATTATAAGGAATTTCCATAGTTGATCGGGGGATGAAGTGAACTGTTGTGCCGTTCAATGCTATTTCTTGCAACTTAAGTGTGATGGGAGGTGGAGCCGAAGCTGGTTTTTAAAGCTTTGTTGATTCGTACCAATCCCTCGGAGCCACCCATGTATATGTTGCCGTCACTTGCCACCAATGCAGGTTTGGCTAAAAAGTCGTTAGGTAATATGCCGTCCATCTCATTGTAGATGACAAAATGATTTTTATGTGGATTATAAGCGTATATGATTCCCAATGACCCCATCCATACGATGCCTTCATGGTCAATGACTAAAGAAGTGATTACGTCATTTCCATCGGGTAGCTTTAATGGCTCTTTACGGTTTGAGGGCAGGTGAATTCTGGTGACTCCATTAGGTTCGGCTATCCATAGAGTCCCTAAAGAATCAATGCTTGCAGCTAATATCTGGTTATTTTTCTCATAAGCTATGGTTTCGTATTCGTTTTTCTCTTTGTTGTATTGGAATACATTGTTTCGGTCATGAAAAAATGGATAAGTACGGTATTTTCCAATATAGATCCAGGAATATTGTAATTGTTTGTTCTTGAAGTGGATGGGAATAAGTTGTTGGCTTCCGGGAATATATCGGTAAAAAGCATTACCGTATAGTTCTATTTTCGTTCCGATCATTAACTCGTATATTGGTGGGTGCACTGGAGCTTGCCAGCTTTGCTTCTGCATCTTTGTCCGGAAGAGAGAAGCGCTGGTAGTTTCCTGTCTTTTTTATTGAAGCGGAAGATTCCTTTTGAAAAACTGGATGCTAGCAGTTCGGTTTCGGATAAAGGGCAAATGGATACTATTTTTCTCCCAATGTTTGCGGATAGTGGGTAAAAACGTTCCGTTTGCGGGTCAAAGCAGTTGATACCGCCTCCGTCCGTACCAATCCAGATCCGTCCGTCTTTATCTTCCCATAGGCATAAGGGGCATTTGTCGGACAAGCCTGAGGCTGGGTTTTGTGCAGCTTTGGTATAGGTAGTGATAAAACCTTTTTCTGCTCCTAGTACGCCTTCCCGCACCATACCTATCCACATGTGGTTGTTGCTGTGGCATAGGCATGTGACTGAATTGGCAGGGAATTGCCGGTTTTCTTTGTTTGATAAGATTTGAATATCATGAGTGTCCGGATAGATTATATTCACTCCGCCGCCATCTGTTGCCAGCCAAATGGCTTTATCCCATTCTGTTATATCAAGAACGATATCGTTGCTCAAGTTTGAATTACGGGTATTATAGGAGGTCAGCAGTTGTCCATCCTGATTATAACATTTTACTCCTTGCCCATAGAAGGAAACCCCAGTAATGTCCGGAAGAATCCTTATATAGATCGTATGCATTGGATGATTCACCGAATGGAGAATCGGTTATTTTCTCCTGTATGTTTTATTTTAATAACTTTATTTTTCCATGCATTGTTTATTATCAAGTAATGAGTGGAATCGAAAGGCTCCATCTTGATAATACGGATTCCTGTTGTTTTTAAAGGGATTGCTTTGGAATGTTTTAATTCTTTTTCATATACAAGTAATGTGTCGGTTACAGGTATCAGCAGCTTGCTTCCTTCAGTTGTTTATAATGGAAGCTTTTTACCGGCTGATTATGTCGCAGAAAAAATTTGCAGGGAATCTTTCTCATATTCATAATAACTGATTCCTTGTGAGGTGACCGCCCATATCCGCTCTTCATTATCTCCGAAAATATCGTTGATGTAGTGGCTGTTTTTACGTAATAAGTCCGGTAGATTATATTTCTTGATTTTTTCTCCATTGAAACGATATATTCCCTGAGTGGTTCCGACCCATAATGAACCGTTTTTGTCATCGTATAGGGATATAATAGAGGTTGGAAGTCCTTCTTTAATAGAAAGTTGTTTAAAATGATAATAAGGACGTTGATGGAATAAGTCTTTATGATAAAACAACATAGAACCAGGATTACATAGACGGCTTTTCTCATTCAGATAAGGTCTTAAAACAAATATTTGTACAAATATAAGAAATAGGTTTGAAATTCAAAGCGAAAAGAGGAATATTGATAACCGAATGGCTGTGATATTATATATAAATTTGTCATTCTGAACAGATGTAAAAGATAACATAGTGTTCAGAATGACAAAATAGATTGGAGAATGAGGGGGATTTGTCTGACAGGTTTTTTGTCCTTATAATTGGGATTTTTTTAGTTTTTCATTCTCAACCATTATTTTATATTTCTTTCCTTTAGTTGTCTTAAAGGTAAAAGTCCGGTTACCATATCTCAGATTGCAGGGTTCACCGGCTTTGGACAAAATAACGGCCTCTTTTTAATTTACCATCCTGCCAGGTAATGTTAATTTCAAAGTTACCTTTGGCACAAAGCCCCTTTACAGAACCTTCTTTCCATGCGTCTGGCAAGGCTGGGAGTAATTGGATGAATCCCATGTGACTTTGCAACAACATTTCTGTGATACCGGCAGTTCCGCCAAAGTTACCGTCAATCTGGAAAGGCGGATGGGTATCCCATAAGTTGTCCAAAGTTCCATTTTTTAGTAAGTTGCCAAATAGTTTGTAGGCGTGGTTACCGTCTTGCAGACGTGCCCATTGATTCAGTTTCCATCCCATACTCCAGCCGGTAGCTCCGTCACCGCGGTGTTCTAAAAACAACTTTTGGCGGCATGGGGTCAATTCGGGAGTCATAATTGGTGAGAGGGGTGTGTCCCGGATGCAGTCCGAATAAATGGTTGACGTGACGATGCTCGTCTTTGGGGTCGTCTATGTCTGTTGACCATTCCATTAACTGACCATAACGTCCTATTTGATAGGGTACAAGATGTTTCAGTACATATTGCCATTGTTTACGGTCTTTGGAATCGACACCCAGTGCTTTGCTGGCATCAATGGCGTTGAGCAATATTTCGCGGACTACAGCGTGTACAAAAGTAGCTCCTTGGTCTACAGGTCCATGCTCGGGAGAAGTTGAAGGAGCAGCAGTGTAGGTCCCGTCCGGTTTATGCCATAAATAGTCTACAGCAAAGTTGGCACTGCTCTTGATAAGATCATAGCCTACTTCTTTCAGGAATTTTTTTGTCTCGGGTGTAATCATAGTATTCCCAAATGTGAGTTGCCAGCCAGGGACCTGCCATCGGGTTAAAGTTCCAGGACATATTTTCATCGGTCAAAGGGGAGGTAAATCCGAAAATGTTTCCGGATATGGAGGCTGTCCATCCGCGTGCGCCGAAATAGGCTTGGGCTGTTTTTTCTCCCGGTTTTACCAAGGTACGGATGAAGTCTATCAAAGGCCATACACATTCGTTCAGATTGGTGGAGCAAGCAGGCCAGTAGTTCATCTGGATATTGATATTATTATGGTAATCTACATGCCATGGGCCATCTACCCCGTTGGCCCACATTCCTTGCAGGTTGGCCGGGAGATTGCCGGGGCGTGAACTGGCAATTAATAAGTATCGCCCGAACTGATAATAGATTTCTTCCAGCCGGTAGTCCGGATTTCCTTTGCGATAGCGTGCTAGACGTTGATAGGTGGGGAGGTCTGTAACGGCAGGATATTGTAAGGTCATGGGAGCACGAGGGTTCAGTTGTAGTTGGACTCTTCCAAACAGTTGGGTATAGTCCGTTTTGTGTCGCTCGCATAATTCGTTGTAATTTTTGGCAGCGGCAGCGTCTAGCATGGCCAGGGTTGTTTGGTCCGGATCAGGACCGACATACGTCTTGGGGTCTTTGAAGTCTGGATTGAAGTTGAGTTTATAATCGGTATCTGCGGTCAGCAGAAAAATGACTTCATCCGCATTGCGGACAATGAATTTGCCATCAGTCGTGTTCAGGCTTCCTCCTTTGTTTATGGCTTGTATGCGGAGAGCAAATTTCATTTGGTTGTTTTTGAGGCGACCGGTATAGAGCAAACGATTGGGACCGTCTGTTTTGATATCACCTATGGCTTCAGGGTTGCTGCCATAGCTGAATATCAGGTTTTGCATGCCGGGACGGTTGGCTGTGAACTTCAGTACCATCACGCTGTCGGGGTAGGAAACGAAGTATTTACGCTCGTAGTTCACTTCATCTTTGCGAAAACTGACTATTGCCATGGCCGAGTCAAGAGACAGGATGCGTTTATAATCGGTCATACCGATTTCACTTAAACCGGTTTCGATGTAAGCTTCTCCCAATGTAGTAAAGGAGCCGAAGCGAAAAGGTGTTTCACGGCTTGGCTCATAATCGGCCAGTCCGTTGAAATTTTTGCAGGTAAGTTCTTCTGCTTTTTTCTGGTTACCGTCTGTAAATGCTTGGCGGATTTCGGGTAACAGGTGTGCCGACTCTTTATTTACGTTCCAATAATAAGCTGCTCCCTTTTCTGTGTTCGGTCCTCCGCGCCATAGTGTCTTTTCGTTTAAAGTGATTCGTTCTGCCGCTATAGATCCCATAACATTGCCTCCCAAACTGCCGTTTCCTATGGGGAGTGAGTTGTTTTCCCATGCTTTGTCTGTTGCAGGAGAATACCAGGAAGCGCGTCCGTCCAAATTATTAGGGGTATCAAACCAGATGCTCAATCCTTTGGTGTAATCTGTACTCTGTGCTTGTAAGGAAGCTGCGAATAAGCTTCCTAAAATGCATAGTTGAAGTTTCTTCATAAATTAATGATATTAGTTAAAGGTATTTCTACAAAAATACAATTAGATTTTTATTTGTGAGAAATGTAATGTTTGAAATTTAGGGTGATTTCCTGTTTTTATAGGTATATCAAGGTTGAAAGATAATTTTCATCGAACATTTCATTGGCGATATCCCACAGATGTTCTGCTGTCAGCATTTCTATCCGTTTGAATACTTCTTCCGGACCTTCAAATTTACCATAGTGCAAGAACGTTTTTCCCATATCCAATGCATTGTTCTCAAAATTGTCTCCGGCAACTCCTATTTGTCCGATGATCTGTTTTTTTGCTGCACTCAGTTGTGAGGAACTTAGTTTGCTGTCACGCAGTTTTTTCAATTCTTTATGAACTAGTCCGATGCAACGGTCTGCATCTTCCGGATCAGTTCCGAAATAGATGCAGAACACTCCTGTGTCTGTGTATGAAGTCAGATTGGCTTCTACGTTATAGACCAGCCCCCCGCGTTCGCGCAAGGAAACGTTCAGCCGGCTGTTCATACCGGGTCCTCCCAGCAGATTGTTCAGCAGGTAAAGTCCGGTTCGTTTTTCATTATATGCATTATATCCCCGGCTACCTATCATCACATGGGCTTGATGTGTTTCTTTATTCAGTGTCAATGTCTTAGGAATATAGAGAAAAGGTTCTGTCCGTTGGCGTTCGGTAATGGAAAAAGGAATGTCGCTGTCACTTTCTCTATGGTGCGTATCACTTTCTTAAAGTCTATATTGCCTTGAATGAAAAAGATCATATTGGTAGCTTTGTAAAAACGGGAAGTAAAATTCAAGGCGTGTTCACTTTTGAAACTACGCAATAAGTCCGGTTTGCCCAAAATATTCCTTCCCAAAGGATGATTGGGAAAAATCAATTCCTCAAAATCATCAAAAATCAGTTCTGACGGACTGTCTTCATAACTTTGTATTTCATCAATAATCACTTCCACTTCTTTGTCAATCTCATGTTGTGGGAAGGTGCTGTGAAATACAATATCTGCCAGCAGTTCTGCTGCCCGTGAGAAGTGTTCTACCAGAAAAGCACTGTATATCACTGTTTCTTCCTTATTCGTATATGCATTTAAATCTCCGCCTACATTTTCCATGCGGTTCAGGATGTGCCATGCATGTCTTTTTTTGTGTTCCTTTAAAGATAAGGTGTTCCACGAAATGGGCCATTCCCTGTTCCTGTTCGTTTTCATCACGGGTTCCGGCATCGACGGCAAAGCCGCAATAGGCTACATTAGACTGATTGGGAGCGTGAATAATGCGCAGCCCGTTAGGCAAGGTGAAAGTATTGTATGACATTGTTTTTTGCTTCAAATAAGTTTCGGTTGGCAAAAATACAACAAAAGTTATTGCCGTTCTTCAAAAAATGCAGATATTTGTATTTACTAACAGAAAACAAGATGATGGATAAAAATTGCTATTTTCTGTTCCGCATCCGAGAATTATAAGAGCCTGTGTTTTTTGAAAAAGCACGTGAAGTTGGGCGTTTGGATGGGACAAAACAAGAAGACGTTAGTGTATGGAGGTGCTAATATCGGATTGATGGAATGTATTGCCAAGGCAGCCAAAGACAACGGTTCGATGATAATGGGAGTTATTCCGACCAAATTGGAAGAACGTGGACGAGCCAGCGATTTGGTGGATGTGACTTTCCGTACGGATAATTTGAGTGACCGTAAAGATGTGATGTTGAATGAATCGGATGTAGTGATAGCTTTGCCGGGAGGAGTGGGTACACTGGATGAGGTTTTTCATGTAATGGCGGCCGCTACGCTGGACTATCATCGTAAAAAAGTAATTTTTTATAATATAAATGGCTTTTGGAATGGCATTATCGACTTTTTGGCCGGATTGGAGAGGCAGCATTTTGCCCATCATCCGTTGAACAGTTATTTTGCTGTTGCCAATGACTTGAGAGAACTAACCGAACTACTTAAATAATATTCATGTAACCTATTATGATGACATCTATACACGAATTGTTGCAGAAAGAGGCTCAGGCTGTTTTGAATATTCCTATAACTGATGCTTATGAGAAAGCAGTGGAATTGATTGTTGAGCAAATACACCGTAAAAAGGAAAGCTGGTGACTACCGGTATGGGTAAGGCCGGACAGATAGCTATGAATATAGCTACGACTTTTGCTCTACAGGTATTCCGGCAGTGTTTTTACATCCCAGCGAAGCCCAACATGGGGATTTGGGGATTTTGCAGGAGAATGATTTGCTGCTTCTGATTTCTAATTCAGGAAAAACCCGTGAAATTGTGGAACTGACACAACTTGCACATAATTTGAACCCAAATTTGAAATATATTGTTATTACCGGAAATGCGGATAGTCCATTGGCCCGGGAGTCTGATATTTGTTTATGCACCGGGCATCCTGATGAAGTGTGTGCTTTGGGTATGACCCCCACAACTTCAACTACAGTTATGACCGTGATAGGTGATATTTTGGTAGTGGAAACCATGAAAAAAGACTGGTTTTACCATCGAAGAGTATAGCAAAACGCCATCATGGAGGGTACTTAGGTGAGCGTTCACGCGAGTTAAGTAAGTAAAATAAAATAGAACCGGAACGCAAAGGACACAAATAATACAAATAGCATTTTATTAAAGGATTTGTGTCATTTGTGTTCGGTTTTATGTATATAAATCGTAAATATAAAAATGAGAAAAGTAATAGGTATAGGTGAAACCATTCTGGATATTCTTTTTAAAGATAGCAACCTACGGCAGCTGTTCCCGGTGGCTCGGTTTTCAATGGAATTATTTCATTGGGGCGTTTGGGAGTCAATGTAACTTTTATCAGTGAAACGGGAAATGACAAAGTGGGCGATATCATTCTGAAGTTTATGCGAGAGAATGGAGTAAGCACAGATCATGTGAACGTGTTTCCTGAAGGAAAGTCACCTGTGTCTTTAGCTTTTCTGAATGAACAGAATGATGCTGAATATCTTTTTTATAAAGATTATCCACGGTTGAGGCTGGATGTGACAATGCCTGAAATACATCGGGATGACATTGTGATGATCGGCTCTTATTATGCTGTAACGCCTCAATTGCGTGATAAGGTGAAAGAACTGTTGGATAAAGCTCGTGAAAAAGGGGCTATCATTTATTATGACGTGAATTTCCGCAGTACTCACAAGAACGAGGCGATAAAGCTGCTTCCTGTTATTCTTGAGAATTTTGAATATGCTGATATCATTCGCGGCTCCGTTGAGGATTTTGAGAATATGTTTGGTTTGACAGATGCGGATAAGGTTTATAAAAAGTAAGATTGAATTTTATTGTCCGCATTTTATTTGCACGCACGGTGGAAGAGGAATTCGCCTGTATACAAAGAATATAAAAAAGCATTATGAAGTGGATCCTTTGCAGACTGTCAGTACGGTGGGAGCCGGAGATAATTTTAACGCCGGAGTAGTTTTCGGATTGCTAAAATATCGTATCCGCCGGGATGATTTGGATGAACTGTCGGAAGATGACTGGGACCATGTGATTCGTTGTGGAAAGGATTTCAGTGCCGATGTTTGTATGAGTTTGAATAATTCGATTTCAAAAGAGTTTGCTGCCGGTTACAGATAAATCGGATAGCTCTCATTGTTTTAAACTCTTTTATTATGTATGAGAACCTTTAAATTAATAGCAGGTCTTTTCCTTTTTTGCTGCTGATGGTTGCCTGTCAGGACAAAAAGCGGTCTTCGCAGATTGAGGTAGCGGAGAATGAATCGAAATATGTGGTTTTGGCATATGTCACCTCATGGGGGAGAAAGTACGCCTGATCCGGCATGTTTGACTCATATTAATTTATGCGTTCGGGGCATGTTACAGATAATTTCAAAAGGAATACGTATAGATAATGAACCACGTTTGCAAATGGTAGTAGGGCTGCGTGAAAAAAAACCGTCTTTGAAAGTTTTTGCTGTCCGTAGGCGGGTGGGGAAGCAGTCGGTTTAGTGAGATGGCACAGACAGATAGTACACGTATGGCGTTTGCCGCAGATTGTAAACGGGTGATAGACCAGTTTGATTTGGACGGAATTGATATAGATTGGGAATATCCCGGTATAGGAACTGCCGGTGTATCTTTTTCGCCGGAAGATACTGATAACTTTTCTTTGTTGATGAAGGATATACGCCATGCTATCGGTAAAGACAAACTGCTGACCATTGCTACACAGGCAGGTGCCAAATATTACAACTTAAGGGCTGTCGAACCTTATGTGGATTATGTCAATATCATGACATACGATATGGAGGAATCTCCTAATCACCATTCGGCCTTGTACCGTTCGGAAATGGCTGAGGAATGGTCTTGCGAGGATGCGGTTGCCGCCCATGTTGCCGCAGGTTTTCCTGTCGGACGCTTGGTATTGGGTATTCCGTTCTATGGGCATGGGACTAATGAAGCTCCAGAATTATTGGATTATCGTCATATTTATCGTTTTGGATTCTTTACAGAGTTGTTGGGATAGTGCGGCACAAGTTCCTTATATGATAAATTCGCAAGGCATGTGGTCGTTAATTATGAAAATGCCCAATCCATCGCATTCAAGTGTCAGTTCCTGCATCAGAAAGGGATGCTGGGGGCTATGTACTGGGATTATGATAGCGATGATGAAAAGGGTACATTACGCCATGCTGTCTATCAAGGTGTAATGAATCCTTGATTCTTTCAGTTTATTTTTTCTTATCTGCATATTTTCTGTAAAGAGGATAAGCCGCTTGCAGTATTTTGTTTTTTAATAAAGGCGGATAGTCGGGATAAACCGATAAAAAAGCTTCTACTTCTTTGTAGGCCGCTTCGCTATCGTGATTCCTTAATAAAGCCCCGACCCAATTGCGAGGGAAAAAGATATCTCCGGTGCGTTGAACTTCTGTCAGTTTTTCCAATGCCGGACGGATATATTTCACCGCATAATCTTGTCTTGTAGGATGATTCAGATAGCTTAAGGTTGTAGCTGCCCAAGGCTCAATCCTTCTGTTTTCCGCTTGCAATAAAGATTGGAACAAACTGTCCAATTTTAAAGTATCGGCAGTCATCGCACGTGATATGAAATCGAATTGACGTAGACGGTCCGGATTGTGGATGCGTTGGCGCTGTGTCTTAAGTATTTCTTTTCCTTGTTCAGGTATACGCAAGGCCAGTTCGTAGGCCAATGTAGTGTAATCTTTTTCATTTAATTGTTGGACTCTTTCGGTTTCCCATAAGGAATAAAGGCACTGAATCATAGCCGGACTTGCTGCTTCTGTAATTAGAAGGCGTAATAACTGGATGCGACAAGAAGGAATCGGATGAGAATGGCTGAGTTTATAAAGCTCATTTTCTATTTTATCACGTTCTGCCGAAGATATCTCTTGCAGAGGAGAGGACAGGTAATTGGTTAATGTTGAAGCTATCAACGGGTTCTTTTCACAATGTATTCCGTTGAGTAATGCATTCATCCATGCAGTATTCGGAATTCCTTTTGCTTGATAATTTTCATGCATCATCATTAAAACTGCCTGTCGGGTTGTTTCATTGTCTATTTCTTGCCAATGTTCCAGCAGCCAATGGAGACTGTTGTTGTCAGGAACAAACAAACCATATCCTCTCCCGTCCGTATTGGGCAGAATACGGGTGGGGGTAAAGGGTAACGTAATACGGCATAAGCTGTCTGTCAGACTGGCTTCTATCGTTGTGTCCCTTGTTCCGCAAAGGGTGATATTGAATTTTGAGGCCAGTTTAATCCTCTTTGATATGGGTCTTGCTGATGTATGGTCTGCTGTTTGCCGGATACTTCGAAATTGATTATCGGCATTCCTTTTTGGTTTACCCATACATCGCTGAAAGCGGTTAGATCTTGCTCTGTTTTACTGTTTAGAATTTGTATCAAGTCATCCCAAGTAGCGTTGGCGTAAGCGTAAGTTTTTAAATATTCTTGAATCCCTTCCCGAAATGCTTCTTTTCCCATTGATTCCACCAGTTTTACCATCATGACAGGAGCTTTGTTATAAATGATCTGTCCATAAATTAATCCTGCATTTTGAAGGTTATCTAGCGGTTGCCGGATAGCAGTGGTTCCGGGTGTACGGTCTTCTGACAAGGATGCGGCTGTATAAGTCTTCATCCAATTCAGCTGGTGATTGACTTGCGGGAATAATGGTTCGGTAATCAGAGCTGCAAAATAATTGGCGAATACCTCTTTAGTCCAGACATCATCAAACCAGTTCATCGTTACTAAATCTCCGAACCACATGTGGGCGGTTTCGTGGGCGATTAATTGGGTTCGGCGAAGTTCTTCATCCGGAGTGGGATTTTTCGCTTAGGAACATTTGCGTGTCATTATATAAGGTGGCGCCTGTGTGCTCCATACCTCCATATTGGAATCCCGGCAAGATAATAAAATCGTATTTGGCAAAAGGATAGGGAACATTGGTATATTCTTCCAGCCAGTTCAGCGAAGCGGTCACTTGTTTGAAGATGGTATCTAATTGAGCTACTTTTTTAGAATCTGTTTCGCGGTAATATGCTGAGATTTTCCGGTTACCTTCTATATATTCTTGATGTTCTAATTTACCGGTGACAAAGGAAAAAAGATAAGTGCTTAATGGTTCAGTTGGGGCAAAAGTTACTGTTTTGCAGTTGCCTTTTGTTTCTTCTTTAGTAATATAGGTATTGGAAACAGCTTTCCATTCTGTTGGTATATCCAGTCGTAAGGAAAATGTGGCTTTCAGATTCGGCTGTTCGAAACAAGGGAATAAGGTACGGGCACGGTCTGGCACTAATAGCGTATACAGAAATTCATCATTTCTGTTTAGCGACTGGTTTCCGGCAATAAATTTTGATCGTGATATTATTTTTTCCTTCTACTATGTTTTTTTCAGGTAGGATGATGTGCTCGTTATGGAATTCATAACGGGCAGTTTGTCCATTGACGGATACCGATTTTATTTTTTCAGGCTTTTCTCTGAAGTCGAGAATAATTTCTTGCGGTGCATCCAGATTAAATTCAATGGTAATCTCTCCATTTACCGGTACTGATTTCTGTTCAGGAATGGAGAAATATAGCTTATACTTCAACTCCTTAATCTCCTGTTTGCGCAGTGTTGCCAGTTCTTGCGATACGCCCTCGTCGTAGAAACGAGGATTGCTTGTGGTCTGTTGGCAACTGCATAATAATAAGCTGCACATGAAAATAAGATATCCGATATATGTTTTCATCATCTAAAATTTATCTTGGTTATCTGCGGCAATTTTTTCGGATGCCGCGCTGTGAAGCTATGAATGCACCTCCCAATACTCGTTTCCCCTCGTAAAAAACGGCTGATTGTCCAGGAGCGATGGCGGATGCTTCGGAAAGGAAACGGACCAATAGTTGTTTTTCATCTAATACGAGCACTTGACACGGAATAGGCTTGCTGCGATAGCGGATACGTACTGACAAGTCCTTGCATTGCAGTAAATCCTGCATTTCTGTGATATGATAGTCTTCTACCAACATATATTCTGCTTTAAGTTCCTCGGCGTCCCCTAACATGACTGTATTCTTTTCTGCATTGATGCGTAGAACGTATGCAGGATGCCCCAAAGCGATTTCCAACCCTTTCCGTTGACCTATTGTATAATAAGGAAAGCCTTTGTGCTGACCTATCTTGACTCCTTTGCTATTTACAAACCATCCCGGTCCTACTTGGGTGTCAATATCCGGGCATTGCGAACGCAGAAAGTTTCGGTAATCCCCTTCTATAAAGCAGATTTCCATACTTTCACCTCCACGAGCCTTCGCTTCGAATCCCTTTTGTCGGAGATATTCCCGTACCTCCTGCTTGGTATAAGTTCCCAGTGGAAAGAGAAAACGTTGAAGTATCTCCTGAGGAAGTTTCCATAGAAAATAGGATTGGTCTTTGTCTGGTCATCTCCCGCTACTATATACAGTTTTCCCTTCCGTTCTTCCAGTCTGCAATAATGCCCGGTAGAGATATGGGCGCAATTCGTTTGGTCTGCCCATTCACAGAGAATTCGCTCTTTGAATAGCGGATTGCAAAGGACACAAGGATTGGGAGTTCTTCCTTGCATATACTCATCTATGAAGTGTTTTACAATTAATCTGTTTGAACTCTTTCCTCACATCAGCTACATGGTGTTCTATTCCCAACCGTTCTGCCAAGGCCCTTGCTTCCAGTACATCATCAGGTTCATCTTGACCGGGGGTGGAAAAGCGGGAAGGGACATCCCACGTTCTCATGGTAACTCCTACCACTTCATATCCTTGTTCTTGCAGCATGATGCACGTGGCGGAGCTGTCTATTCCGCCACTCATTCCTACCAGGACTCTTTTATCTCTGTTATTCATTATATAAATAGTTCAGGTTCACGGCGTGCCGCACATTTTTTGGTGTAGCATGGGGGGTGTAAGGAGTATCAAAAAAACTCGTGCACCATTAGGGCATTCTTTTACGCAAGCGCAGCACTTGATGCATTTGGTAATCTCTGTTTCTATTTTTCCTTCATCGCTTAAAGCAATGGCATGAGTAGGACATACTTCGATGCATTCGCCACAGGCGAAGCATTCTTCAGTGCAGACTGGAGCGGCAGGAGTAGAGGGGCCAACAAAGCGATAAGGTATGTTTCCTTTTAGGTAAAAATCGGATAATGTTTCATCCTTCTCCAGTTTTGTCAGACAGTCTTTTCCAAATTGTTCCGCAATCTGTAAATCGGTAACATCCGGACGGCCTTCTGCAATGGGCATATTAGGACGGCTGTAGCTGTGTTCACCAATAAAGGCACCGGCAGCCAGTGGGGTGAATCCCAATTGAATAGTTTCATCTCTCAATTCGACCAGTGCATCTTCGTAATCGCGGTTACCATATACAGCGACTAAGATAGCCGGAGCATTGTTGCCTTTTAATCTTCGTAGCCGTTGCAATGCTATTGGGGCTACCCTGCCTGCATACACAGGAACTGCAATGATCGTGATAGAATCTTTGATTTCTATCGGGCTACTATTCTCATCCGTAGTGAGATCTATTTCTATTCTTCTGCCCATACCTATACTTTCTCCGATGGCACGGGCTATTTTCGCAGACGTATGTGTAGGCGAAAAAAATACGATGTGATTGCTTGTATATGTTTTCATAAACGCAAATATAGTGACTTTTGTCCAAAGGTAGCCAAATATATAGATAAGATGTGTAAAGGTGATAAAAATTGTCTTTATATGAATGTAAAAATGATTATTAAATATCTTTTTTTCTATTTAGTTAATAGAAGTGATACGGTAAGCTATATTAGTTAAAATGTATTTAGGGGTGAACAAAAAAATCCATGTTTAGGGAGTTTGAATAATTCTTAATTAGAAAATGAATGACATATTTATATTGGATTATTTTGTTCTTTTCTGGTTTGTTTTGTTGAATAAAGGGATAATTTACAAGTTCTGGATTCCGCTTTATAGAGACTTAAGCTATATTTTGACTGTTTATAAGTTTAACTTCTTCGGCGTACTTATGCTATTATATTAAGGTGTATAGTGAAAGTAATGTCTTGTTTTTAATAGGTCTTATGGGGCTTTCTATGGTTGTTTGTAAGGTAAAGAATATAGAGATATTCCTATTTCTTAAAAATATTCCTGTATTTTTATAAGATTTTTAGTGGAAAGTCTTGCAGAATAGAGTAAAATGGGTACTTTTGTCCGATGAAATTATGGCTATTATAGAAACTGACTAAAATATGGATGCTCTATTTCAAACGCAAAGCAATGAGCTTTCTACTATAACGCAGAAAGAAAAGCTGTTTAAAGATGCAGAACGGCAGTGGAATACACTGTCTTCCGAGAAAGGAGCGCCCGGAAGAAAAGTTGATTTTGAGATCTATAAAAGCATTTTGTATAACCTAGAAATCAGAAAAGTATATTTGGATTCAAAACTCTCTTTAGAAAAGTTTAGTTCAATAGTCGGCACGAATACGACCTACCTGAGTAATGCGGTGAACAACTACTTCGGATGCAATTTCAAGCAGCTCCTTAACAAGTATCGTGTTGAGTATGCAAAGTCCTTATTACTAGAGGGTACGTATTCAACCAGTTCTCTTTTTAGGAAGTGTGGGTTTGCATCCCAAAGCGTTTTTTTATGCCGCATTTCATAAAATTGTAGGCGCATCTCCCTTGCAGTTCCTATATAAAGCACCATCGGACACAGAAAAAAGATTTTAAAAGTCCTTTTTATAACAATAACATTTTTTGAGTTTTTTAAATTTATAAAATTTTAAAAGTTTTTTCTTATTATGAACAAAAATTTTTTAAAGTTGAATCCTGTTTGGAGCCCTTATGGTCACTTTCAACAGGAACATTTTGTATCTTGTAAAGGATTACGATGACGACATCGACCGCTTGGATCAAGAAATATCCAATGTGAAAGATGCAATCAAGGCCCTTGAAGACAAAGTAGGCTCAGGCAAATATGTCGAAAGCTGTACTCCGTTCACTGATGGTAATGGTGGTTATGAAATCAAATTCAGTGATGGAGAGACCATTAAATTATACAATGGTGCAAAAGGAGAACAAGGTGAACCAGGCAAACCAGGTACTCCGGGTACTCCAGGTACTTCTGCTGATGATTATGTAGTATCAGTAGAAGAAGGTGAATCAGCTTATGAATTAGTTATTACTTATGCTGATGGCACTAAAAAGACTATCAGTATGCCTAAAGCTACTTCTGTAGTTAGCGGAGTTAAGTTTATCCCTACTTTCCTTTCTGAAGGTGAAGCTGCCAGAATCCATTTCCCTACCATCGTTACTGATAGTGTGCAGGTAAAACAGAGATTACAGGTGCAGATTGGGGTACAAATAACTTTAGCACATTTAAAATCGTTTACTCAGGTAAGGCAGACGTGAAGTATCAGGTAAATCCTAACAGCGTATCATTCAAAGATATGGAAGTGGTAGGATTTGTTCGTGATACTGCTGAAATATGGAACTACAATACGAATAACAAGAATTGGGAATTGTTCAACGCTGGACAAAAACTGTACACTGATGGAAAAATTACCGTTGAATCTTATAAAGAAGGACATGGTATGTTAAACTTCCGTGTAAAGGACTGGGCTTTTGCTGAACAATCTAATCTGGACGAAAGAACAGTATATTCATTGAGAATTAAGAACAATGACCAAATCGTTCATTCTGATTTTGTTCCCGCCAAGCATGAAGTAATTTTGCAGAAAAACGTACATTTGGTTAAAGTAGCTGATGCATTTGACCAAACTAACGCTCCTGCTCAGATTAAAAATGCAATTGCTCCTAACAAGGTAAATTATAGAGAATTCATCAAAGATGAATATTATCTTAACACCTTGAATCCGACCGGTACTGAAGAGGCTAAATTGAAGGCTTATCAAGCAGATAAAGCTAAGTTCGAAGCCAATGCTGAAAACCAGTTATATAAAGGAGATGCTGAATCTAAAGATGATGCAGAACGTATTGTTGTAGAATTGAACTATACAGGTGATGGACATTCAAAAAAATTTGAAGGACATCGTAACTTCATTCTTTGACAAACGTATGGGTAGAGCCCAAGACGCTCAGTATCCTTTGATGGAGAATGGTTTTGATGACTATTCATTGGTGTTTGAACCGGTTGACTTCTATTATGATGGCGTTAACCAGACAAAACGTTATTTGGATGTTACCAAAGATGGTGTTGCTACAGTAAAACAAACTCCGGACCCGATTTGGGGCGCAGAAACTGATGCCAGCCACACAGCTGCTATAGACAGAACTCCTATTGTTCGTGTGAAACTGGTAGCACCGGGTGAAGACAATGGTAATGTAGTTAAAACAGCAATCATCAAGATTCACATTGTACGCAAGACAGTTGTTCCTGAAATTAATATTACAGAAACAAAAGATGTTACTCTGAAACATATCAATCAAGTTCTTGACATGGATATGGATAAGATATTCAACCATAAAGATGTACAGTTGAGTAAAGACGAATTCCGTAAGACTTATGATTTCGTTCCTGAATTTGCAACAGCAGATGAGGCTAAACAACACGCTGTATATGCATGGGATGGAAAAGATAATGCAGACTATTCATTAGATCCGAACTTTAAACCTGAAGAATACAATCAGTTGTTCGTTACAGTGAAGAATACAGCATTCTCTCGTCATGACGATCACGACGTTTACACTGTTAAGGGTACATACAAGCCAAATGCTGATCATAAGGGATTATCTGACATCCATGTTACTTATACTATCAATGTGAAGTATCCGGATGTAGTTGCTCCTGAAAAGACTAAGTTGAACTGGGTAGATGATTCTTACTTCATTGCTCACGGTAGATACGATAACTTTGATACTCCTACAACTTATGAAATGGTTGCAGTATTGAATGACGAATTCGATTTGATCAACTATAATCCTTATAAGGGTCAGACTCATGATAAGGATTGGGCTAGAGCTACCTTGTCATTCGAATTGGTTGACCAGCATAATAACGCATCTAAGATAGGTGACGGTCACGATTCCGGTATCCGTTTGTATCAAGGTGAAGACAACAAGTGGTATATCGCTTTGGATCCGACAGACGCAGGACGTGCTTGGATCAATGCTGCTGACGCTAAGGATTTGAAGAAGATCAAAATGCGTGCCGTAGTAAGCTCAATGAAGATATTGACGGATTGTATGGTACTTGCAACAAGGAAGCCAATGCTCATCACAAGTATGCTAAAGAAGCTTACAATAACTTCTCTTGCAATACTATCAATATGATAAACAATACTCCTTGGGCTGAAGATAACCATACTACTAATTATACTGGTGCTCCTGCTCCTGAAAATGGACGTTCTACAGTGGTTATCGATGAATTTGAAGTTGCATTTGTAACTCCGATGGTATTCCACGCTTACGAAGCAGGTCCTTTGTATGACAAGTATCAGGAAGCTGAAAATACAGTATCATTGAAGGATGCATTCTTCTTGTCAGATTATCTGTGGTCTGAAGGTGCTCAGGCACAATTCAATAACAACCATGTTATCTATGATCACAAAGATATGGCTAAGAATAATACTTTGGTTCAGACAGGTGATCAAGCTGGTTGGTCAAAGAAACTGGTAGTTGACCATAATGTATTCAATGTTAATACAACTGTTAACTTCAAGGTTTCTAAGGCATACTTTGCTGACGGAAGTGAACTGGATGCTGAAAACATGAAGAAGATCAAACTTGATAATGCTAAGCAGACTATCACATGGATCAACAATGGTGAAGATATTGCTCAACCATTTACTATTGATGTAGAAGTTTGTGTAAATCACAAGTGGGGCGGTATCTGCGACCATACTTGGAAGAATGATCGTGGACATTCTGTTGGAACTATCCAAATCCAAGTTAAGAAGCACAATGACAAGTAATTAATACGCTCATTGTTTATAAAAAAAGAGGGGGGCAAAATGTTCCCCTCTTTTAGTTTTTATAATCGTTTATCCAATTATATTGTGTATGAAGTATATATATGCTGTCTGTTTTCTGTTATTAGTATGTGGCTGTCATAAAGAAAATGACACCCCTGTTGTTTTACCTGCACGGACACTATTGGTTTATCTGGGAGGAGATAATAATCTTGATGCCGAAACCTATGACAAAACTTGTTCAAATTAAAAAATGGATGGGAAGACGGGACAGATGGAAATATAATAGTGTATCAGGATACACCATTTAAGGACTCTCCACGATTGATGGAAATTGATGGAAAAAGTGAGAAAGGCTATATTACCATACATACCTATGACCAAGAAAACTCAGCCTCCCCCCAAGTGCTTAAACGAGTTATAAACGACGTAACTCGGCTTTATCCTGCTAAAAGCTACGGTTTAATCGTGTTTTCCCATGGCAGTGGCTGGCTTCCTCCACATACATTGGTTAATGGCTCGCGGTCTATCATCATCGATAATGACAATGAAATGGAAATAACAGATTTTGCTATGGCCCTCCCGACCATTTATTTGAATTCATAATCTTTGAAGCATGTAATATGGCAGGTATTGAGGTGGCTTATGAATTAAGAAATAAAGCAGCATATATCATGGCTTCCTCTGCCCCAGTAGTATCTCCGGGATTACTCCTATCTATGCCGGCAGTATTTCCTGTCTGCTTGAAGAAAATGCTGATTTGCAAAGATTTGCAGAAAATTATTTTCATTATTGGAATTTGATGGAAGGCGATAAACGTTCTGCTACCATTAGCATAATAAAAAACTGCCGGATTATCAAATTTAGCGAATTTGATACGACAGATCAATACAGAAGCATCCGGCTCTTTTCTCCCGGTCGGTAACCTTCAAAATTATGATGGAGTTTTAAAAGCCCCATTCTATTTTTTTGATTTCGCTCAATATTATCAATCATTATCAGATGAAAATACATACAATGCACTTCAAGAATGTATCAGCCAATGTGTG
>ENA-OQCD01000074-OQCD01000074.1-human-gut-metagenome-genome-assembly--contig:-NODE-74-length-21887-cov-2.861443_pt1 | contig 21887 bp, 23 predicted proteins | sample MGYA00242755_ERZ504571 | MGnify/ENA primary metagenome ERZ504571 (study PRJEB26092, sample SAMD00036274) | human gut metagenome | host: Homo sapiens | study: EMG produced TPA metagenomics assembly of...
AGTTCGGGGTTCAGACGGTTCGGGCTTGCTTCGGTGGCTGGTGCAGGAGCTGCCGTTTCGGAAGAGGAAGCTTGAGCTGAGGACTTCTGCTGACTTTCAGCCGGAGCTTTTTCAGCTGCATCAACATTGGAATCAACGGACGGCTTCACCGTGGAAGAATCAGCCGCAGCCGACTTTGCTTCCGCGGCAGACGGGCGTCAGCCTTGGCTTTCGCATCCTCCGTGGACTTATCGACGGCGTTCTTGCGGGTCTTACCGAGCCACCAACCGCCAATCACCAGAATTGCCGCGATAACGACAACGGCGACAATCGCAATAATCACATTCGTATCCATGACTCCAGCCTAAAAGCGCAACGGACACACCGGCTCCGCCCCGCGGACGCACCACGAATGTCCGATTCTGCAGAATCGGACAACGAACCGTCCAAATACCGAGCCCAAGTGTCCGATTCACCAGAATCGGACAGACTATCCACGGGGCATGAAAAACTGGACGGCATGGCCAATACATCCAGAATGACGTCGTATCAGCGGCGCGAGCAGCTCATCGAAATCGGTCGTTCGCTGTTCGCGTCGAAGGGGTTCGAAGCAGTGAGCGTGGAGGAGATCGCCGCCACCGCGAAAGTGTCGAAACCCATTGTGTACGAGCATTTCGGAGGCAAAGAGGGCCTGTACGCTGTGGTGGTGGACCGTGAGATGCGCGCCCTTACCGACACGCTCGTCAACGCGCTCTCCGACCCACAAGCGCACCCCCGTCAAATCGTGGAACGCACGGCGCTGGCACTGCTCACCTATGTTGAGGAGAATGCTGAAGGATTCCGAGTGCTCACCCGCGATTCGCCGAAAACCGATCCGGCCAGCTCGTTCAATTCGCTTTTGGGAGACATCGCCCTGCGCGTGGAAGACATTCTCGCCGAAGCGTTCAAACGCCAGCATCTGCCGGCCAAGGCGTGCCATACTACGCGCAGATGCTCATCGGCATGACCGTATATACCTGCCAGTATTGGGCGGACCAGCGCAAACTCAGTAAAGAACAGATTGCCGCGCACATCGTGAATCTGGCCTGGCATGGCTTGAGCCGCATGGAAGCCAAGCCGGAACTGCGTTTCGAAAGCGACAAAGCCACAAAAGAGGCGGAAAAGCAGGAAAGGCGCGAAATCAAGGAAATCGCGAAACGCGAGCGCAAGGCCGCAAAAGAGGCACAATCACAAAACAATACGGAAAGCCCAGCCGAGCAGAACGCTGAACAGAATACCGAACAAGACGCAGCCGGAAGCCAAGCACGCAAGCCGAACAGCAGTCGTAACAACCCAGCCGCCCCCCAGTCATCGCAAGCATCGCAGCCAACGCCAACAGGCGCCAGACGCAAGAATCGAACAGTACCAGCAACAGGGGAATCGCAAGCATCGCACAAGCCAACAAGCATCGACGAAAACTTACAAATTGTCAACAACGGTACCCTTAAGGGAAATTTCAGGTGCAGATTGCGCTATTCAGGGTGCCTATTGCGTACAAACCGTTCCCCTGAAGCGAACAAGGTGCTACGTTAGTTTCGTTACGCAGTGACCACGCGCCGCGCGCGGCAGGTCACCTCGTCCTACCAAGGAAGACTATGCAGGAGAAGAAGACGCTCACCTTCGTGGTGCCCGCGTACAACATGACCGAATATTTGGAACGATGCGTCATGTCGTTAATCGCAGCGAAGCGCAACGACGACATCGAAGTGCTGATCGTGGATGACGGCTCGTCCGACGGCACGCTGGAAATGGCACAGAAATTCGAGGCCCGCTATCCGGGCATCGTGCGCGCGATTCATCAGGAAAACAAGGGGCACGGCGGGGCCGTCAATACCGGCATCGCGGCGGCAAGCGGCATGTACGTGAAGGTTGTTGACGCCGACGATTGGGTTGGCCCCGAATCGCTCGAACAGGTCATGGCCGTGCTGCGCGAAGAGGCCGATTCCACCGAGCCGATCGACATGCTCGTCACCAATTATGTGTATGACAAGGTTGGCAAACGCAACAAGCATGTGGTGAACTTCCGCCATGCCATGAAGGCCGGCGAGCGCCTGACCTGGAACGATCTTGGGCATTTCGGCTTGGCTGAATACATTCTCATGCACGCGCTGACGTACCGCACCGCCGTGGTGCGAGAGTCCGGCATGCAGCTGCCGGAGCACACGTTCTACGTGGACTTCATTTACGCGTACCAACCGTTCCCGTGGGTGAAGACCATGAAGTATTTGGATACGCCGTTCTACCACTATTTCATCGGGCGCGACGGGCAGAGCGTGCAGACCGATGTGATGATCCGCCGCGTCGACCAGCTGCGCCTCGTCAACCAGTGCATGGTGCGTGCAACTCCGGAACGCGGCACGGTGCCGGACGGCCTGTACCGTTATATGATCCACTTCCTGGCGATTGAAAGTTCCGTGGCAAGTGTGTTCATGATTTTGTCTCGCGATCCGGAAAATTATGAGAAGAAAAAGGATATGTGGGACGACATTAAGGCGTACTCCCCCACTATTTACAAGGATGTGCGTAAGAAGGCCATGTCTCGTGCGTTGAATTTGCGCGGGTCGATCGGTCGTTTCGTGATTCGCAAGGGGTATTTCGTGGCGGAACACGTCGTCGGGTTCAACTGATCGGCACTATCTGCCTTATATATGGCAGATAGTGCAGTTCGTCCGCTGACATCTCGCTTATATATGGCAGATACCCTTGTAACAAGGTGACTTAGAGGGTATATTTTTACCCCCGAAGTCGCCTTGTTACCAAGCACGAGTGCCATATATAAGCGAAAATGCCTCGTATCAGCTCTCGAAATCTGCCATATATAAGCGAGATATGGGCAAAAACTGACGTACGGAGGTGAGGATGCAGCCGTGAGGCTGTTGGAAACAGCACTGACGCTTCCAACAGCCTACGTTCATGCCGGAACCTCCCCGAGCGCGGAAACCTGGCTATTGGGACGGGTTTGCCGGATTTCGGGGCTTTATGCTTAGTTCCAGCGGTCGGACATGGCGAAACTGTTGTGCATGAGATTGCTGGACGTGTAGAGCACATCGTTGAGCAGTTTCGTAACGTGAGTGCGCAAGTATTCCGCCATTTCTTCGTTGGACTGCTGCAGTCTGGCGATGATTGCAATACTTGCGGCTTCCGTAATCTCCGCGGCCCCTGCACTCTCTTGCGATTCAGACGCGCTCGATTGCGCGGTCATCTCACGCAATTCGGCATCAGTACGTTCCACCAGACGATGGCCGTAAGCGCGGGCCGATTCCGCAAATTCTTCGATCGCATTGCTGGTTTCGTAGAAATGCGCGTCGGCGAGCGCGGCGATCAAACGGTTCGCCCAGTACAGGTTGCTGGTCGAGACTTCCGGCGTGGTGTCGCGCAGGTAGGCGGGCGTATCGTTGACGTTCGCATAGAACGGCGTGGCCGCGGTGAAGGGGCCGGAACCGTACGAAATCCACATGATCGAACGGCTGGTTTCCGGCGCGTACGGACGGATCTGCATGGCCACCATATGCCCGGTGCGGTTGATACCGATCGGACGGTAGCGATGGCGGCTTTCCGACGTTCCGAGCGTGCCATACGGATCGTAAGGGTCCCTTCGAAGTGCGCGCTCATCAGGAGTCGACGTCTTCAAGCGTCACAGCGTTCTCAGGCACACGACACCACGGAATATCATCGGCGCGGGCGCGTAGCGGGCGGCCGGCGAATCCCAATCCTCGCTTGGATTGAGGTAGCGCTGCATGTACCAGGCACGCGGCGTGTTGTAGATGCGGTCTTTGGTGGTAGCGGTGCCGAAAGCTGTGCGCGGATTGAAATGGTTGTGACCCAGCGCCGCGCCGCTACCGCTATTGCCGCCGCCGTTCATGCTGGCGTCTCCGAAAGCGCTAGTCGGCTGGAATCCGAAGCCGCTACTTGCAGCCGCGCTCATAGTGCGGTCAAGGTGGTGCGAGTCCATGAATTCGCGCAAATCGGCACTGCACATGAATTCACGCTGGGCGTTGAAGGCGTCGTCGAGGTCGAAATCGTCGATGCCGAGCTGGTTGGGGATGGTCGCATAGCAGTCGTCCGGCACGCGGCGGGCAATCCAATGGTGCCCGCCGATCGTTTCGACATACCAGATTTCGTTTACGTCGGAAATAATGATGCCGTTCGATTCGTAGGTGCCGTATGTTTCAAGCAGTTCGGCAAGACATGCAACGCCTTCGCGTGCCGTGGTTACGTAAGGCAGCACGAGGGTGATGATGTCTTCCTCTCCGATTCCACCCGGGACTCGGGGGTGTTAGTGGCTTCGTTCGCCGGCTGCAGTTTAACGAGCGGATCAGCGGCTATCACGCGCTCGTTGACTGCGATGGTTTCGGTGGCGCTCATCGCCACGTTGCGCTCGTTGACGCCCGCTTCCGCGAGAATTCCGCGATTCGGCAGCACATTCGGCACGATGCTGTATCGGCATGGATTGTCTGGAAGGTCGATTTCGACATGACTGAGCACACTGCGGTAATGCCTCGGTTGGTCTTGCGGTGCGACCGCAATGAATTTCTTCGGATCGTAACGGCCGGAACCGGAATCATCGTCGCGTGCGATGATGGTGGATCGTCGTAGCTGGCTTTCTTGCTACAAGAATCGTGGTACATGACATGCGTTCCACTGTACGAGCAGATATGCAGAAATGATATTGCGATTCGCAGGAATTCGATGATGACTTGGTGATAATCCACGTTTTTTGTTACTTACAGCTGATTCGTGTGGCGTTTTGCGTAAATATGCTGTATACTGTCTCTCTGTTGCCCCTCTAGCTCAACGGTTAGAGCAGCGTCCTTTTAGTCGTGGGTTGTGGGTTCGAATCCCACGGGGGGCACATGCGAAAAGCCTCGGAAGGCAATGTTTTCAACGGTTTCCGAGGTCTTTCTTGTTTTGCAGTCTAATGGATCAAATGGTCCGATTCAACATTTATTCAACACATTCACCGCTACAGTCATCGCAGACTCGATGTCATTTCACGACCTCCCGAAACGCATCTTGCGCCCATCCAACAGCATTAGAAACAGCACTAGAAGCAGTTTCGACATGCGCGCGGACGTGAATTCCGTGGTTTGGGGTACACTAGACATATTCGAACAAACGTTCGTATTTTGGGGGAATTCTGGGGAATTCCCCACTATATACAGTGAGGAAACTCACGACACACCACTACCTGTAGTGTGTATGCTAGATAGTGGCTTGCGTAAGCGAGCATAACCGAAGAACGTGGCCGACACGGCTTTCGCAAACGACGGAAGCCATTTTTGCATAGGGAGGAAATCGAATGACCGTGACCGTCTTCACCAATCCGAGCAACCCGCAATGCGAAGCCACCGAACAAGAGCTCGCAAAGCTGGGCGTGCGTTACGACACCGTTGATCTGACGAAGAACCCGTCCACCTTCGAACAGATCAAAAACGCTGGCTTCAAGCAGATTCCGGTCGTCATCTCACCGAACTCCTCATGGAGTGGACATAGGCCGGATCTCATCCGCCAGCTCGCGCAAAGCTTCGCCGCCTAAGCGCGTAGAAGTCGCAGGGCACCGAGTCCACAAAGGCAGTGCGGGCACAGGTCACATGCAGCCTGCACGGCGCAACCAATAGCGGACGCACCATACACGTTCTTCCACAAAGCTTCGCCATCTAGCCCATAAAGCAGTCATCCATAAAACAGTCAGACACTACATGCGGCCGGCCGTGGACGGGTCGAGCGTCATGGTCTGGAACCGATTGGTCATGAAGTCGTCGTCGAAATACGTGGCGAAGAATTGCGAAACGGGCGAATCCTGCGCAATACCCGCCATACGCGAATACCAGGAATCCAGCGCCATCAACGTCATCACGCCGTCAACGAAAATCAGCGCGAAACACACCGCCGTCAACGTATAGCGAATCTTCCACGGAATACGCTGAATCATCGCAAGCAAATGCGGCAGAATCAGCTTCACCCACACCAAGCCGAGTATTCCCCAGAAAAACATGTATTTGCCGGATGTGCGCCCATCAATCGACAGCCATTGACCCGTGTAATCCCACGCGCGAATACCGAACGCAACCTCCATGAACCAGCTGGTGAAATATTCGAACGCGCCGCCAATCACCGCGCTGGCGCAGAAGATCAGCATCCAATTCGACCGCCACAAGTGGTTGAGCAATACCGTCAGGATCACCGCGCCAAAGCCGTAGATCGGCGAGAACGGCCCCCACAAAAATCCGGCGCGATCCTGCCATTCGCCGAACAGCACATAGTGGTATAGCGTCTCCACTACCAGACCGAACACGCATCCGACCACAAACAGCCAAAACAGGTTGAAGAAATCAAGCGAAAATATAGCCCTTGCCGGTCAGATCACGCCGGCCATACCCTTCGAAACAGCCCGTCTACATACTCGCTGCGCGCATCCAAACGACGAAGACGCGAACTGACAAACGTCGCTCCTCAGCGCAGCGACGGATCAGGCCGGTGATATGCAACGCAACCAATACAAGCAGCTGCACGGTCGGACTGATCAGATTCACACCCAAACCCTGCAACGACAACGACAATAGGCCTTCCGCAAGCGTGAGCGGAATCATCAGATACGTCCATTGCGCGATATGCCGACGCTTGTTGAGAATCAGCAGCATGCCGAAAATCGCAAGGCATGCGGTGGAGACCAGCAGCACTGCAGCATGAATAACCGACAGAATAGTGGTGAGATTCAGCGCGCCAAACGCCAGTTTGCCGGAAAGCGCGGCGTGGATTGCATACAGGCAGGAAATCACGATGATCGGCAACGTCACCACGCCTTCGATCAACATGACGATGCCGTAAATACGTGCAATCAGCGGCAGCCTGCGGTCAGCAGGATTGCCGTCATCTTCCGCCGATTGCGATTGCGCAATGATGCCGGCCTCTTCGATTGCTGCGATTTCGGTTTCGTCGGCGATGGCCTCGCTCACATCTTCAATCTTGCTCATGCTTGTTCGTCCTTCCCAGAACAACGCTACCAAAACCCGATCGCAGTGCGCTACACGAGATGATTGTTTGCGCGCAACGCGCACAACCTGCGATTTCTGCCTGCGCAAGTCACATGTCACCCCGCAATCACAAGATGCGCAGACAGCAGACTCGACTTGCGCAGACACAGAAGGCAAGTTGCGCGGTCTCCAACAGCAAGATTCACAGTCCTGCCGCGGTTTGTCGTGTTTATTTCAGTCATGGACGGAGCGCATTTACGCCTGTGCCCAAATTTGTCCGAGAGCGGGTATTACGATACGGGAGGCGTAGCGCTACGAATAACGTATCGCTACGCGCGAACACGGTCGAACATCCATTGGACTGGGGAGACAATGCGCAACGTACTGCAGATTCTGCGTCGTGACCTCAAACGACTCGTCACCGTACCTGCGCCTGGGTCATCATGATCGGTATAACCATCATTCCGCCGCTGTACGCATGGTTCAACATCTACGGATTCTGGAATCCGTATGGCAATACCCAAGGCATCAAAGTTGCCGTGGCCAACGTCGACAAAGGCACCGACAACGCCCTGCTCGGCAAAGTGAACCTCGGCGACCAGATCGAAGACACGCTGAAAGACAACGACCAGCTTGGCTGGGAATTCATGGGCAAGGCCGAAGCGATGGAAGCGGTACAGTCCGGCGACTGCTATGCGGCGATCATCATCCCCTCCGATTTCAGCGAGGATCTCGCCAACGTCGTGACCGACAGCAAGAACCGGCCGACGCTGGAATACTATGTCAACGAAAAATCGAGCCCGATCTCCCCGAAAATCACCGACCAAGGCGCGACCACCGTTGATCGTACCGTCAACAACACCTTCGTCTCCACCGTCAGCGAAGTACTCACTAAAGCCGTGAACTCCGCGAATGACACCATCAACGGCAAAACCAACTCCTTCGTCAACGAAACCACAGCAGAACTCGACAAAACCCAGAAGAACGTAAGCCTCATCCGCTCCACCATCGAAGATCTTGACGCACAGCTCGCCAACGTGCCGCAACAAACGCAATCCGCCCGTCAGGCAATGAACGACGTGCAGCTGGCCGCAGCAAGTGCGGGCAAGGGACTGGCGAACACCGCCACCACCATCGGCACCGCACAAAACGGCCTCAATACCTTCACGTCCAACGCCAACACCGCTTTGGAAAACGGTTCCGGCCTGATTTCGCAGGCCGCCAGCGACACCACCACCAGCATCAACAAGGTGACCACGGCCGTCTCGTCCGCAAGCGGCACCGCACAGCAGGCCGTCAGCAACATGCAAAGCGTGACCGACAGCAACGCCCGGCTCATCGAGAAGCTCAAGAACGTCAGCGACAACGCACAGTACCAAGACATCATCAAGAAGCTCGAAGACACCAACAACACGGCCGCTGGCACGCTCAACGACCTCAAAACGTTGAGCGAGAACACGCAATCCACGTCCGACAGCGTGTCCAAACTCGCCACCGACTTCAACACCAGCACGCAAAATTCGCTGAAAAGCATGGGAGATGCCCGCAACACGTTGAATTCCGGTGCGCTCCCCCAGCTCAACTCCGGTCTGAGCTCGCTCGCCATGACCGCCGGCACACTGTCCGGCACCGTAACCAGCCAGACCACCATGGTCAACCAGACCTCCGCCGTGCTCGACCAACTCGACCAGGTGGCGAACGACACCCGCACCACGCTGCAGAACACCGACAAGCAGCTCGAGCAGGTGGAGAACAAGCTCATCACCGTCAGCACCGACCTGAAAGCGCTCGGCAGCGTTGACATGCTGAAAAGCCTGACCGGCGACAGCTCCCTCAACACGGAGAAAATCGCCTCGTTCATGCAGTCCCCCACGGTGATCGACACGAAAAACGTGTATCCGATGAACTCCTACGGTTCCGGCATGGCTCCGCTCATGACCAACCTGGCCCTGTGGGTGGGCGCGTTCGCCTTCGTGGTGATCTTCAAGGTGGAGGTCGACGATGAAGGCCTCGAAGACCTCGACTTGACCACTTCCGAAAAATATTTCGCCCGCTACATGCTGCTCGGCATCATGGGCGCCATCCAAGGCGCGATCACCACCATCGGCAACCTCATCATCGGCGTGCAGACGGTGAACGCGCCGCTGTACATACTTACCGGCGTCATCACGTCGCTGGTATATCTGAGCATCACCTTCGCGCTGTCGACCTCGTTCATGCATATTGGCAAGGGACTGTGCGTCGCGCTGATCATCGTGCAGATTCCGGGCGCTTCCGGCCTGTATCCGATTGAGATGATGCCGAAATTCTTCCGCATGGTCTACCCGTTCGTACCATTCAGTTATTCGATTGACGCGTTCCGTGAGACGATTGCCGGCTTCTACGACGGGCATTGGCTCAAGTCGATTGGCGCGCTACTGATGTTCGCCGTGGCCGCGTTCTTCATCGGACTTGCGATTCGCCCGCTGCTGGTCAATCTCAACCGCCTGTTCGCCCGTCAGATCAAGGAAAGCGACATGATCATCGGCGAGGAGGTACAGCTTCCGGAACGCGGCTACAACGTGTCCCAGGCCATTCAAGTGCTCGCCGATAAGGGCGGCTACCGTGAGGCGATCGAGGAACGTGCGAGCCGCTTCGCCGAACTGTATCCGAAGCTCAAGCGTGGCGCGCTGGTTGCCGGTTTCATTGTGCCGGTGATTCTGGTGCTGATCTTCTCCTTCACCAACGCGAGAAGAGCGTAGTGCTTGCCACCTGGATCATCTGGGTGCTGCTCATCATCGGATTCCTGATGGTCATCGAATATATGCGTTTCAGCCTGCAACGCCAGGTGGAACTCGGCAGCCTCAGCGACGAAGCGATTCGCGAACAACTGGTGGAACGCCAAGCTGCAAGGCTGCGCCGCAAGAAGCGTGCGCAACAAATCAGGCGAGACAAGCTGATGCGCAAGGCACAACGAAGAAAACACGAAACCAAACAGGCGATCGCAACGTCGCAGACACCAGCCAAGCCGATGCCGACGGCATCGCAACACTGGTACAGGCCATGAACGCGACCGGCAACACCGGCACAGCGAGCAACACCAATCCCAACGGTAACAGCGAAAGGAGCAACGCATGAAAAACATCTGGAAACTGTTCGTCGGCGACGTTCGACGCCTGACCAGCAACATCGTCTCCATCATCATCGTCATCGGACTGGTGGTAATTCCTGGCCTGTTCTCCTGGTTCAACGTGAGCGCAAGCTGGGATCCATTCGCCAACACCGGCAATCTGAAATTCGCCGTCGCCAACGACGATGAAGGCTACAAGTCCGATCTCATTCCCGTGAAGATCAGCATCGGCGATCAGGTGGTCAACACCTTGCGCGCCAACGACAGATGGACTGGACCTCACCACCAAAAAGAGCCATCGACGGCACCAAATCCGGCAAATACTATGCAGCAGTGGTGATTCCGAAGGATTTCAGCACCCGCATGATGACATTCTTCACCGCGGACGCGACCATGCCACACTCACCTACTACAACAACGAGAAGAAGAACGCACTCGCTCCGAAGATCACCGGCCAGGGAGCCGACACCGTGGCAGCACAGATCAACGAAATGTTCTCCGCAACGTTGACGAGCACCGCGCTCAACATCGCCTCGCAGCTGGCCGATGAGCTTGACAAACCGGAATCGCAGGCCACGCTCACCAACTTCAGCAACAACATGGGCAATTTCGCGAACACGCTGAACGACACGTCATCCGCGTTGACCACGTTCAGCTCGCTGACGTTGAGCGCGCAGAACCTGCTCGACAGTTCCAACAGCCTGCTTTCCAACGTGAGCGGCAGCGCGAAGAACGCCGTCAACGAGCTCAAACAGTCGAAGAACGGCATCGACGATCTGACCGGAGCCGTCAAAACCAGCACGAATGCGTTGAGCACCGCGTTGAGCAGCTCGTCGAACAGCTTCGGCGCTGTCTCCACCGATATTGACAGCGTATTCAACAATGCGGGCACCCAAGCCGGCAATACGGCCACCGCCCTGCGCAATCAGGCTGCGAACGTATCCAAGCAGGCGCAAGGCTATCAGAACATCTACGATGCCCTCGACGAGCTCAGCAACAACAATCTGGTGCCGGAAGTCGCGAAAATCGCCATCAATCATCTCAAAACCAACGTGGGCGCGACCATTACGCAACTCAACGATCTAGCGAACTCACTCAACACCAGCGCCGACAATATCGACGCGAAAGTGAGCGACACCACAGCCGACCGCGAGCGCGTGAGCCAGCTTGCCCAGCAGGCGAAGGCCTCCATCGACGGCATCAAAACCGATTTCGACAGCCAGCTCAAGCCGCAGCTCAACGACATTTCCGATTCGATCAGCAGCACGGCCACCGCACTGAGCAGCACGGCCACCGATCTGAAGGGCGCGTTGGGAGATCTCAACAGCACCACGAAGTCGGCAGGCAAGCAGCTGACCAATATTCGCACGGTGTTGGATTCCACCGCCGAAAGCCTCACTAAGGCGAGCACCGCGCTGTCTTCGTTCAATGGCACGCTTTCCGACGCGCTGAACAGCGGCAATATGGACACCGTCAAGGACGTGCTCGGCAACAACACCGATTCGCTGGCGGCGGCTCTTGCGGCCCCCGTCCAGGTGAAGCGCACGGCTGTGTTCCCTGTGGAGAATTTCGGCTCGCAATTGGCTCCGTTCTACACGATTCTGCCGTTGTTCGTGGGATCGCTGCTTATGGCCGTAACACTCAAGACCACGGTGTCGCGCAAGAATCGTGAGGAGCTCGACAATCCGAAGCCGCATCAGCTGTTCCTCGGCCATTATGGCGTGTTCGCCGTGATCGCACTGTTGCAGAGCACGTTCTCGCTGGGCGGCGGCCTGCTGTTCCTGCACATTCAGGCGGTGCACCCGTGGCTGTTCATGTTGACCGGCTGGGTGGCCTCCCTCGTGTTCTCGTTCTTCACCTACACGATGGTGGCGAGCTTCGGCAACGTGGGCAAGGCCATTGGCGTGCTGACGCTGGTGTTGCAGATTTCCGGCGCGAACGGCGCGTATCCGCTTGCCGTGCTGCCGAAGATCATCGGCGATATCAGTCCGTTCCTGCCGGCCACGCATGCGATTACGGCATTGCGTGCGGCCATTGCCGGTATTTACAACAATGATTATTGGCATGCGATCGGTTCGCTGTTGCTGTTCCTGATTCCGCTGCTGCTGATTGGCTTGCTGCTGCGTATTCCGCTGGTCAAATTCAATAGGTGGTACGTGGCGAAGGTGGAAAGCACCAAGGTGGTCGCATGATTACCGGAGTGCATGAGGCGGTTTCCGAAGCCGTTTCCGATGTGGTTTCCGACGCGGTCAGTGACGTGCATGAGGCCGTTCGCAAGGCGCAGAGCCGCCGCGAGCAGCTTCGCGAGCAAACCGATCATAAGATCATGAAGGCCACGCTTGCGATTGTGATTTCCGATGGTGTCGGTGCGGTGACCATTGAAGAGGTCGCCCGTCGTTCCGGTGTTGCGAAAACCACGATTTACCGTCGCTATAAGAATGCGGACGATCTGTTGCGCCGCGTTCAGTTGGAAGTTGCGGGATTGCCGGATTTCAGCGATGTCGAGTTGTCGAAAAACGGTCTGCTGACGATACTGCAACGCATTCAGGGCTGTTTTTTCGACAGTGAGCTTGGTTTGAAAGCCGTCGGTGTGGTGCTTTCTTCCGATAATCCTTCGTTGAATGCGATTGCCGATCAAGTGCTTGTTCCTGCGGAAAAGCGTTTTTCTGAGTTTGTCGATCGCGGTGTGAGGGCCGGAGTGTTCCGTAATGGATTGGATCCGCAATTCCTGTTCAGCACGATACTCGGCTCCATGCTCGCCTGTAAGGCGTTGCATGGCGACGCGAGTATTCCTTGGCCTGAGAACATGACGGCTGTTCTGTGGCCCGTTATGGCCGCCTGAAAGGCATTGCAGAGCAGAGTTGCACGTAGTAGTATCTGAAACTCATGAGCGTCCCCGCTACGGCCTTTAATCACTCTTTGAGTGAGGCTGTAGCTGAGGCGCTCATTGTACGTTTGCAGACTTTTCGCCGCTACTGGACCTACTGGATCGACGCTTCCTGACGGGCCACGTCCAACGCCTTGTTGAACGCTTCCGACGTCCAGCTGGCACCGGCCACCTTGTCTACCTTGAGGTCTTTGAGCGGTTTGCCGTCCACCACGCCGTTGATGGCTTCGGCGAACGCATTCTGGTGCTTTTTGGAGATGGACGTGAACGGATGCCCGATAACCTCCACATTGGTGACGGTCTGATCTTTGACCGTCACATGCACGTCGATGGTGTCTTCGCCCACCGGCCCGTACTGGCCGTTGATCGAGTAGGTACCGTCGGCGTAGTTGCCGGTGTCTTGCTTGTCGGATGTGGTGCCGTTCGGATCGTCGGCATGGTTTTGTCGTCCGAATCCGCAGAATCGCCGGAGTCGGTGGCGCTACCGCTGTTCTTCGAATTTTCTTCCTGCGATTGCACGCTTTCGCCGGAATTTCCGGCATATTCATCGTCCATCGGTGTCGCCGTGGGTTCGCCGCATGCCGACAGCAGCGCAAGGCTTGCCGCAGACAGTGCGATCACTTTGATCGCATTCGATGATTCGTTGCTCATGTTCGCTCCGTACGATTCGTCAGTGCTATGGCTTGGATTGTTCGGCTGATTTCAGCTTATTCCTCACCGCCGGTTTTCGCGGCTTTGGTCGGATCGGCGAAGCTGATGGCCGTCTCGCCATTCTGTGCGCCTTCCGTAGTGGAACCGGTGTATGCCGGCTTGCCACCCGCCTGCTCATAGGCCTTCCGTGCGGCCTCATCATTCCACTTCTCGCCGACGAGCACGCCATGGTTGAGCATGATCTCGCGCTGGGCACAAGATGCGACGAGCGCATCATGGGTCACGACGATGATGGTAGTGCCCTGCTCGTGCAGCTGACGGAACAGGTCAAGCACGATTTTCTCGTTCTTCTCATCCAAATTGCCGGTCGGTTCGTCCGCAAGAATCAGTTTCGGACAGTTGATGAGCGCACGTGCGATGCACACACGCTGCTGTTCGCCGCCGGAAAGCTGTCCGGGCAGATGGTGGGCACGCTCCTTCAGACCGACGCGCTCCAATGCTTCCAACGCCTGCTGCTCGTTGACTACGGAATGGTAGTACTGTGCCACCATCACGTTTTCCACAGCCGTCAGATGCGGTACCAGATAGAACTTCTGGAACACCAATCCGATCATGTTCTTACGCACGTCGGCAAGCTGCTTGGCGTTCAAATCCTCCAACTTGCGGCCTTCCAGCATGACGGAACCCTTTGAAGGCGTGTCCATGCAGCCAATCATGTTCATCAGCGTGGTTTTGCCGGAACCCGACGAACCGACAATCGCAAGCCATTCACCTTGCGGAACGGTCAAAGTCAAATCGTCGACGGCACGCAAATCGCCGTAAATCTTGGAAATATGATCCAATTCAAGCAACGTATTCAACGTATGTTCGGAACTCATGATTATTCCTCCTCAAAACGATGGCGGGGTCGATACGGGTTGCGCGGCGAACCGGCGGGATGGATGCGATGACGGCGATGAGCACGCTCAACAGCAGCGAGGCGACGCCCAATAGCCAGTTGAAGCCAATGGCACGTTCGAATACGGATACGCACAGCACGCGGGCCAGCAGGTAGCCGATGGCAGTGCCGATCAGGCCGCCAATCAGTCCGTAGATGGCGGATTCCACATAGAATTCGATGCCGATGGCGCGCGAGGATGCGCCTAACGCCTTGCGCAAGCCGATTTCGTTGCGTCGCTGAGACACGATGGAACTGATGGTGGTGCCCACGCCCACAAACGTCAGCACGAGCACGACCAGCGACACGATCCAGAACAGGGTTTGCAGCATGGCGATGATACGAGTGTCGGATGAGGTGATTTTGGTGACGGTCTGCGCTTTCACGCCGGTTGACGGATTCGCATTGATCGATTTGACGACATCGTTGAGTTCGCGGCCTACCGCATTGACGGAATATTCGATCACGTCCGCGCCACGCTTGAAACCGGCCAGTTTGGCCACGTCAGCGTTGACCGCGTAGACGATTTCGTCTTCGCTGCCGCCCGTATCGACGATGCCTCCGACACGGAATTCAGTGCCGGTGTTTTCCATAATGTCGGACGAAAACGCGGCCGTTTTTCTTTGACTTGCGCTTCGGTTTGGCTAAGAGCGCCGGAATCCTGCGCATCGTCGGATGCGCGGTAGCCGATGGTTACGGTCGAACCGATGGAGACACCGAGCGCGTCTGCCACGTCACGGCCGAGCATCACGTTGCCTTCGCTAGGCCAATCGCCAGTCACGTTCCAATGATGGTTGAGCGCCTTCACGTCTTTGGTTGTGATGCCAGCCAGCGTGTATGGCGCAGAATTGATGCGCACGCTTTCATACCGGTAAGCGGCGGAACGGGCGCTGTACGAGCCTTTCACCATCTGGTTCAACGCTTTGACGGTATCGGTGTCGATGCCGTGGGACTTTTCGGCTGATTCGGACGGCGTGACGATAAGATTCGCGCCATACGCACGCATTTCCTCGTTCATCTGCTGTGGAACGGCAATACACGTCGCCGCAAGGCAGAACAGCGTGGCAGCGCCCACCATGGAGGCGATCACGGCCATAACGGCCCGCGAACGACGGCGGAACACCGCGCCCCACAGCATGGTGAAGAACATCTTGCGATTAGTCATCTCATGCCCCTTACGGACTGTCTTGAACTCACCTACCATGCAACACCTCCGCGGACGAACAGCACAGTGTGCCGTTCGTGACCGAGGCCGCAGCCGCGGCCGAGTTTACGGAACCCAAGTTGAAATCAACGGCCATGCAAGACCTCCGCAGGTTTAAGTCCCAGAATCGAACGGATCGACGAGAACGAGGCGATCAGCACGGTAAGCGTCAACAACACAAACACCAGCACAAACACCATCGGACGCATCGTAATGCCGGAACCGAATACCACATGTCCCACAATCTGCGCAACACCGGAACCCAACAGCGCACCGACAATCGCACCAACCAACGAAATCACAGCCGTCTCAGCGAGCATCAGGCGAGAAACCGCACCATCGGTGGCACCAATCGCCTTCAGCAACGCCAATTCTGAACCGCGCTCACCAATCGAGGCGGCCATCAGATTCGCCACTGCAATAGCGGCCGCAACCAGCGAAAGCACGGTCATCAGCACCATCACCGCCTGCGTTTTCTGCAGCACATCGCCCTGTAATGCGGCCACCTGACGCACCTGCTTGGCTACGGAACCGGGAATGACCTCTTCGATCTGATAGGCGATGGACGAAGGGTACGCGGTGCAATACCATGTTTCCCACTCATCTTGCGTGAGCGCATTCGGATTCTTCGACGCCTTACGCGCCAAATCATTGTCTGGCGTGGTCAGAGCCTTGACTTCGATCTTGTCGATGGAATCAGGCAGATTCGCAAGCACCTGCGCAGTGGATGACGGAATGTACATCGCATTGTTGTCGCTATCGCCGGAATCGTAAATGCCGGTGATGGCGATCCGCTGCTTGTTGCGGCTGCCGTCGGCGGTGGTTTTGTAGAGGGTTACGGTATCTCCCTTGGTCACGCCGAGTTTGGATGCGAGCGTGGTGCCGATCAGGCCTTGCGCGCTATCGTCTTTCGGCCAGGAGCCGTCAAGCTTCCACCACGAACGCATGCCTTCATGCCCGCCACCGTGGATTCACCGGAATCCATATGCAGGGTCTTGGCGAACCATGTGCCCACGATCGGCACGCCGGAAGCTTGCAGGAGCTGGAATCCACCGATTCGGACGCGCAGTTCACGTCAGCATGGATATTAAGTTCGGGGGCAAAATCGTGATGTTGAACGCCCAGAAGATGGTTTTGATCTTCGGTGCGTCCGATTCCTTCAGAAATGTGGTCGGATCGGATTCGGAAGTGCCGGAAGCGTTGCTATTCGCGTCACCCCCCGTGTTGTACAGGTCGTTGACGACGGCATCGGCCTTGGGCTGCACGGTGATGTTGGAACCGTACGTCGACAGTTCCGCGTTCAGCTTGTCTCCAACGTCGAACACCACACCCAGCATGGCCACGCTGACCGTGGCCGACAGGCACACGGTGACCGCGATCAGCAGTTCTGCGTTTTGAACTGTCTGCTGAACGAGCGGAAAATCATTCGAAGAAAGAACATGACTACCTCTTTCCGCTCACTGGAAATGCGTCGACAACGCGTCGAGCGTTGAAGTTTGAATTACGATTTTGCCGGATTCAACCTGATAATCGAACGGCACAGGATTGCAGCCGCCCTTGAATCCGATAGTGGCGAGGTTGATGGCGACATCGCACTTCTTGCAGATGATCTTGCCATCCTTCTCGTAATAGCCCGCGTCACCGCAGTTATCGCATGCGTCAAGACCGACACCGTACGCTCCACCATTCTTTTTGATGATGATGAAACGCATTACCGTGCCATCTTTCGCCTTGTATTGGAAGCGATGCAGGTGACCGTCGTTGATCTGACTGAATTTGATGGTGGCCACGCCGTCGCTCAGCGAATAATCCTCAGGCGGAGACAGCGTAATGACCTTCTTCGTTTGCGCCACACCATACGTGAGCGCGAACGTGATGCCGATCATCGCAACAAGGCTCCATGCGCCGGCCGCCTTCGCACGGCGACGGAACGCGATATGCGATCGCACAATGGCCTCGTTTGCGCCTTCCGGCTTGATTTTGAAGCCCATCACAATGCTGGCGACCACCGGAATGATGAACACCAACACCATGGCAATGACCATATGACGCTGATGATTGATGCACCACACCAACGCCAGGAACGCTTCCGTAGGGAAATGAACGATGCGCTTGGACTGCAGAATCTGCGCAAGATCAGTGAAATGCGAGACAAACAGCAGCGCAATCAGCAGCAGCACGGCCGTGGTGAACGACCAACGAATCGCAGTGGAACGCATCGTACGGAAAATCAACGCTGCAACAATCGCAGTGGCCGCACCCAATGCGAAACCAAGCGCACGAAGCAGCATATCCGAAGTGAAGATCGGATCTCCTGGCTCCACGAAAATCGTCAAACGCAAAATAACATCAGGCAACGCACGGAAGGTGGTGGAGGCAATCGCAAGAGCGCCAATCGCATTCGCAATATCGAGCAACGCGCGATGATCATGCCAATTCGTAGTGATGCGACGTGCGAACAGCACAACAACGAACACTGCGATATCGAAAATCACACAACACCACAACGTGGGGTAATTGACGAACGTACGCTGATTGATCATCGCGGATGCACGCAACGCGGCGAACACAATGGCACCCGCGAATCCAATAATGAAGCCCGCAAGACGCCAGTACGCGCTCAACGGCTTGTCACGCCCCTCACCGACCGTGAGCATCACGTTCAGCGCCATAATCAGCAAAGCCGGTGCCAGCGTTCCCTGCAACACCGTGACGTACTGCGTCAGCATCTCACACCTTTCGTTATATATCCCTGTCAAAGCCTAGTCGAATTCGGCCACACCAAAAGGAACCCCCTTACCAAGATTCCCCCAAAAGCGCGTTATCTCCCAAAGCGTATCCCCTCAAACGCAAGAGAGCGGTTGCTTGGATGGTTGTTCGACCGTAGGCTCGGCCAACGGCCTTGAGTGCGTCGAACGACTATCCAGGCAACCGCGAACGCCGTACCCATATTCGCGCTACTTGCATACGTTTCGCGATACGTGAACGGCGTTAACCACGAGTTGAATCTCAACATGAATTCAGGCTTACATCCAAACCGTTTCGCTTGGCATGTGCCGGAACTCACGTTTCAGATCACCACTCCTGCGGGGTGTAGTTCCACTCCGGGAAAGTGACCTCGAGCGGTTCGGTCCAGAAGCGGCCCTTAACGCCGGTCTCCGGATCAACATGCAGCATCCAACCCTTCTTCTCCGGAGATTCGATCTTCAGCACGAGCTTGTAGGAGCCAGCCTCGTCGAGCTTGACGTTGCGCCGTAGTGCGGGCCGTCGGAAGCGTTCATCTGCATGAAGGTACCGGAACCAACGGTCTCGTTGTTCGCGTTGTTGATGATCTCGTAGTTCACGGTGAGGTCCGGCACGAAGTCGCCCTTGCCGTAGCCGAGCTCGGTGCCCTTCTCGTTGGCATGGATGTCGGCTTCCAGGTGGAAGGAAGCGTCGGCAGCCTTCAGGCCCATACCGGACGGTCCATATCGATCGGCTGGAAGTACACAGCGTTGACGGTCAGAGCGTCAACATCCTGATCGGAGTGCTTCTCGTCGACCTGAATCTCTTCGAAGCCGGCGCCGTTGCTGTCATCAGTGCTGGAATCGCTGGATTTGTCGGTGGTGTCCGAAGTGGAGGTGTCGGACTTGGCATCGGATGCGGAATCGTTGGAGTTGCCGCATGCGGACAGGGAGAAGGCCATGGAGCCGGCCAGCAGGATGCCGAGCAGGGCGGCGATCTTCTTATTCTTCATTGTTTTTTCTCTTCCTTTTCTTTGGTCCCTTGAGGAACGTTGGAAACTTATGGAAATCTCTAAATCTTTACTTATGATTATTGATTGGCGCTTACTTAGCCTGTTCCGCCTGCGCGGCCAACTTCATCCTGTGTTTCTTGATGAAACCGACCACGAACAGCACAACCACCGCGATCGCGGCAATCACCTGTGCCGTAATCGTTTCGACGTACGGATACAAGCCGATCCAATCGTTAGTTGGCACGCTGCTCAAGTAGGTGCCTTCAATAAGATCACCCTCGATGAGCGCGTGGATGCCGCCACCCGCGAAAATGACAACCAATGCGGCCATCACAATCGAAGTGACGAGGAAGAACGGGCCGATCGGAATCTTCACCGAAGTGAATCGCAGAATCAGGAAGATAACGATCAGCACCGCGGCGGCGGCCAGACCGCCAACCCACATGCCGTGCGCATCCTGGCTCATGGAGTAGATGGACTCGTAGAAGATCACCGTTTCGGCGCCCTCACGGAACACGGCGAGGAAGCTCAGCATGGCAAGCGAGGTGATCATGCCCAAGCCCAGTCTCTGACCGGATTCGACCTTGCTTTGCGCGCCGGCCACAGCCGCTTCGGTCTTATTCCTGATGTAGTTGTTCCACGCTTCCACGGAGCTCTTGTTGAGCATCCAGTTGCTGGTCCACAGCAGCATGAGGGTGGCGATCAGCGCGCACACGCCTCGGAAATCTCCTGAACCGGGCCGGAACCGCCGAACAGGAACGTAAAGAGTACGGCGACCAGACCGGAGCCGGCCAGACCTGCGACCACGCCAAGGTAGATCCACCTAGTGAAACGCTCGTTGCCGGACTTCACCAGATAGGCGATCACTGCGGCCACCACCAGCAGCGCTTCGAGGCCCTCACGGATCAGAATGAGGAACGCCTGGCCGGCGGAGCTGGTGACGAGCTTGGTGAAGCCGTTGACATTGCCGGACGCGCCACCGTCCAGGGTGGCCGCGTCTTCCACGAGCCAGCTCTTCAAATCGTCGACATGCTGCTTGATTTCCTTGTCGGAACCGCCGTCGCGCATGATCTTACGAGTCATCTTGAACTGGTATTCGACCTGCGAAACACGATCGCCGGAAATCACGTTCATCACGTTCTTTTCGAAGCCGAGCTTCTCGTAGTACTGGTAGTAGGCGTTGTTGACCAGCGTGGCACCTTCGTCGCCCTTGCCGGCAGCGGCAGCCTCGTATGCCTGGTCGAGAATGACGGTCATTTCGCTGGCAACCTCACTCCACGTGCGGTCGCCTTTGCCTTTGGATGAATTCTTCTTGGCCGCGTCGAGCTTCTTGCGCTCTTCCGCGGTTTGCGCGGCACGCTGCTTCGCATATTCCTTAGGATTGGCGAGGTCGGCGTTCGCGTCAAGCGTTTGCGCGGTTGCGTTGATTTCGGCGGTCAGCGCGTCGATTTTGGCTGCGATGGCGTCGCCTTGGTCCTGCTGGTAGGCAAGACCTTCAAGATCGGTGAATTGCTGCAGCAGTTCCTTCTGCTTGTCGGCACTGATGGTGTCGTTGACGACTTTCGAGAAGTTGGATGCGTCGTAACCGATCCAATGCGCAGTCTGGAAATCGGTGCCAGCCTGACCGTAATTGCCGTCATTGTAGTCTTTTTCGGCAGTCGCAAGCTGGTCTTCGATGTTCTTCGCAGCGGCAGTCCAGGAATCAAAATTCGTTTGACCGTCATCGGCGGCAATTGCCGGCTGCGGAACTGCGGTAGTCGCGAAAAAGCGTGGTCAACGCGATCATCAATGCCGCAATGAACGCGACAAGGCGACCGGACACACTTGTAGCCCGCTGCGTATCGCAGGATGACATAAGACCGCTTCCTCTCTCAGCCGTTCACAATCCGATTCACGAGTGCGCCACCTTTGCCATACGCACAGTGCGCACCGACTTCACAAGATAAAAACGAAAAAAAATCGAAAAGAACAGTCTTGATTTTTTGGCAGTTTTGTTGTAGAAACCTTTAAAATGGCGGAATTCCGCCATTCTTCTTTTCTGTAATCCGCGCGAGTCGTCTCACATAGTGATTTTTTGAGGCGCTTTCGCCGTTCCTCTCCATGCATATTCGTGCGATTGGAAGATTCGGGAATTGGGGGATTTGGGATGGAGCTGGACTTTCTGACCTCACGATTCCGCCCTGGTGACCTCACGATTCCGAAAAAGCAACGAAAAACAAAATCGTGAGGCCAGCGGGCGCATGGACGGAATCAGGATTCGAGCACGTCAAGCACCTTGCGTTCGTTGTAGAACGCGAACACCACACCGCCGATGCCGCACAATACCGCGGCGCAAACAGCCGCAATGCGATAGCCGGCGCCCGACGCCATG
>ENA-OQCD01000075-OQCD01000075.1-human-gut-metagenome-genome-assembly--contig:-NODE-75-length-21695-cov-2.024991_pt1 | contig 21695 bp, 33 predicted proteins | sample MGYA00242755_ERZ504571 | MGnify/ENA primary metagenome ERZ504571 (study PRJEB26092, sample SAMD00036274) | human gut metagenome | host: Homo sapiens | study: EMG produced TPA metagenomics assembly of...
GGCAGGGCTACGCTGTAGGCTTTTAGACCTGTGCAATCGGATTCGCAGACAAGTGAGTGGTATAGTTATTTCGAAAACGATGTACCAGGATATGGAAAGCAACTACTATGTATATTTAATGAAGGGTAATTTCAAATGTTTAAAACAAAATTTCATAAATTAATGAAACGTTTCCTCACCGGAATGCTTTGTGCAGGGATTCTGACCTCCCAGCCTGCAGTCACTTACGCTGCCGAGACCTCTGCCACTCCTGAAGCCGGTCATTCAGAAACCTATTCACAGGCCTCAGATATCGATTCTGTCAAAGGATGGCCCACAGGTCCTAATATCGAGGGACAGTCCGCAGTGCTGATGGATGCAGTCACTGATACTATTCTTTATTCCAAGAATGCCAAAGATAAGCTATATCCCGCCAGTATCACTAAGATCATGACCGCTCTTCTGGCCTGTGAATATCTGAATATGGACGATACGATCACCATGTCGCAGGAAGCGGCTTATGGGATTGAGGCCGGAAGCTCCAGCATTTACGCAGAAACAGGAGAGGTTTTCACAGTAGAGCAGGCCCTGATGGCTCTGATGCTGGAATCCGCCAATGAGATGGCTCTTGCTCTGGCAGAAAAAACAAGCGGTTCTGTAAAGAAGTTTGTTGAACTGATGAACCAGAGGCAGCTCAGCTTGGCTGTAAGAACACCCATTTTAATAATCCAAATGGTCTTCCGGATGAGACGCATTATACCACCGCAGGTGATATGATGAAGATTGCAAAGGCAGCCTGGTATAATCCCAGATTCCGTAAATTTGTGACCACACAGGTTTATGAGATTCCTCCGACTAATAAGCAGTCTGAAACCCGTTATCTTCTCAATCACCATAAGATGATGCCCGGACAGTCTTATGCATACGATGGGGTTCTGGGAGGAAAGACCGGATACACCGATGCAGCGGGAAGTACGCTTGTCACCTATGCCAAGAGAGGAAATTCCATTCTCATTGCAGTTGTGCTGAATTCTACAAACGGTGCTTTTCCTGACACAACTTCTCTGCTGGATTACGGCTTCGACAATTTTGAAAAAGTAGACTTGAATATAGATACCGATCCGGTACCGGCAGTATTTCTCCCATGCGAAAAGCACCTGTTAAAGGACTGGAATAATCTGTGTTCCTTCTATTATATGAGGCATGTGTACGTAACTGTCCCCACAGGAACCGATGTGAGCCAGCTTGTAAAGAAGCAGAAACTTCTGAACAATTCTGTCGGTCCAAAGCGAATTAAAAGTAAATATTATTTAGACGGCCATATGGTCGGATATGGAATGCAATATGAAAAGGAGATCCTTTCAGATCTCCTTCTCAACGCTTCTTTTTTAGTTTTCGCCTGAGGCGGAGGACTTCTTTTCTTTCACGAAGTTCCTCCGCTTCTTCTGTATCTGTGAAACGCAATGTCTTCACAGCGAAATATTTCTCATCTTCTGTTTTTCGGATGCGGATCTTGCCTCTTATCAGTCCATGTTCTTCACAATTGGATATGCTGTAATAAACCTTTGGATTATTCATAAACCATCGGAGTTTGCGCTTTGCAGGCAGATGACAGACCGGACATCTGGTGCTGGTCACCTCGCGGTCTTCATGATTCGCTCTCTTGTGGCAAATTCTCTGGATACATATTTGTCATGATCCGGATAGGAAATATGTATCTCGTCTTTTTTTCTTCTTTGGATTCTGGTAAACATCCAGTGACGGATGATTGATGATGATTATGTTATTTATTTTCTCCAGGACTTTCGCTGTATACCACGCATCTGCAAGCGCCCGGTGAAATCCCCTGGATTTCTCTATTTTCAGCTCATCGATCGCATGCTCCAATGCACACCTGTGTGTACCGTCATCATAACTGATACTGTATAGTTTCTGCACATCATAATAGGTCACAGGTCCGGGAAGCAGATCCAGCAGGCCATAGAACTTCATATTTCTCTGAAGTTCCATCACGTCCTGATTTCCCCAGGTAAAAAAAGTACCAGTCTTCTCCGCACCAGTCAATAAATTCCCTGACTGCCTGCTCAAAGGGCACTCCTTTCATAAGATCTTTATAATCTACATGAATTACCTCATGGATGCTGTCATGAATCCATTTATAGACCTGTGGTTTGATCAGTCGGTGAAAATGATCCGTTATTTCTTTTTTGCTGTTTACTTTTACAGCCCCAATCTCGATAATCTCAAATGGAAGCCTGTCGTTACGTGTTTTCTTTCCCGAAGGATTCTGATTCCATTCCAGGTCAAAGACAATATAGTTCATTCATCCGGTCCTTTTTGTTTATTACTTTTTCGCATTTATTTTCCACTGCTGATAAACATATTATTTCACAATCTTCAGTTCATACTGTCTGGTTCCCAGACCAATCTTCTCTGCCTGATCCAGTGTTGCCTGCCATTCAATGTTCGGGTTGGAATCTTTGAAATGGTCGTGGTGGCAATGCCAGTCAGGTTTTGCCAGGTGTTCTCCAAGCTGGCTGTTCTCGATTGGAGTTGCTTTCAGACAGGCATCTGCGCAGGCCTGGTCCAGAGCAACCGGGTCAAAGCTTGCAAACATTCCGATATCAGGAGATTGGTGCATCATTTTCGCCATGGCAGTCACAGTTCGGCTGATATCCTGAACAAGCGCTACATGGAAATGCGGACGGCCATGACAGACTGCCTGTGCATATTCTGCCATCTTACGGTCAAGAAGTTCATTCGCACTGCTGTTTGGATTGTATACTGCATCAAAACCGCAGGCTCCGATACAACGGCCGCAGCCTTTACATTTATCATAATCAATGACTGCTTTTTTATTCGGATATGTAATCGCATCACTTCCGCACTCTTTCGCGCAGCGACGGCATCCGCGGCAGAGTTCTTCATTTACTGCAGGTTTTCCGCTGGCATGCTGTTTCATCTTACCTGCGCGGCTTCCGCATCCCATTCCGATATTCTTCAGTGCACCGCCGAAGCCGGTTGCTTCATGTCCTTTGAAGTGGCTTAAGCTGATAAAAATATCTGCATCCATGATCGCATGTCCGATCAGTGCAGTCTGACAATATTCACCGTTAACTACCGGTACTTCTACTTCGTCTGTACCGCGTAAGCCATCACCGATGATGATCTGGCATCCTGTTGAAATGCTGTTAAATCCGTTGAGATTTGCGCACTCCAGATGCTCCAGTGCATTCTTACGGCTTCCCGGATAAAGAGTGTTGCAGTCTGTGAGGAACGGAAGTCCTCCCTGCTCTTTACAGAGATCAGCTACTGTTTTTGCGTAATTCGGGCGCAGGAAAGCCAGATTGCCAAGTTCTCCGAAATGCATTTTAATAGCCACGAATTTTCCATCCATATCAATGTCTTTGATTCCGGCTGTAACGCAGAGTTTCTTCAATTTATCAAGCTGGCTGGTGCCAACCGGACATCTGAAATCAGTAAAATAAACGGTTGATTTTTCCATCGTTTTTCCTCCTGTTTTTATTAATCAAAATTTGATTTTCTTTTTTATTTTATCACAAGATGCAGGTTCTTTTTCGAGATATTTTTTTGCTTACATCTGTTCGTAAAATTTTGTCACCTTTTTGTATTCTGCAGGCAAAGTGATCTGCTCTACCACAACATCTCCATCTTCTGCATTGTGGTAACGGTAAATGTAAACGCCCTCCTGGATCTCATCTCCTTCGATCAGAGAAACTGCCAGATATCCCTGTCCTTCAAATTCAAAGGTATCCATGATCGCAAAATCCCGTTCTGTTCCGTCAGATACCGGGATGCTGATTACTTCATATTCTTCCATCGTATGTTTCCTTTCATTCATAAGCAGTCTTATTCTTATTTTCGCTGTTTTTTATTGTAGCAAAGAGTGTTAATTATATCAATCCTATTTAACCGAATCAAGTAAGTCGTTACTGTGAACGGAGTGAACAGTAACAGTAAGGCCCCTGCGGGTTACAAAAAGAAAGACTGCACCTCCAATGAGCACAGCCTTTCCGGTTTGGTATATTTTATTCAGTTCTGCTTACAATTGCTTATGCCATAATCGGTTTTAATGCTTCTGCAAGCTTTTCTTTCTCAGCTTCTGCCTCTTCCAGATTCTTGCCGAGAGTTGTGTAATAGATTTTGATCTTTGGTTCTGTTCCGGATGGGCGGACAACTACTGTCTCGCCGTTATCCAGCTTGTAGATCAGTACGTTTGCTGCAGGAAGTCCTGTTTCTTCCGGTTTCTGGTAATCTGTTACTTTTACGATGGCATGACCTGCGATCTCTGTGAGAGGTTTGTCACGAAGTCCCTGCATCAGAGCTGACATCTTATCCATTCCGCTTAATCCCGGGAATTCAAAGCTGTCTACTTTGTTCAGGTAACGTCCGTACTGTGCATAGATCTCTTCCATTCTCTGTTTCAGGGAACTTCCGATGCTTCTGTAATATGCAGCCATTTCACAGATCAGCATAGATCCGATAACAGCATCCTTGTCACGTACATATGGTCCTGCAAGGTATCCGTAGCTCTCTTCAAATCCGAAGATAAATCTGTCTACTTCATCTGCTGCTTCAAGCTGTGCGATCTGATCGCCGATCCACTTGAATCCTGTAAGTACGCTTCTGAGTTCTACTCCATAGTGCTCTGCCACTGCATCTGCAAGTGGTGTAGAAACAATGGATTTCACTGCTACCGGGTTCTTTGGCATTGTGCCTTTTTCAATGCGGCCTGCACAGATATAGTCAAGAAGGAGTACACCTACCTCATTACCTGTTACCAGTTCATAGGAACCATCCGGGCATTTCATTGCGATACCAACACGGTCTGCATCCGGGTCAGTTGCAAGCATTAAGTCTGCACCTGTTTCTTTTGCAAGGTTTAATCCAAGCTCCAGAGCTGCAAAGATTTCCGGGTTCGGATAGCTGCAGGTTGTGAAATATCCGTTCGGATATTCCTGTTCCGGAACGATTGTGATATCTGTAATTCCGATATCTTTTAATACCTGAGTTACAGGTACAAGTCCTGATCCATTTAACGGGCTGTAAACCAGTTTCAGTCCTGCTGTCTTGCAGAGACCCGGACGAACCTGACGGGATTCAATAGCTTCATAGAGAGCCTGCTTGCAGTCATCCCCTACAAAACGGATCTTTCCCTGTTCTACACCTTCTGCGAAGGACATATATTTCGCACCTGTAAGTACGTCTGTTTTCTGGATCTCTTCATATACAATGGCAGCTGCATCGTCTGTCATCTGGCATCCGTCAGGACCATATGCTTTGTATCCGTTGTACTTAGCCGGGTTGTGGGATGCTGTTACCATAATACCTGCATTGCATTCATAGTAACGTGTTGCAAAGGAAAGTGCAGGTACAGGCATCAGTGCGTCATAAATTCTGACATTGATATCATTTGCCGCCAGTACGCCTGCTGCTGTTTTTGCAAATACATCACTCTTAAGACGGCTGTCATAGCTGATGGCTACTGTCTGATTACCGCCCTGTGTTTTTACCCAGTTCGCAAGTCCCTGTGTTGCCTGGCGAACTACATAAATATTCATACGGTTGGTTCCGGCTCCGAGAACTCCGCGAAGTCCGGCTGTTCCGAATTTCAGCGCTACTGCGAAACGATCTTTAATCTCTTCATCGTTTCCTTCGATTTTGGATAACTCCGGATTAAGATCCGCATCCTGCAGATCTGCTGCCAACCAGCGTTTTGTATTCTTCCTGATACATTTTTGACCACTCCTGCCTTGTTTTTATAGTTTTTTTTGTATATATTAGCTGAATATAACTATATAATACCATAACTCAGACAAATCAGCAACAAGACAGCGGGATTTCCGTTAAATTTTAAAAATTACTTTCTTTTCTGTTTGTCCGCTCTCTGCAGGCGTTTCCTATATTGGTCAGGCAGAGTACTGTGGTGATCAGGAAAAGTCCGGGGATCAGAATGATCCACCAGGAACCTGTCATTAATGCCTTATCTGACAGAGACAGCATACTTCCCCATGTGATAACCTCTATCGGAAGTCCAATACCCATAAAACTCAAAGTCGCCTCAGAGATCATTGCAGTTCTTACGTTCATAACTACCATAAACATAATGGATGAGAAAAAGTTCGGCACCAGATGCTTCCACAAAATACGGAAAAATCCTGCTCCCATACATCTTGCAGCGATGATATACTCACTGTTTCGTATCTGCCGTACCTCTGTGCGTACTACTTTCGCAATACTGGTCCAGCTGGTCACACCGATCACAAAGGACAGACTCAGGATATTGGCCTCTCCCATGATAGCCTGCAGCAAAATAATCAGGAGCAGAGTTGGTATACTTAAGAATATTTCTGTAAATCTCATGATCAGTTCATCAAGCCAGGCAGGTGCCACTCCACTGAAGGCACCGACTACCACTGCAATAAAAGTAGAAATAACTGTGGCTAATCCACCGATCAGGATCGAGATTCTTCCTCCATACCAATCATGGAAAAAATATCCCTTCCCATAGTATCTGTTCCAAAAAGGAACTCCCTGTCAGGAGCTTTATTATAGTTTAACAGATCCATATAAGCAGGATCCTTTGTCATGATCAGTTCCGCACACAGGCAGCCCAGTACGATAAGAATCAGGATTGCTGCTGAAACAACGGGTTTTCCCTGATACCACTTTTTCTTTGATTTGGGAATTACGGTTTCTGTCTTTCTGTTTCCTGCCAGTTCAAATAAATGATTGGTCATCCTTCTACTACCTCCGATTTCTCGGTTATTACTTCATCCTTCATACGGGGATCTATCTGTTCATTAATAGTCTGACTGACGATATTACAGAAAATAACCAGGATTCCTGACATCATACAAAGCAGCATCAGCAGATTGTAATCATGATATCTGGCACTCTCATAGGACAGAGCTCCGATTCCGGGATAAGAGAATACACTTTCTACCACATAGGTTCCTCCAAGTACATGGGGGACTGCAATGGCCATAATACTCAGATAAGCAGGCATTACATTTCGGACACAATGTCTGAACATAAGCTTTTTCTTATCCAGGCCTTTTGCCTTTGCCAAAAGTACATAATCTGCGCGAACCTCTTCAAGGATCTTATTTCGGATCATGTAAGCATAATACCATAAATGCTCCATGACCACGATGGTCAGAGGCATGATCAGATGCAGCACTCTGTCACCGATATCTCCTGCATTTCCTGTACTGTAAGCTCCACTGCTTGGCAGGATCTTAAGATTTACAGAAAAAAACAAGGATCAGGACCAGAGCCATCCAGAACTCAGGAATACAACTGGATATGGTTCCCAGCTTACACAGGATCCGGTCTGCCAGCCGGTTTTCGTACCAGGCACACAGAATTCCCAGGAGCAAGGCTCCGGCAAACATAATGATAAATCCGATTCCTCCAAGCACAAGTGTATTACCGATACGGCCGCCGATCACGTCCACTACATCCTGTTTATATTTAAATGAAATTCCAAATTCTCCATGAAAGGCATTTTTTTACCCACTTCACATACTGCACAGAAATCGGTTCGTTCAATCCCAGTTTTCCCATAGCCCATTCACGTTCTTCCGGACTCATCTTCTCTGTACGGTCACCATAATAGGAGATCAGCGGATCTCCAGGCGCCAGACGGGCTACATAAAATACAGCTACAGACAATATAAATACTGAGATCAGGAATATCAGACATTTTTTACCATAGTAGACTACTTTTTTGTCTCATTATATACTGCACCCCTTTCCTTCAGCCGGAAGCATTGCAAAAATGTCCGGGTGACACTTCTGTCCACACGCTGTTTTCCATTCCTTCGCCATCATAGTACTGCAGAACTCTTTTTTCTCTCCTTGATCGGGTCAGGAACAGGAATTGCAGACAGCAATGTTTTTGTATAAGGATGCACCGGATTGGAATACAATTCTTCTGATGGCGCCAGTTCTACCAGTTTTCCATGATACATAACTCCCACACGGTCACAGAGATACTCAACCATAGCCAGGTCATGAGCTATAAACAGAAATGTAAATCCATGCTCCTCCTGCAGATGACGGAACAGATTGACGATCTGGGCCTGTATGGACACATCCAGAGAAGCTATAGGTTCATCAGCCACCAGAAATTCCGGTTCCATACACAGAGATCTGGCTATGGCCACTCGCTGCCTCTGTCCCCCTGATAATTCAGATGGATAACGATCCAGGAAACTGTTCTCAAGTCCTACATATTCCATCTGAAAAGCAGCTTCCTTCACAAAGCTTCCTCTCGGAGGTGTGATATGCTGGATTCTCATTGGTTCCGTAATAATATCTGACACCTTCATTTTCTGGTTCAGACTGGATGCGGAATCCTGAAATATCATCTGGCGGCGGGTCTGCAGCATTTTTTTATGCTTTTTGAATTCCTTTTTGTCGCAGATATTTACATCTTTATACCAGATTTCTCCCTGAGCCGGCTGATATATATTCATCAGACATCTGGCAACTGTGGACTTTCCTGAACCGGATTCCCCTACCAGACCAAAGATCTCACCTTTATGGATCTGAAATGAGACATCATCTACAGCCTTTACCTTGATCTTTTTTGTCAGATGAAACTGCTGAGTCAGATGCCTGACATCCAATAAAACTTCTTTACTCATGCGCTGTTCCTCCCACAGGTGATTTGATCTGCGGTGCTCTTGGATCCAACAGCCAGGTTGCCGCATAATGAGTATCTGTTATCTTAAACATAGGCGGCATTTCTTCATAATCAATATTCAGGGCATATTCATTTCGACATGCAAAAGCATCACCTTTCGGCGGATCTATCAAAGTAGGAGCATGCCGGGGATGGTGTACAGGCTTTCTTTTCCATTTGCAAATGCAGGCAGTGATCTCATCAGTCCCCATGTGTATGGATGTCTGGGATCATAATACACTTCCTCTGCTGTACCGATCTCTACGATCTTGCCTGCATACATGACTGCCACTCTGTCTGCCACACGTGCAACCACTCCCAGATCATGGGATACCAGTATGGTAGCTGTTCCCAGCTTCCTCTGTATTTCCCGGAGAAGATCCAGAATCTGTGCCTGTATAGTCACATCCAGTGCAGTAGTTGGTTCATCTGCAAATAAAATATCCGGATCTGCTGCCAGAGCGATGGCCATGACACATCTCTGACGCATTCCCCCGGAAAAATTGCCATGGATACTGATGATATCGTTCCTTTGGATGGGAGATACCTACCAGTTCCATAAGTTCCAGAACCTTCTTATTTACCTGTTCCTTCGTGTAGTTCTTATTGTGGATCACCACTGCTTCCCCAATCTGTTTTCCAATTTTAATAGTTGGATTCAGGGATGTCATAGGATCCTGAAAGATCATAGAAAAAACTCTTCCACGCAGTTTCTGCATCTCCTTTTCCCTGTAACAGGTGATATCCTGTCCGTTCACACAGATGCTTCCCTCTTTTTATTTTTGCGCTTGGTGGCAAAAGCTTCATGATACTTTTGCAAAGCACACTCTTCCCGCATCCGGATTCTCCAACTATAGCCAGCACCTCTCCCTTTTTTAATGAAAAAGACACATCTCTTACTGCCTGGACTTCTCCGGCAGGACCGTCAATGCTGACTGAAAGATTTTTTAACCTCTAATAAAATGTTCCATTTTTTAATCCTTTTTTCCGCTCGTGTAAAAAAGGGGGGCACCTTTTAGTGCCCCCCGTCACAACCTTTATCTTTTTTATTCAATAGTCCAGTCTGCTACATTCCAGAAGATTCCAACTCCATGATGTCCCATAATTGTATCAGAATCAATTCCTTTTAATATTGCTGTCAGCAACATAGTTGGCATCAATATAGCAGATCATTGCATAAGCCGGATCCTCTGCCAGAGCTTTCTGGAAATTAGCATAGGCTTCTGCACGAACTTCCGAATCAGCTGACTGTCTTGCTTCTGTCAGATACTTGTCAACGTCTGCATTAGAATAGCCGGAGTAGTTTGCTCCCTTATCTGTTCCGAATACTTTGTATGTATGGTCGTCAGCGTCAAATGGGCTTCCCCATCCGATCAGGAATGCCATCTGTCCTGCCCAGTCTGTCTGTGCAGGGATCTCTACTGATACATCCATACCGATCTCTTTCAGTTCCTGTGCTGCGATCTGAGCCATATCAATACGTACCTGATCTCCTGCACTTACGCTGATTACAAATCCCACTTTTTTCGCCGTCACGATAATAGAATCCGTCATCACCCATCTCGCATCCTGCAGCTTCCAGAATTTCTTTTGCTTTTTCAGGATTGTAATCATAATGCTCTACATCTTCATAATTGTAAATATTTCTCTGAAGAGGTCCATAAGCCGGCATTCCCTGTCCAAGGATAACTGCGTCGATGATCGCCTGACGGTCAAGCCCATAGCATACTGCCGGGATCAGATCACGATTTTTCTGCCAGTATTCATTTCCAAAGTTGAACATGATTCCACGATAGTCAGAAGTCTTCATATCATAGCATGTATATGCCTCATCATCAGCAAAAGCAGCTGCATCCTTTGGTGTTAATAATGCCAGATCAAGTTCTCCGGATTTTAACTGAAGTGCTTTCGCATTGTCATCCGGTACGATCTTGAATACAATTTTATCGATGGAAGGCTCACCCTTGAAATAATCTTCATTCTTAACCAGTGTGATCGCCTGTCCCTCATCCCAGGATTCAATCTTGTATGGACCTGTTCCTACCGGATTACGGAAGAAATCAGAGGTCTGCATATCTTCTCCCTCAAGCAGATGCTTAGGAAGAACTGCCATTGTCATATAGTCAAGGAATGCAACGTTTTTTTTGTCCTCAAGTTTGAACGCAACCGTATGATCATCAATCACATTGATTTCCTCTACGTCCTCGTAGTTGGGTGCATTCTCAGAACCGTTTTCCGGATCCATGATCGCTTCGATAGTAAACTTAACATCCTCTGCTGTCACAGGTTCGCCATCCTGCCATTTCGCATCTTCTGCCATATGGAATGTATAAGTATTGGTTCATCATCAAAATCCCAGCTCTCTGCCAGTCCCGGAACTACCTGATTATCTCCGTCATGTGCAGTTAAACCGTTGAAGATCAGAATATTGATCTCTCCATGTTCATCAATAGCAGGATTGATCCTGGTATAATCTCCGCTTCCGTATACCAGTGTTGTTTCTTCCTCTGCCAGTACAGGCACTGTTGTTCCGGCACTGACCAGTGATACAGTCAGAAGCACTCCGGCCATTGTCAATAAACCCTTTTTCATTTCATGTTCCCTCGCTTTTTCTTTATTGGTAACTGCTTTTATGATATCAGACAATTCTGACATCAGTAAGCCCTGCGGGGGGATATTGACATATTCCTTTTTGTGCCTTATATATGCCATATATGGCATACCTGCAGCAGTATCATTACTCTCCATCGCAGTGCGATCCTTGCGTTCTCCGTCATCCAGCATGAACTTCAGAAGCTTCTTGAAAATCGGCTCGATTTTTACGTTGGAAAAATCAACTTTCTCAGTCCAATGTTGTAAAGCTCTGCACCCTCTTGATAGCGTACAAATTTCTTTGCTATTTTCTTTGTTTTCTCTACATCTTTACGTGCATATCCCATACACAGTACCTCCCTTTTTGCATGAAAAAAGCAGCTAACCTATTTTTCATAGACTAACTGCTCGTGTTTTTGTTCCATATTCTGTTTTAATTTACTGAAACGTCTTCTGTTTGACTTAACTGTTTATGAACATCACGTCCACCATACATAATTCGCACTACATATACTATTTCAGTTTCATCATCTGTTTTGTAAAATACCAGATAATTATCCACCGGAAAGAATCGAAGTCCTCTGCTGTGCCACGTTCTTCCTCATAGAACCGATTTCTGTTCGGCATAGTATCCAGCTTCCGAATTGCCGTCATAATCCGCTCTGTCTGTCCTGCAGCATTCTCTGGAGCTAACAGTTCCTCTGAAATATATCTGAAAATATTTCGCAGATCTTTCTTTGCTCCTGCTGTATACATCACTTTATATTTCATATACCAAATTCCTGTTTCATTTCTGCTTCAACTTCATCTGCTGAATACACTCTGCCAGCCTTAATATCTTCCATGCCTTTTTCTATTTCTGCATTGAACTGTTCCTTTGTCAGAGAACTATATGCCACAGGCTCCTCATAAGCTGGAAGTTTCATCTCAAAAGGAATTCCTCTCTGGAGTACAATCTGTCTCAGAAACATTCCTACTGCATTGGACATTGGAATTCCAAGTCTATCAAGCACCTGCTCTGCCTGTTCTTTCACTTCAGGTTCGACACGTGCAAATACATTTGCTGTTCTTGCCATAGATATCGCCTCCTCTTTTTTTCTTCATTATATCTTGTTTGATTGCAAATTGCAAGCGATTCGCAATCTATTTTCGCAATTTCATACACCGGCAGACGGCAGGTGGCAGATAAGGTATCTATAAAAATCTGTATTTGCTTCAATGACTCTGCCACCTGTCATTCTTTTAATCGAATACTGTTTTCCTGTTTTTCATTTACTCGATACTCCAACTCATTCTTCATCCGGCTTCTTACATCACGCATGGTTCTTCCAGAAATTCCTTGTTCCTTTGCTTTTCATCTAATTCCCTAATGGAAATTTCTTTTTTATCAGCAAGAAGTTCCTTGATTAACTTTGTCCCTCTCTCCAACTTTGTTTCTGTTGCTTTCCTTCTTTTCCATCTAACAATTCATCTGCGGAAATCTCATAGGCTCCCACCCATCGGAAACCTTCTTCGTCTCCCAGTTTAAACGCCATCGTTTCCCCTGGTGGTGCAAGAGAACTTTTTTCATGAATCAATACCCTTGTGGTTGGATCTTTTCTTACTTTCCCGATGAAAATCAAGCTTCGTACTGCTGCCATAATATCAATAGAACCAAGTCCTCGATACGTGCTCTGCGTCCCGGAAGATTTATTCAGATGTCCGATCAACACAATGGCACATCCGGTCTTCTCTGCAATCATTCCCAGTTTTCGGAACACCGGACGCACTTCATTTGCACGGTTCATATCCACATCTGCTCCAATAAAGGCCTGTACCTGATCAATGATTACAAGCCTCACATGATTCTGCCTGACTGCCTTTTCAATTCGATCATCGGATAAAGTCAACGCTTCTTCCGAACCATCAATCACCATAACCTTGCTTAGATTTGCACCTGCTTCCACCAATCTTGGCTTAATGGTATCGCCCATGCCATCCTCCGCAGTCTGATAGATTACATTAAATGGTTCGATATCTTCCATGTTCGGAAATAATTTTCTATTGGTACAGGCTGCCGTCAGCATCATGGCAAAATAAGTTTTTCCTTCTCCCGGATTTCCCTGAACGATTGTCAGTTTTCCAAATGGAATATAAGGAAACCACAGCCATTCCACACTGGTCTGTTCAATGTCTTCATAACACAACATCGGCACCAGTTCTTCTGTTTCTGGTACTTTGATTGTAATTGTTTCTGCAATTGCTTTCTTTCTGTCAGCGTTTTTTATCACAGAGAATTTCGTTCCAGTCTTTTCTTGATGGTTTCAAGCGAATTACACTGTATCCTTCTGAAATTTCTCCTGCCAGTTTCTCACAAGCCTCATTCCCTGCCTGGTCATTATCCAGGCACAGGAAAACAGAAGTAATCTGAGGGCGTTCAGAAAGAAAAGTCATCAGTGCCACACTGGAGATTCCACCTAGACTCAGGTAACTACGCTTCTTCCAGTCTTTTGGAAATAACTGGATAAATGAAAGCAGATCAATGGCTGCTTCAAATACAAACAACTGATTATCCGTTCCTCTGTAACTGAATCCATAAGATTTATCAGAACCTGCTACATCTCCACGATATGTTATTTCACCACTTCCCCGGCAGTGTGCATATCTTGGAATACCATCTGCATCTCTGCCGACAAATATAACATTATGATGCTTCTTTTCTTCGTAAATATCACCTCTGTTAATCCACTCTTCCACCAGTTTTTCTCAATCTCTCTTTTTTCTGTCAGATACTTTATGATTATTTCATTATCTTCATTTTTCTCCGGTAATCGGAAGTCTTGGGACGGGGCGGGGCAGAACTTCTGCCTGCCTTCGCCTTCTTCCCCAATCAGAATTTTCACTGCTTCCGGGAATGTTGCATAATAAAATTCCATCACAAAGTCTACCGGATAACCGCCCTTACTCTGACTATGCCGATACCATCGGTTTCCGGATATCGTTACACTGTCATGCTTTTTCCAACGATATTCTCTGCCACTTTTCACCAACTGTTCCCCTTGTGCGTTCAGAAAAGACACAAGGTCGGTCTGGTTTGCTCTAGCAATCTGCTCTTCTGTATACTGCATTTTCATCATCCTTTCCTGTCTGTCCTGCTGACAGACTTCTATAAACTCATATCATAGTTCCGTTTTTTCCTCACTGTCTGTTGCTTTGCATCACGTTCTTCACACTCTTTCTTCTTTTCAGCCAGTTGTTTCAGAAGAGAAGTTTTCTTTTCCGGCTTCGGCTCCGTCTGGTTCACTGAATGTTGCTCTGCTTTACTGTTTCTTCGAAAATATCTTCTGTCTGGGCTGCGTGAAATGCCGGGAACTTCACCTGCTTCTCCCTTTTTTCTTCTGAACGCCCGGAGGTATCTGTTTCTGCCATTTCCCGGTCACATCTGGCAATGTCTGCACAACTCTGTACCTTTTTTTACAAATGCAAGTTTCGTCCTGATAAGCTGATTATCTGCTTTCAGCTCTTCGATCACAGACCGGAGTTCTTCTTTCTCGCGTTTCCATCTGCTGTTGGCACCTTTCCATTTTTATCCAAGTGCTGCTTCAGTTCCCGTTCACATTTGCGATAATAATTGATTTCTTTCTTATGCTGCTGATAGTATTTCTCTCGTTTTTTCGAAAAAAGAAATGGTTGTACTCGTCTATCAATGGCTGGTTTGCCTTTATTACTTCTGCCATCTTTTTGCAGATTTTCCAATTTCTTTAACTGCTCTCGCTTTTCGGAAATTTCTTTTTTGCAGACTGATACAACACCATTCAGTTCATCAAGCCTTTCCTGCAGATCCTCCATTGTCTCTATCTTATGAGTCTGGAGGTAATTGATGGATTTTGCAAACTCCTGTAAGTTGGAGAGATTCTTCCCTCTCCGTTTCATCTCCGCATAGAAATTTGGAAGCGGTGGTCTGCCCTGCACTTTCTTATCATAATAATCTTGCAAGCTTTCCAGAAGTGTCGGATTCTGCCTGCGATCCAGTTCGGCTTTCATTTCCTCATACGCTGTCTTCATCCACTGAATGGATTCTTTCAGAGAAATAAACATCTGGTTAAACTGCCGGATTGCCCGGTTCAATTCTCCGATCACCGTTTTGATTCCCTTTTTCTCCATTGCCCGGACTTCATATCCCTCATGGATGGTCGGGATCAGGTCAATCCCCTGTTCTTTGTAGGAACGGTGTCGATTCTGGATGCCATGTGGCACTCCCTGAATTTCCCATTTACTTTCTCTGTCCATGCCCGCCGCCATTCTTTTAAAAGCTCCGGATCATTCCATCCGGTAGTAGAAACAGCATTGAACATATCTTTTCCTTTGGCATCCTTCACCCGGTTTCCATCCTCATCAAGAATATATTCCCTTCTCTGCTTATTGCCCCAGATTCCTTCCTCTGTAAAAGGACGGATTGGGACAAGCACATGGAAATGGGGATTATCCGGTTCTCTTCATTTTCCGCTTTTCCCTCATGGACTGCCAGATCCACGATCATGCCACGTGCCACAAACTGCTCCTGGCAGAACTCTTTTGCCAGTCTGATATTTTCCTCAAGTGTCAATTCATTCTGCAGTGCAATGTCAAACGAATAGGCAAGCTGTGCCTTGTTGTTCCGTTCCACATGCTCCACCTCGTTCCAGAGTGTTTCCCTGTCAGTCAGACGCTCTGGCACATACTCCGGTGTCAGGATTTCTGTAAATATCACACCTGACTTGCTCGTATAATCGTGTATCTTGTTGTAATAACTGTCAAAAATCCTCTGCCCGGAAATATAGGCTGCGGAAGCGACCACCATCTGCCCTTTCCCTCTGGATACATTCCTTACTGAAAAATGATACAGTGCCATTAACTGTCATCTCCCTTCTCTGTCTTTTTTACTGCTTCTGCAATCTGCTGTTGATCTTTGTGTAAGGCGGCTATATGAGCCTGCCGCACAATACTCTTGTTGTAACTGCTGTTCTGCAGTTGATTCATCATGTCCTGGACGTCTTCCTGTTCCAGATCTCTGGACAGCGGAAATACTTTCTCAAACTCTGCCCCTTTGACAATCAGCCGGTGGGAACGTTCCCTGCGTTCTACCAGCTTCTTCCGCTGCTCCAGAATGTTTTTGTGGTGAATTGCTGCCTCCAGTTCCTGTCTGCTCTTTTCCATGTTGGCCTTCAGTTCCTCCAATGACATGGATTCATACTTTGGATTTTTTGCTCTGCTCATTTTCTTTGTACTCCTTCTTTTTTTCTGTAAACAAAAAAGAACCGCTTATTCATGAATGCCGATTCCTGGGTATAAAAAACTGAGGTCGTTGTCCTGTGATTAGGAAATTGCTGACCTCAGCGTTTTTGAAATTATTTAATTGTTGCTCCTTGGAATGAAAGTCTTTGTCACCATTGTCGTATAAATTTAAACTCACATCCCATATCAGGATTTCTTTAATTCTTCCATATACAGTTCAGCTATATATGCCGGACCAGTGCACCACAGCTTTGTCTTCTCATCATACAGTGCTTTTCCTGTCTTTGAACACAAAAAATCTGTCAATACCTCGTTTCTGTCCTTGCCTGTCTCTTCTGCGATTTCATCTGTCACCATAGTGATCAGAAGGTCGATTGTATAATTCATTTTTTCCTTTGGAATTGTTACTTCAGCCATATCTTCTCACCTTTCACAAATTTCAGACACTCAATAGCTGCCTCAGTTTTTAAAGCAGTATTGATCTTTCAATTTTATTCGGCAGCAACTGTCTGATACAGAAATCTCTGCTACTTTATCACCTGCAGTCCCAAAAGCACCCGCAAGATAAGCGGTAAGAGTAGCGTTTTGTTGCATCATCCGCAATCTTTCCTGCAATGATATCATATTTTGCCATTTCACGTTCAACCTCAATAAACATTTTTTTTCTTTCGGTGAGCGGCGATACAATGTAACCAGTCCACATCTGCATTTTCAAAAATATGCGTTTCAAGATTTTCTGAAAGTTTGAATTCAAAAGTTTGAAATATATCCAAACTTCTGCCCCTCTTCAATTGTTCCGGTTGCGATGGCTTTGGCTATTGAGGTTCTCAGAAAACTTTCTGCCTGTTCCTTTGATGTGGTTAAATAAAATCCCTGTCCAAAATCTTTTCTCTTTGCACATTTGGCAAGATCTGGCTCTTTTACTTCACAATAACTTCCATGATAGAGAACAAATCCATCTTTTAACTCAAGCACTAATCTCTATCCCCTTCTTTGCAAAATTCAGTAATATCTTCAAGCACAGCTTCATCGCCTTCACAATGAAAAATCCCATAGCATTTTTCTATATATCCAAGAACATCGGCTTCTTTAAACAAGTGGATAATCTGTTCAACAGGTAAATGCCACTCTTCTGAAGCAAGCCGGATTAGTCTTGTTTGCATAAAAGTAATCTCTGTTTTCTCACTCATTATGAATCCTCCTCATTTTCTTAGTCAGTAAAACCGGAATTGTTGATTACCAAGGCATATTTCCAAATCGACTAATAAAAGTTACTGTTAGTCCGGTTTTATCAATCATTGCAAGTTTTTACGATTGCGCCTGTACTGTTTGCTTTCCTCCGTCGACATTCAAATCTGTTGCCGTGGCACCTGGATCAGCGCAGTTCACCTCTTATGTCTTGGAGTCCTTTTGCATACTTCCAAAAAGAACCCAGTCCGCTTGAAACATTTACGATAATAGTTTTATTTTTTCTCTCATTGTCATACAATGCACCTACTTCCCCAGAATTTATTTTACCACGTATTCTTCTGTTCGTCTGTCACCTGCATCGTATCTGCATTTACCAGATAAAAATCTACCAATTCGGTCTCGTAATTGCCATCCGGATATACTTTTTCTAACACCAGTTCTTCGCAGGAATTACCATCTGCATCTGTCTTGGAACCATTATCGTACAGACAGTATCTCACATTTACCGTATTACCGTTCTTTGTTTCCTGCGTTTCGCTGACGACAGCATAGACTTCTCCCTTTGCATTCGCCGTGTAACTGAACGCCATATTTTGAAGTGTATTCTGCTCCTGAAGGTAATTATAAACTGCCAGCATTGCATTTTGAATTGTCAGACCATCATGCTGCCCTTCTGTCTCGTAATCTTCTATGGTATTTCCACTCTGAATATCCTCTGAATCTGTTGAATTCTCTGTATCCAAATCCGGTAATTCTGTAGTATCCTCTTCTTGATTATCTTCTTCATCTATTGTATCCGAAGACCACCACAGACCATCCATACTCTGCATAACAAATGGATTATTGGTTCTGTATCTCCGTTCACCACCATAATCTTCCTGCACAGTTATATACGTATATTTGCTGTCACAACCAGTCACCGTTTCTGTTCCATCCATTCCGAACACTACACTCAGACCACTCATTCCAATAATCAAAAGTGCAAATATCGCAGCAGCTCCATAGACAATTATCAATGCCACTTTGTTTTTACCGAATTGTATGGATAATGCCTGGCAATTGTGTCTGTATAAAACTCACGATCCCCCCAGATCAAAAAGAACCGCCAGACTGATTGTAATAACAGTAATCGATATTTCTGCGAAACGATATCTCACTTCATATCCCATATCACGTTTTATACCATACCACAATCCATAGAAGAAGGTACTATACGCAAGAACCAAGTAATGATACTGATCCGTATCGGATGCTCTTTTTTATCCGGCACTGCCTTCTTCAGTGCCTCTGCCATCTGCGCTGCCGCTCTCTGCTCTATCCACATAGCAAGCTCTGCTTTTGACGGATATGTGCATTTAGTATCCGGAATCCCTGCGTAACACATCTGGCTCTCTTGAATCCCTGTCGCATCTCCTGCTGCCATTGCTGTAACCACTTTCAGGTAATAATACAACTTCAACTGTGCTGGATTGAATTTATCTATACGAATATCTGCCAGCTCCTGTGCAGCCCGTTCATAATTGTTAAGGAGTACACTCATCCGTGCCATAACCAAAAGCATCTGATTCGCTACAGCAGGGTAACGGTGATATTTGCTTCTCATATAAATACCGTGCATACTCATGTCGTTCTTCCGGTGTTAACCGATAGGACTTCTTTCTATTCTGTGCCAGCATCGCAATTCGCAGACCATAAGCCAATTCCAAAATTGCAATCAGCTGGCAGATAAATGCACCAAATCCCCAGATATCCGTTGTATACCGCACATAGGTCACCAACACAATGCCTAGCATTGCCGGAATCACGATCAACCATTTTGTCCAACCTGATCTTCTCATAAAAATCTCCTGAATTGTTTTTCTGAATATAGTATATTACCGCACACACCAATCGACCATATACATATTGTGACGATGCTGTTACTTACCATAACAGTTGCTGTTTCTAAGGTCATCTATTTATAGCCTGAGAAATAACTGGTTTCCCATCTCTGTCCAACAATGGAGTCAGTCCACCTGAATACCCACATGCATGATATAAATAATTCACACCAGTTTCCTTATCCACCCATATCTCAGTAGTAGTTAATGCTCCCTGAGAATATATTTTTTTCAAATCTCTCTTCTTTCGCCATTTTCAATTTCCTCCCATAATCAATTTTTTCGGTTTTATAAAAAAATGTTTCTCTGTTACTTTCTCGATTGTATCATGACATACAGTTTCCATCTTTCGGGCAAATCGTCGATTTTTCTGATAAAATCTCGAATGATGCTTTTAATACTCCATAAGCATACCAGTCATGGTTGCAAAAATACTTTTGCAGAAACTATGCATAGCCATGTTCCTTACAGGTATCGAAATACAGACACCTGCTGATTTCATAAGTAAATCCACTATCATCATCCTGCAAAATTTCTGTCTCCCAACATACCTTTTTTTCGCCCTCCAGATCATCTACCAGAGACTGTCTCACAATCTTATACCATTCGGCAATAAATCGACATGCTTTTTCTCTTTTCCGTTTACCATTATTTTCTCCCAACTTGTCACACTAAGTCATAATTTTCCAAACACTAAAACTTGAATTTCTATTTCTGCTGCCATGCCATTACATAGTCTTTTTCTCCAGTAGCTTCATCCAAACCGCTATACTGAATCTCAAATCCTTCTCTTTGATAAAAGGATATTGCCCGTGTATTTTTTTGATATACATTTAAGATTAATTTGTTTCTTTTTCCCTTTACATTAGTTTAGCAAAATTTTACCTATACCTTGAGATTGCATTTCGGCAGAAACAAAAATACCTTCAATGTATTCGTTACTTAACCCTATAAAACCCTGTATTTCCTGTTTATCCTCGTAAACATAGACAGTTGCCTGTAATAGAAGTTCTTTTACTAACTCAAAATTACTTTTCCAATATTGAGCAGAGATAAAATAATGTGTCTTTATATTTGTATCTAACCATATATCTGCAACTTTATTTATATCCACTTTCCGTAATTCTCTAATCATAACGGTGATGCTCCTCAAACTCCGATTTTCTCAATTTTTCAAACTGGAATTTACGAACTACAATATCTTTTCGAGAAAAAGATGGTTTTTGTGTGCAATTACATCTCCAACTTTTTTAGAAGCACTAGCAATTATTTCAAATCCATTTTTTTGATACAAAGATAGCGCAGGAATATTTTGACTTCCTGTATCCAAACGTAGTGCCCTGCAACTATTTTTTTGTGCTAATTCTGTAGCGAATTTTATTAGTGATGATGCAATTCCTTTACCAGACATACTCGGACGTACCATTAAAAGGTGAATTACCATTACCTCATCTTCAGATAATTTTTCTTTCCAAGGAATAGTTGCATATTCTATTGGTTGAACTTTATCAATAATGATACTTCCAACAATTGTTCCGTTTTCTTCATATACAAACAAAGCACCAGCATAAATAGCCCGTTCTGCATCATCTTTCGTTGGATAAACCCCTTTCTTAAATACAGTAAAGGCTGTATGATTCAGTTCATACTGGAAATGCTCATTGTAAGTATCTTCAATCGAATTAACATCTTTTAGTATTGCTTTTCTAATCATAAAATCTCTCCACAAATTTTGATTTCACACTTTCTTTCCCCTTATATGTCTATATCTGAAATATTCAGTCACAAACTTTATCAGGGATAGGCATCTGTGCCGCAAGGGGATCTTCCCCTTGTACGAAATCTCTGATTTCGCTGTATTTCCCGGTTTGAGATTTCTTGAAATCGGGAACAGCACCGCAGGTCGCACGATACAGGCAGATGGAATTGCCTGTATAGAAGTGCGCTCTTAGCGTTGCTAAGAGATTTAATGCCGTATCCGGCGTGTTTATCTTTTTTCAAATTTCTTTTTTGACTTCTGAAGCATTCTTCCAGTTTTTAATAATTTAACATGTCTGCTCTTGTTACTCATCATCTGTAAATTCCAG
>ENA-OQCD01000076-OQCD01000076.1-human-gut-metagenome-genome-assembly--contig:-NODE-76-length-21684-cov-2.421209_pt1 | contig 21684 bp, 27 predicted proteins | sample MGYA00242755_ERZ504571 | MGnify/ENA primary metagenome ERZ504571 (study PRJEB26092, sample SAMD00036274) | human gut metagenome | host: Homo sapiens | study: EMG produced TPA metagenomics assembly of...
ACCATGAACAAGCAGATCCGCGAGCTCGTCTCCCTGCGCGACGATGAGGTGTACGAGGCTGCCAAGCAGCTGGCCGTGCCGTACGATCTCGCCAAGTATGTGCACGACAATGGCCGTTTGCCGGTCGTCAACTTCGCCGCCGGCGGTGTGGCCACCCCGGCCGACGCGGCCCTGATGATGGAGCTTGGTGCGGAAGGCGTGTTCGTCGGTTCCGGCATCTTCAAGTCGGGCGACCCGGCCAAGCGTGCCGCCGCCATCGTGCAGGCCACCGCCAACTGGCAGGACGCCGATCTGCTCGCGCGCTGTCCGAGAACCTCGGCGAGGCCATGGTCGGCATCAACGAGGACGAGATCCAGACCATCATGGCCGCCCGTGGCGAGTGATCTGTTGATTCGTCGATTGCTTGATTGCTTGCAATTCCGCGAGGATTACATAAGCCGGTCGTGTGATCGATTTTGAAGGACTCGGTGGGTGCGTGTGATTTTCGGTGCTGCACGTGCCTGCCGCTTTTTGTTGTGATGTTCGGCGATTCACCGAACGATTTGTTGAACAACCTGAATGAGGAGCATCCGTTGGTTGTAGCAGTTGAATACATTTCAAAGGAAGAGTCGGCCGACGTCGCGCAGGCTCGGCATCCGCGAAGCACGGCGTGACCGGCATTCTGGCGGTGCAGGGCGCGTTCGCCGAGCATGCGGCGATGCTGGATCGGCTTGGTGCGCCGTGGAAACTGCTGCGTGCCGCCGAGGATTTCGACGATTCGATCGATCGCGTGATCCTGCCAGGTGGCGAGAGCACCACGCAGGGCAAGCTGCTGCGATCGACCGGCCTGTTCGAACCCATCGCAGCGCACATCGCCGCCGGAAAGCCGGTATTCGGCACTTGCGCCGGCATGATTCTGCTAGCCCGCAAGCTGGATAATGATTCGAACATTTTACTTTGGCGCGCTTGACGCCGTCGTGCGACGCAATGCGTACGGCCGTCAGCTTGGTTCGTTCGCCGCCACCGCCGATTTCGGCTCTGCTACTGGCGATTCCGCCGTTTTGGTTGAGCTGGGCGAACGTGTGCCGGGGTTCGCTGATTCCGCGTCGGGCGCGGGTTCGACTACTGGGATTTCCTCCGATTCCATCGTGCTGAAGGATTTCCCGCTAGTGTTCATTCGTGGACCGTTTGTGGCCGAGGTCGGGTCGGCCGCGACCGTTGAGACCTCGGTGAGCGGCAATGTGGTCGGTCTGCGCCAAGGCAAGATTCTCGCCACGGCGTTCCATCCCGAACTCACCGACGACACCCGCATTCACGAGCTCTTCCTGAGTCTCTAGATTCCGGCTCGTCGCGCACGTCTTGCGATTTTCGCCCGTTTCGTTCGTTCGTGAGCGAAGGGGGATTCGTTCCGTATGGTTTCCTACCCTTTTTCGCTCATGTCTTGCGATTTTCATGCGTTTCGGCCGTTCGTGAGCAAAAAGGGGTGTGGCGCGCCGGTCCTTTCGTTTGCGTTTCCTTGATTTTCCAACGATTTCGATTTTGCGTTTGACGTGATTTTGCGCACGTCCTGCGATTTTCGCACGTTCCGTCTGTTCGTGAGCGAATGGGGGTATCGTCCCGGTACGGCCCTTACGCCCTCTTTTGCTCACGTCTTGCGTTCCGGGCCCATTCCGCCCGTTCATAAACGGAACGTCCAAGCGAAATACACAAGCAGAAATGCGGGGAATCGCACAGAAATCCTATCCCCGCTTGTCCACTGATTTATACACACTCCATGCCGCAGCGTGCCGTGCCGGCACAAAGCATCTACCATAATCGCAAGTTATCCCCGCCTGACACGCCGAAGACACGCCGAACATGTGTATTTTCTGCGTTCTCCGACCACAACCCCGGTGCAGCTGGACATCGAATCGGCGGAAGCAATACCTTCGGACCATGAATGGTATCAACGATGTGAATGGTCCGAACGGCCAGCAGCACTATAAGCCGTTGGAGGCGCAGTCGATCGCGCAACGGCAGCAGGAGGTGTGGAACGTATGCCGCGCGTGAAAGATCGTAACGAGTTGTATGGCGTGCTGACGCGGAACTCCGCGATCGCAATGTGGGGTGTGCCAGATCCGTCGATGGATTCGGCGCGGACGGCAGATGGTGTTCCCGTGGTTCATGTCGTGGTACAGACCGCGCGAAACCGCCGAAAAGGTATTCCGGGAGTGGTCGCGCATGTATGGAAAGGGCTGTCCGAAGAACATATCTGTCATACGCAAGACGGCATCGACGTGCTTGCTCCAGAGCCGACATGGGCTTCAATGGCGGAAACGTTGAGCGTTGATATGCTGGTCGAATTGGCTGAATCGCAGATGCGTCATGGACGGACGACGAAGGAAAAACTTGCCGTTTTCCTCGAGGGAAATTCCTTTCGTGGCCGTCGCAAGTGCCAATTGGCATTGTTGCTGGTGGAATCGGGCAGTGATTCGCCCAAAGAGACCGAATTGCGATTGTGCTTACTGTCGTATGGTCTGTCTGGTTTCGCTGTTGGATACGTGGTTTCGGGAATTACGTTTGAGAATGGGGCTGCGGTCACGCTCGATCTCGCTGATCAGGAATTGAAGATCGGAATTGAATATGATGGCGACCACCACCGTACGGATAAGATGCAGTGGCGTCGCGATGTTTGGAAGCGCCGTCAACTGGAAAGTATGGGATGGACGATTGTCGCGGTCACCCAACTGGATTTGTCGGATGAACCGCATCGTGCCGCGCTCGCCATGAACGTCGCCATGATTCGTGCGCGTAAATCGGGTCATCCGGTTGCGTTGCATACGCCGGTTTCCTGGTAGAAATGCTCTCTTCGCGGCTTGAAAGGCTGATTATGTCGAGGCTGCCGCATTGGTGATTTGGCGCATCCTATGCTGGCTCGTGGTCCTGTGTGGCGGGGTGCTGTTTCCTCTGCATTTGATGAGGGTATTGCTGGTTCTGTTTTTATGAGATTCGTGGCTTTCTGCTCACGTCTTACGATTCGTCCCGTTTCGTCGTTCCGTGAGCGGATGGGGGTGTTCTCCCGTCCTGCACCACCCTCTTTCGCTCAGTCTTGCGGAAAATTGACTTTCGTCCGGATGTGTGCGAAAAGCGATATCGAATGAGGGCGATTCTGCCAGTCGAGCGCCAGTCGATCGCAAATGAGCGTAACTAATCGCGAGCGAATGCCAGCCGGTCGCAGTCGATCGCAAATACATGCGTATGTCTGGATTTGACAGAATCGCAAAAGTATCTAAGATTAAAAATATCAAATGGTACACGGTTGTACCAAATACGTTCGGAAAGGCAATGACGTGCAGATTCATACCGGCAAACCCGCCGTACCCACCGCAACCCCCAATCGCCAGCCTTTCGCATGGCCGAAACTGCTGACGGGAAAAACGGCCGCGGTATCGCATTCGGCGGCGACTACAATCCCGACCAATGGCCTGAGGAGATCTGGGACGACGACATCCGCCTGATGGAAAAAGCCGGCGTCAACACGGTCGCCCTCGCCATCTTCAGCTGGGACCGCATCCAACCCACCGAGGATCGTTGGAATTTCGGCTGGCTCGACCGCATCATAGAAAAACTCGGCAAAGCCGGCATCGCAACCGATCTGGCCTCCGCAACGGCCACCGCGCCGCTGTGGCTGTACGAAAAGCACCCCGAAGTGCTGCCGCGCGACAAGTACGGCCATCAGGTCAACGCCGGATCGCGCCAGTCCTGGAGTCCGACCAGCCCGGTATTCAAGGAATACGCGCTGACCCTGTGCCGCAAACTCGCCGAACGCTACGGTAGCAACCCGTACGTGACCGCCTGGCATATGGGCAACGAATACGGCTGGAACAACCGTTACGATTACTCCGACAACGCGCTCAATGCCTTCCGCCTGTGGTGCGAACGCAAATACGGTACCATCGAAAACCTCAACAAGGCGTGGGGCACCACCTTCTGGGGTCAGGAAATGAACGGTTTCCACGAAGTGCTCATCCCGCGTTTCATGGGCGCCGACTCCATGGTGAACCCCGGTCAAAAGCTTGATTTCGAGCGTTTCGGCAACGATATGCTGCTCGACTTCTATAAGGCCGAACGCGACGCCATCGCCGAAATCTGCCCCGACAAGCCGTTCACCACGAACTTCATGGTCTCCACCGACCAGTGCTGCATGGACTACGCCGACTGGGCCGAGGAAGTCGATTTCGTGTCGAACGACCATTACTTCCATGAGGGCGAATCGCATATCGACGAACTGTTCTGCTCCGACGCTTTGATGGATTCCCTCGCGCTCGGCAAGCCGTGGTATGTGATGGAACATTCCACTTCGGCCGTGCAGTGGAAGCCGCTCAACGCACGCAAGCGCAAGGGTGAAACCGTGCGTGACTCCATTGCGCATGTGGCCATGGGTGCCGACGCCATCAACTTCTTCCAGTGGCGTGCCTCCGCATTCGGAGCCGAATCCTTCCACTCCGCACTCGTGCCCCACGCGGGCGAAGACACCAAACTGTTCCGTCAAGTGTGCGAACTGGGCGCAGCGCTGAAAACCCTCGGCGACGCTGGCGTGCAGGGTGCCGAACTGGAACAGTCCGATACGGCGATCCTGTTCAGCGCGGAATCCGAATGGGCCACACGCTCCGAAACCCTGCCGAGCATGAAGCTCAACCATTGGCATGACGTGCGCGACTGGTACCGTGCGTTCCTCACGCCGGCACCCCGTGCCGACATTGTGCCGTTGAAATACGATTGGAGCGCATACAAGACCGTCGTACTGCCGACCGTGATCATGCTCAGCGCCGAAGATACGCAGCGTTTGGCCGATTTCGCAGCTGCCGGCGGCCGTGTGGTCATCGGTTACGCAACCGGACTAATCGACGAAACTTCCACACCTGGCTCGGCGGATACCCGGGAGCCGGAGACGGCCTGCTGCGCGAAATGCTGGGTATTCGCGGCGAGGAATTCAACATTCTCGGCGCGGAAGCCGAAGGCGAACCGTCCGAAATTCGTTTGAGCTCCGGTGCGGTCACCCGCCTGTGGCAGAACGATGTGAACGTCGACGGCGAACGCGCGCAGGTATTAGCCACCTACGAAGGTGAAGAAGCCGACGATGGGAACTCGGCGGCACCGCCGCAATCACCCCGCAATCCGTACGGTTCCGGCGAAACATACTCGTCGGCTGCGATCTCAACGTCGCCGATCTTACGGAATTCGTGCGCGAGAATATCGTGGAAGATTCCGCAAATGTCGCCAATCCGACCGATTCCGACGTACTGCACACCGTGCGCAAGTCCGCCGACGCAATCTTCGATTTCTATCTGCCGCGCGGCAAGAAAGAAATCGCATTGCAGGGCATCGAAGGCGAACCAATCTACCTGTTCCAAGCGGAAGCAGAGGAACAGACGGGCAGCTACACCGTGCATCGCAACGGCGTACTCGTCGTAAAGCGCGCATAATTCCGCATAATTTCGCGCAATTGATTGCGTAACACAACAATCTCACACAACCTGAGCCCGCCATTCTGAAACTCAAGAATGGCGGGCTTGCCATAACTGGTAAACTTTTTACCGGCATATTCAACAATCACGGAGACGAACATGGGCGAGTCAAAGCCGGAGCCGAAGCCGGACAAAAAACGCGTCACCCTACGAGACGTGGCCGAAGAGGCAGGCGTTTCACTCAAAACCGCATCCAACGTGATCAACCATTCCGGCCGTATGACCGACTCCACGCGAGAAAAAGTCCAGGAAGTCATCGACCGACTCGGATACCGCGTGAACGTGTCCGCGCGCAATCTCAACCGCGGCAAAACCGGTTTCATCACACTCGCCGTACCAACATTGACCGCCCCATACCTGTCGGAGCTAGCCAACCGCGTAATCGACGCGGCCCGCGGCTACGGCTACTCCGTATACGTCACCACCTACGCCGAAGGATCCGCACAAGGAGCGCAATCACTCCTGCGCAACTTCAACACCACCGTCTCGGACGGCATGATCCTGTCGATCTCCGAAGTCGAAAACCTTGAAGCGGCGGACTTGGACGTGGACTATCCGCTCGTATGCGTGGGCGCGCGTTCCACACACGGCAAAGCCGACCATGTTACCCCCGACGATATTCAGGAAGCCCGACTCGCAGCCGAATACCTGTTCGACCATGGCGCAACCCGGCTCGCGGTGGTCGGATCGCGAACCGAACCGGAGCATATCGATTCCGTGCGTGAAGCAGTGGAAGGCAATGCGCAACTGCGACTTCGCGGCGTGCTCGAAGCGTGCGCCGCGCGGGGAGCGGCATTCGATTCCCGACTGGTAATGAGCACTGGGCAGGATTGGACGATTGGTTCCGGCGCTCGCATTACGCAGCAGCTTATTGATTCCGGGATTCCATTCGACGGTATTGTGGCGTTCAATGACCAGCTTGCGTTGGGTGCGCTGTTCACTTTGGCTGCGAACGGCATTTCCGTTCCCGACCAGATGCAGGTGATTGGTTTCGACAACATTGAAGAAGCCGCCTATTTCCAGCCTCCGCTGACCACCATGGATTCCTGTCTCGACTGGATTGCGCCGACTGCGGTCAGCCGTATTCTCGACCGGATCGACGGCACGCGTGTGCTGGAGCCGAGTTACATCACCACCCAGTCGCACGTGATCGCCCGCGCCACCACGCGCGTGTAGCTCGCCGTTGGTTTCGTGCCGTCGGCTTTCGTGCCGTTGATTTCGTATCGTTGGCTTCGCGACGCAGCTCGCAATGTTTGTGCAGCTTCCCTGCCAAACGCCTTTTTAGGGGGTATCTGTTCTTGATTTTCATTCCCGTATTGCCGGTTTGGCAGGTTTTTCCGTCTGCGCAACTCTGATTTCAGGCCTGACTTGCGACTTAGGTAGACAGGTTTCGTCCGAACTTGCGTTTTCGGTTTCCTGGCCCGTCTGCGCAACTCCGATTTCAGGGCCAATTCCGGACTTGTGCAGACGCAAAATCAGACTTATGCAGACACGGAACCGAGGTTGTGCAGACCCGAATCAACCTCGGTGTTCCGGCAATTCCTGCGCGGGCAGCTGCGCCGGTCGACTGTGCGGACACCGAAATGGGACCCACATCAGGAACGACCGGAGAGCGTGAGAATTACAAGAATCACGTTAAGTGCGACAATCAGCGAAACAACTACCATATTGATCGCGAATTTCACCGGACCATCCACATAATCGCCCATTAAAGAACGGTCGTGCGTGTATTTCATTAACGGAATAATCGCAAATGGAATGCCGATCGACAGCACAACTTGCCCTATGATCAGCGCTTCCGTCGGATTCTTAGCAAACCACAACACCACCAACGCCGGTACGAGCGTCACCACGCGGCATGCCCACATCGGCGCTTTGATCCGCAGCAGTCCATGCATGATTTCGGCGCCCGCATATGTGCCGACCGACGTGGAACTCAGGCTGGAAGCCAGCAATCCGACCGAGAAAATCGTGCCGATCACCGGACCTAGCACATGCTGAATGGCCTGTTGCGCACCCTCGATCGTATCCGTGCCGGTCATGCCATGCAATGAATTCGCCGCAAGAATCAATAGTGCAAGATTCACCGATCCAGCAAGTAATAATGCCCAGAACACGTCTATTTTGCTTCCGTGTAGCAGGGTCTTTACGCTCGGTTTGGGCTCTCCTGGCACGTAATGGTCGTTCACCAGCGTGGAATGCAGGTAAATCGCGTGCGGCATCACCGTGGCGCCCAGCATGGAAGTTGCCATCAATACCGTTTCGGTTCCTTTGAAATGCGGAACAAGACCTTGCAAAACTTGCGCAGGATTTGGTGGATCAATAAAAAGGCCTGCAATAAATCCAAAAGTAATCACCAGCAGCAATGCAATAATCAGCTTTTCAAAAATATGATGCGTGGCACTCTTTTGAAAAATAAGCAAGACCGTAGAAATAATGCCGATTATGCACCCACCAATAAAAAGCGGAAGTCCAAATAATAATTTCAGTGCGATTGCGCCGCCAATTACTTCCGCAAGATCAGTCGCTATTGCAATGACTTCCGCTTGCATGAAAAACATGAATCGACCGCCGTCGCCAAGTCGTTCTCCCAGGATTTCGGGAAGACTTTTTCCGGTGACGATACCAAGTTTTGCGGACTGATATTGAATGAGCACGCTCATACAATTGGCGAGTACCAGCACCCACACCAGCAGATATCCGTACCTCGCGCCGGATGTGATATTCGCCGCCACATTGCCGGGATCCACGTAGGCGACGGCCGCCACAAAAGCAGGTCCAAGCATGCCGGCAAGCGCGTGCCCGTGGCGGGAAGAGAATCGTGATTCGCCCGTGCCGTTTCCCAGCATTCCACGCCATCCGTCGCACCCGCATTGACCATGCCTCCCATGCCGTCCATATCGTTCGCGTCGTCTGTACTGTTCATGTTCGTCGCCCTCTTATCCGAGCAATGTTATAGCGCACGAGACTGCGCGGTTATGTTACGTACGCGCATATCATCTGTCGGCATATGCGCGACTCGTGCAACGGCGCGTCCGAACCGTTCCAAGACGCAATGCGAGGCATGTGCCACGAAATATGGCCGAATTGCGGCGACCTGCGGCTAAGCTGGAACAAGCATGAGAACGGTTGAGAATAATCGCCTGAAACACAGCCTTCGAAAGGACAACGCATGGCAACCTTCCATACCCCCCATGGTCACATTGAACGACGGCAATCTGATTCCGCAGATCGGCTTGGGCGTGCTGCGTATCGACGATGAGGGCGTTACCTCCGTAGTGGAGAGTGCGCTGGAAGCCGGCTACCGTCATATCGACGGCGCGGCGGGGTACAACAATGAGGCCGGCGTGGGTCGCGCGCTGAACAATGCGGGATTCACGGAAGGTGAGCAGCGCAAAAACCTGTGGGTTACGACGAAACTGCGCGATTCCGAGCAGGGGTATGACAGCGCACGCAAGGCGTTCGACCGCCAGCTTGGCTTGCTGCAGCTCGATTATGTCGACATGTACATGCTGCATTGGCCCACCCCGGTTCGACTGGCGTTCCAGTGAAACGTGGAAGGCGTTCCAGGAATTCCGCGCGGAGGGGCGCGTGCGCACGCTGGGTGTGTGCAATTTCCTGCCCGAGCATCTCGACCGCTTGCATGAGGAGACCGGCGAATATCCTGCCGTCAACCAGATTGAGCTGCATCCGACCTGGCAGCAGCGCGAGGTCGTGGACTATTGCAAGGCGCACGGCATTGCCGTGGAAGCATATTCGCCGATGGCTCGCGGTGCTGATTTGACGCCGGAAATGGTGCGATTGAGCGCATCGCAGCGGAGCATGGGGTTACCCCTGCGCAGGTGATTCTGCGTTGGCATATCGAAAATGGCACGATCATCATCCCCAAGTCGGTGCATGCGGATCGGCAGAAGCAGAATCTCGATTTGTTTGGATTCGTGCTCACCCCTGAAGAACATGCCGCGATCGACGCGCTTGACGGTCCGACGCGCGCCGGACATGATCCGATGACGTTCACGTACGCCTGATACTCCGTAATTCCGTAATTTCGTATTATTTTTAATAATTATGCCTCGAAAGAATAATCGTAATTCTTATAATTATCGGAATATTGAACGCGACGTGCGTGATATCCAGCGGGCCGGCAAGCGGTTCAAAAAAAGTTGGATCAACGCCGACGGTCCGCTGGAACGTATTCTTATTTTGCTGGTAGTCGTTGCGGTAATCGGCGTCACTATCGGCATGCTGCTGCCGAAAGTCAATCCGACCGTAGGCGAAATCACCGGCGAGTACACGGCAACCGGCACAGCTGCGGAAACGTTGGAAAAACTTACCGTCGACGACAATCCCAGCAAGGCCGGATATGATCGCGATGCGTTCGGATTCCGCGAAACCGACGACGATGGCAACGGTTGCGACGTGCGCGAAGACGTGCTCGCGCGCGATCTGACGGACGTGCAATATAAGAACGGCCGTAGCTGCCAGGTTGCGTCGGGCACGCTTGACGATCCGTATACCGGTCAGACCATCCAATTCGTACGTGGAGTGAAAAACGTCTTCGGCGGTGCAGATCGATCATGTGGTCGCGCTGGAAAATGCGTGGCAGTCGGGCGCGAACACGTGGGATCATGCGAAGCTGTACCAATTCGGCAACGACATGTACAATCTGCTGGCCGTGGATGGGCCCGCGAATCAGCAGAAGGGTTCCGCTTCGGCCGCATACTGGCTGCCGACGACAGTGAATACCGTTGCGATTACGTGGCCCGGCAGATTGGCGTGAAAGACAAGTACGGGCTGACTGTCACTTCGCAGGAAAAGCGGGCGATGCTTTCCGTATTGCACGGTTGCCCAGCGCAGGAATTGCCGGAAAGCTGAAGCTGCTCATTTAGGCGCGGATATTTGCGGGTGCTGGCTGGGAACGGTCGTAGTTGTAGACGGTGAACGTTCCTTTGTTGAATCGTTTGGTTTCGTACAGCGCCAAGTCGGCCTGTGCGACGCATTGGTCGAAATCCACGCTTCCGATCGCGTCTCCATCGGCGCTCCCCGTGCCAAGGCTGGCACCGTCAGCGGCTGCAATACGGCACACGCCCACACTGCAATGCACGTCTTTGCCCCGTGCTGTTCCGAGGCGCGTGCAACTGTTGGAAGAACATGCCCAGCGTGGTTTCGAGCACCTGTTCGCTGGCGGTGTTTCGGATGAGTGCTATGAATTCGTCGCCGCCGTATCGGCAGATGATGTCATCGTGCCGGTAGATGTGCCGAAGCTGGGAAGCGACCTCGCGGATCCAGAAATCGCCGACCGTGTGTCCGTATGTGTCGTTTGATGGTTTTGAAATCGTCGATGTCGACGAACATCAGCATCGCTTCGTCGTGCGAATCCATGCGGTCGAAGTATTTGCGCATGTGCTTCCATCCCGCTTCTTTGTTCAGTAAACCGGTCATGCCGTCATGTTCGGCTTCGTACCTTGCTTTTTCGTAGGCGGCCTGTTGCGAGTGGAATCGCATGTTCATTTCCACGGTGTCCATGACGAACATGATCTGTGTGGAAATCACAATCGCCAAACATTGCAATGAAAAACTGTATGCCAGTGCTTGGTAGATGGTCGCCAATACTGGTAGCACGAAGAACGACATCATGGAAAGGAAAATAATGCGATCAAGGTTCTTGCGATATGAGATCAGCATGAAGAGGCATAATGCGATTCCCAAGACCGCAATTGCCTGCGAAAGAAGATAGAAATTACCGCGATGGTAAAGATTGTGGTCATCGAAATAGTAGAAAAGGCCAGTGAATTGTGTGATGATAAGTAAGAGAATTCCAATTACGGATAATGCGTAGACAGCACGCAATGCGGCTGGTTTGCGATGCTGATGTTTGCTTACTGTCAACCAAACATAGGTTGCGAAGAAACTCATGAAAATATAGTTGATGCAGAATACTGAGAAATTGCTTATGCGAACCATATAGTATGCGGTTTCGTCTGCATCTACGCGAAAAATACCAGCTGAGCGCGTCGGTTCCAAGAAGAAGCATGCAGGCGATCTGCATGAGTATTTTGATGCGAGTTCGTCTGGTTTTTTGTGGTGTTGCAATGAAAATTCCGCCTGCGCAAATCAGGCATATGAAAATGCCCCACAACTCCATGCAGATGTGGAACATGGCCCTGACTGTCATTATCCTCCACCCCCCCCCCCTCGACGCTGCCTGCGCCGAAAACTTGCCTACCTCTTTCGTGTGCCATGATACCTCTAAATAGGGGAGCGTTACCCCGAAATGACAAAAACAGGAATCCGCGGCGACTATCCATGCTTCTGTCATACGGGCTATCATATAGTTTGTGCGTTTGAATGTGGAGAAGGTGATTGATGTCAGCGAAGCGGAGCATGTCCCGAGCGCTTACTCGAGAGGAATCGTATCAGAACGGTCATTTAACGCGCACGGCGTTTATTTCCATTGCGATTCTTACATTTATCACGTTCGTCGGTAATTTCACGCAATTGCAGTTGAGCGCCGCGTTGCCGACGATCGTCAGTGATTTCGGTATTTCCGTTACGACCGGTCAGTGGCTGACGTCGATTTTCCAGCTGGTCATGGGCGTGATGGTGCCGCTTACGGCATACCTTACGAGACGTTTTTCGACGCGCGAAATCGTGCTTGTTTCCATGGTTGTGTTCACGATCGGCTCGCTGTTCGCCTGGCTTGGTCCAACTTTTTTGATGGTGCTGATCGGGCGTTTGCTTGAGGCGGTTGGCACGGGTGTGATGTGGCCGGTGTTGCAGATCACGGTGTTTTGATTTATCCGCTGTCTCGCCGTGGTTTCGCAATGGGTACGGTTGGCATGGGCGATGAGCGTGGCTCCGGCGATCGGTCCGACGCTTGGCGGTGTGCAGACGGATTTGAACGGTTGGCGTTCAATTTTCCTCACGTTGACCATTATCGGCGTGATTTCACTGCTTCTTGCCTATTTTGGATTGCATAATTTCGGTGAGAACGATAAAACCGCGAAGGCTGACTTTTTTTCCGTTGGACTGTCTATTTTCGGTTTCGGCGGGCTAATGTTCGGCTTTACGAATATTGAATCGTATTCGTTTGTAAATCCTATGGTTTGGCTGCCAATGGTGATTGGCGTTGTGGGAATTATTTGGTTTGTGCTCCGCCAGATTCATGGCGCGCGCAGGCAGATTGAAAATCCTGAAGCGCAGCCGCCACTGTTGAATTTGAGCGTGTTGAAGAATCGTAGTTTTACTGTTGGCACGATCACGGCCGCGCTCTCGTTCTTCGCGTTCAGTTCGATTATGGTGATCATGCCCCTGTACATTCAGGATTGCCGTGGCTATTCTGCTGCGATTAGCGGCCTGGTGATGCTTCCGGGTGCTTTGGGCCAGTGCATTTCGCAGTTTTTTCGGTGGTAAGGTGCTTGACCGTTTCGGTGCACGTCCGGTGGCGTTGGTCGGCACGATTACCTTGTGTTTCGGTACGGTCATGATGAGTTTGATTTCCATGACCTCGTGGATTTGGTGGGTGTCGATTTGGCAGTTTGTGCGCCAGATCGGCATGGGTTTCGTGTTGATGCCGATCACCACATGGTCGCTGAATTGTTTGGAACCGGAAGAGGTGAGCGCCGGATCCGCGGTGACGAATACGGTTCGTCAGATCGCGGGGCGCGATTGGCGCGCCTGTGCTGGTGATTCTGATGGAACGTTCACGTCTCTTTCGTTGGACTGCGCTCGGCGGCAAGAAAGCCGTGTATGCGGCTGCCAACGTGTTCGGCATTCAGTGGGCGCTTCGTATCAGTGCGGCAATCTGCTTCGTGATGGTGCTGATGGTGTTCTTCGGCGTGCGTGGCCAGGGTGCCGGTTCCACGCATGAACCGTGCAACGCGCCCTCAACCGTAGGCGTGCCGCCTGACCGTGCATGCTGCGACGGCTACTCTTCTTCGTTGGGCTTGTATTCCACTACGCTGAGGGCCACCACGCCTGCGCTGGTGTGCACGAACACATTGGCGCTCCCGCCTACGGCTTCCAAGCCTTCCACTAGGTGTGAGATCGGCTCGGAATCAAGCACCGGCAGCACTTGCGCCACGCCGTCTGCGTCGGTGACGGTGAGCGTATCGTCCAAATATCCGGAGGCGAGCGTCTTGTCGATGGCGCTTTCGAATTCGGTCAGTTTGCTGATTTCCTCTTCGGCGGCCTTGTTTGCGGCCACTTCCACAGCTTGCGCCACTTCTTCTCGCATTGCCTCTTCGCTCATGACTACCTCTTTTTGCTAAGCGCCGTTTTGTAACCTATAGATTATCGGATGAACGTATCAGAACGATTCCAAATGCCGGAAAGTGTCCATATAGTGGCACTTTTGTGAAAGCGTCACCCTCAATGCGCGCGGGAAACATATGCGGGGATGAACGCGGGTAGCGTTCACGAGAAGAGATGTTGTGAGAGATGTTGTGAAAAACGATGCGTAAGACTATCGGTTGCAACATGTGATTGCATACGATTGCGGATTGCGCGGAACAGGAAGATGAAACGGAAATATGGAATGGGAAAGGAGTGCGCATGACTCGACTTGGCGATGTCCAACGAAGTGAGACGCGTCGTGAAACGCGCACTTCACTGCTTACGGCGTTGCTGTGGTTCGCATCCGCCGTCATCGTGTTCGCGATGCTTCTGCGCATGCTACCGAACAGTCTCGATGGTAAACGCTACGTGCCTCTAATCGTCGCGCTCATGCCTTGGCTTGGCTTGCTTTCCGTAATTATCGCAGTTTGTGCAACAGTTTTTCGTACTGTTGGCAAACGAAAACTTTTGATCGCGTTGAGCGTGTTGTGCGTGATCATCCAGATTATCTGGCATTGGGGGTATGTCGTTCCGACCAATGATCGTGCCATACAACCTTCTGCAACAGTGCGTGTCATGACGTTCAATACGAAGCAAGGTTGTGCCGATGCGCAGCAAATCGTGCGAACAATCCAAAGCGAGCATGTTGAAATTCTTGCAATGCAGGAAGTTCCATCAGGATTATTAGATCGGTTGCATGATGCTGGAATTGAGGATTATCTTCCGTATTCCGTTTCCGCGCAACTCACTTGGCACGATAATGGCGGTGTGAACGTACTGTATAGTGCGCATCCTCTGCAGGAAACAACGCAGGATCTCATTCCTATTGAATCCAGTAGTATTCCTGCCGCGACAGTTGATTTCAATGGCAGAAAAGTACGATTTGGGTCGGTTCATCCGTTTTCTCCACGACCAAGCAATCAGGGATTATGGAATAAAAGTTTGGATTCCATAGCGCAATTACAGCATTACGATAATGGGGAATCGTATGTGCTGATGGGGGATTTTAATTCCACGTGGGATCATGCAAGCTTCAGATATTTGCTTGGTGATCGTTTCACTGACGCTGGTCAGAGTGCGGGGGGAGGGTCTGCATATGACGTTCCCTGCAGTATTTCCGATTGCTGAAATCGACCATATTATTTACGACAAGGGCGTGCGTGCAACTGATCTTGCAACCAAACGGATTCAAGGTTCTGACCATCTCGCACTGCTTGCCACCCTAACCATTGCATAGCGGCGGAAAATGGCGGCGGAAACGAACTTCTGCGATAAACCTACAACTCAAGAAGCCCGCTCCTTTGTCGGGGTGTGTATGTTTCCTGCGGTATTTCTTAAGGGGTAAAACGGTTAAACCCCAAAATTGTAATATCTATACCTGAGGTAAGATTAAGGATTGTAGTTTTCATTAGTTAGGTAGAGATACAAAGGGGTGTGCGGTATGCATATCATGTTCGTCTGTACAGGCAATATCTGCCGGTCGCCTATGGGCGAACTCTTGCTCACTCGCTACCTCGCTGGCACCACTGTGCAGGTTTCTAGCGCCGGCACGCGTGGCCTTCCGCGATGCCAGATGGATCCGTCCAGTGCCAGACTTATGACCAGCGTCAACATTGAACCAAGCGGATTCCGATCCCGCAGACTCACCCGATCTATGGCTGAGAGTGCTGATCTGATTCTCTGTTTCGAGAAAGAACAGCGCAAGGACATCGTTGCCCTCGCGCCAGGCGCGGTCCGTTATACATTTCTGCTTAACGACTTTGCCAACATGTGCCAATACTGCGCGCAAAACGGCATGGTAAGCGGACGGACCATCCAGGAGCGCCTCGCTTCCGTTATCAAAGTCTCCTCCATGATTCGTCCGATGCTGCCCACTCCCAAAGATATCGATGACCCGCACGGCAAGTCGTTCGATAAGTTCCGTATCGCGGCCAACCAGACCAATAATGCTCTGCGAACCATGCTGAAAAGCATGAAAAAGCATTACGGCGTGGGTATAGCGCCTGTACGCTCACAGATTTGTTCTGCGCAGTCCACTACCACATACAATATGTGGGCTTAGATGGCAGTGGCCGTCATGGTCGACGATTTCGTGCCGGCGCTGACTGAAAAGCGCCGGCACGAATCGGTCAGTACTGGTAGTTGACCTCGTTGGTCATTTTGCCGGATGGTGTCTGATCGATGGTCAGGTCGTTTTCGGCCTTCGGCGAGGTGGTCACGTCGAAATCGAAAGTCACGCTTTCTCCGGGGGCGATATAAGCCACATTGGTGACCAGTTTTTGACCATCCATCACAGCATTGCTTTGGTCTCGCACGTCTCCGGATGAGGTGATCTCGCTGATGGAACCACCCTTTGGCGCGTAAAACAGCATACGCTGCGCAGACGTTCCCGGAGCCGCAACAGGCTTGCCCGTTACACCCGCCTGCTCGCCGCCCAGAATATAGCCGGTGCAGATGGCCATTTCGCTGGAAGTCAGCGTATTGGTCAACGTGTAGGTGACATGGTAGGTTTTCGACCCATCGGCATTCTGACCGGTTTTGGTAATCTGCGTCTTACGGTCGATATACCATCCCAACTTCGACGGATTCTGTTCGTTGAGGTAAATGCCCACTTCCGGATCGGTTTCGCTGTCTGGAGTGCCCTTGGCGAGTCCGGCACCTTGGAAATATTTGGCTTCATCATCATGGAACGTGTATGCGTAGAAATGACGGTTCCTGGTTAATTCGCCGATGCTTTGAGCCACCTTCATCATCTTGGTGATGTCCATGTTGCTGAAGGCGTTGTTCATGATGGTGGAGGCGATGTATTCGAAATACGTGTCTTGTAGAGATACAGGAACTTCCTTATAGATGGTGTTGAGCATGTATTCAGCGGTATTTTTGCCGGTGAGCACAGTACCATCTTCCAGCGTCACATTGCCGTTGATCTCCACCATTTTCTGGATGAACACCGGATCGATAGATACGATGCCATCAACATCGCAAGCATATTGGGAACGCTGCCAAGCTTCATTCATCATTTCCGCATTGCGGGCGATGTCTGGCACCGCGAACGTATCGCGAATATCGAAGGAGAATCCCAGGGGCTCCTTGAACACGGCATGTTCCGAAGCATTGCCATTACTGCCGTTAATGAAGTCTCCATTGTGATGGAACTCACCGACCTGAATTTGTCCATGATCGGTCTGCAACGTACCCATGGAGCCCACCAGTCCGCCGCCGGAACGTTGTTCGGAAGTGGTCTGCGCCACCAGCAGATACGTTCGGGCACCGTTCTGTCCCAAGAAGGAGGGGAGCATCTGTAGCGCATTGTTCACTTGCTCCACCATGTCCGTAACCTTGGTGAACTGGCTGCGACTCTGCGAATATGCCTTCTTCACCATGCCGATACGTGGCTCAGGCAGATTGCTGAGCTTCGAATTCAACGACTTCACCTGCTTGCTTACCGAAGAGAAGTCGTCTTGCGCATCCACAATGGGCTGAAGATTCAACTGGCCATTCTCACCGCTGATCTGCGCGTTCGCAAGCTGTTGTACCACATCGGTGAGTGACGGCAGTGTTTGTTGCACCAAATCATCCACCACCTGAGTCATGCCCTGCACGTTGGTAACATCACCGCCCACAACTGGCATCTTCGACAGCATGTTCCACGGTGTTCCATTGGCAATATCTCTTGCCGCGGCGGTATGGGTCCGCGCCTGCTTGATCGCGGCATCCGACGCCTGCGCATCCTTCAACGTATTGACGTCGGTGATGGCCGAAAGAGACGAGACCGCCTGCTCCTCGTGAGCTTTGACTTCCTTCGCCTGCTTGTAGAAATTCAGACCGACGACGCCCCCGGCAATGACCAGCAGGATGAGCAGTGCCGCAATAACAAACAATGTATTGCGAAGCTTGTGAGAACGGGCGGCGTGAGCGCTCGCATGTTGAGACATTAATCCCCCTCTGTTAGGTGTTCCAGCTTTTTATCATGGCACATTCGTATGGATGAATAGTGAAAAAGCGATTGCTGCCTGATAAAACAGACTCTATTTCTAGGGGGTAGGGTAGCATTTTCTAAGGTTTTTGACATACGGAGATGAGGGGTTCAGTGACTTCCGCAGAGAACACTAACGTCCAGCAGGTTGTCGTTGCAGATGATTCTGAAGACGGCATCACGCTGATGGATTTGATGCGTATCATTCGCAAGCATCTGGTCACCGCTACCATCGTATTTGTGATGGTTTTCGCCGGGGTGACTGCGTACACCTTCTTGGTTCCGCCGAAGTATACCGCCACGGCTCAGGCTATGGTACGTACAATGCTTCCCAGGGGGATGATGCGGGCATTAGCCAGCAGTACACGGGTGGCACGTACATCGCTGGCCAGATCACGTCGTATACAACGTTGGCAACCACCGAAACCGTACTTGAGCCGGTCATCAAGGATCTTGGACTGGATACTTCGGTGAAGAGTCTGGCCGAGCAACTGACTGTCACCAATCCTACGAACACCGCGTTCGTGAACATTTCCGCGGAAGACGGTGACGCGCAGCAGGCATCCGACATTGCCAATGCGGTGGCGGTGTCCATGCAGAACGTGATTCAAAACGATTTGTATTCCGCGGCAGATAAGTCTCCGGTGAAGATCTCCATCGTGCAGAGGGCACGTGTGCCTGAAAGCCCGAGCTCGCCGAATAAGCCGCTGTATCTGGCGGTCGGTGTGGTCGCAGGTCTGGTGCTTGGCGTGTTCGCCGCACTGCTGAAAGACATGCTGAACACCAAGGTCGAGGAGACCTCCGACGTGCGCAGCTTGGTTGGGGCATCTTCCTTGGGTTCCGTGCCTCAGGATAATTCCCTGGGTGAGAAGCGTCCAGTGCTTGTCAGCCAGCCTAATGGCCCTATTGCTGAGGAATTCCGCCGTATACACACCAATAATCGAATTCTTGCAGACCGATAAGGTTGCGGGCAAGGGGCAGCTGCTGGTCATTACCAGTGCGCAGCCTTCTGAAGGCAAGACCACCACGTCAATCAACGTGGCTGCGGCCTTGGCTGAAGATGGTGCTCGCGTGCTGCTGGTCGACGCCGATTTGCGCCATCCTTCCGTTGCACATCATTTGGGTCTTGAAGGTTCGGCCGGTTTGGCGCACGTGCTTTCTGGCCAGATGTCTCCGAAAGATGTGGTGCAGAACTATTGGAAGCCGACTCTGCATATTCTTCCTGCTGGTAAGCGTCCGGCGAATGCTGGCGTGCTTCTTGGATCAGACACCATGCGCATTATGGTCGAGCAGGCTTTAACCCAGTACGATTACGTTATTATTGATACCGCTCCGTTGAGTGTTTCCAACGATGGTATCGTGTTCGGACGTTGGGCCAAGGGCCTGGTTCTGGTGACCGGTCGTGGCGTGTGCGAGAAGAAGGAACTCAAGGAGATTTCCGAATCCTTGCATACAGCCAAGGTTCCGGTGCTTGGTTTCATCTTCAACTATGCCGATTCGAAGAAGACGCATTCCAAATCGAACTACTATTACTACTACGAGGATGCTCCGCGGAAGAAAAGCCACAAAAAGTAGCCGCAAGTAGTGTATATAAGGCGTGAATATGAGACCGGAGCGTGAAGCTTCGGTCTCATGCCGTAATAAGGAATCAACATGGGTGACAACAACAATACTGTGCCGAATCTGTCGCATCTTGTTTCGTCGGGAGACTCTTCAGGCTCTCAGGGCGAGCAGCAGACCAAGGCGCAGTTGGCTTCCGAGCGTGATGTGGTGGATACGTTCTGGGATATTCCACTGATCACCTTTTCGGAAGTTGAGTCGCTGTGGAACGTGGCGAGGCATCTGATGCGGCTTATGCGCAGGCTGCAGCCACAAGCATGACCGCTGCCACGTCATCCACGCCGGTGAGTGATGCGCCCACGGTAAACCTCGTGTTGAGGATTTTCCGAATAGTGCAGGAAAGCATATTTCTGGTGCTGAAAACGATTCCGCCTCGTCGTGCGAGCCTGATTCGACGTCTTCTTCGACCGCAACGCTCGATTTTACACAGTCTGCTGATGCTTCACCATCTGCTGAATCTGCCGAGAGAACTGTTTCGTTTGCGTCTCAGGTAGAGTCGGTCTCTTCTGCGGATTCCACTATGCCGCTTTTTGTGGATTCCCCTGCCTCTGCTTCTACTACTTTCATACCTGAAAGCCTGCCCATGCCAGATGATCTGTCTGACATGGAAAACGATGAGCATGATCCATTGAGGCTTGTTCCGGTTCCGCCGAAGAAGTCACATCGCAAGACAATTATTATTACCGTTGCGATTGTGGCCATAGTGGCGTTGGTTGCCGCGGGCGTTGGATTTGGTGTTTGGCAGCGCCAGCAGTATGACCGGGGGCTTGAACGGAACGAACAGCACCGTACCGCGTTGAGCATGTGCCAAAAGTCTTCCAAGGCATATGAGAAGGCTATGAAGGAACACAAGTCGGCGTTGAAGAACGCTAAATCGTTGCAGAATGTGAAAAGCGATCAGGTTTCGGATGCGAAAAACGTTGACCGCGTTGCAGTCTGCAGTGAAAGATGCGCAGAATCTTACGGCGGTGGGGGAGTGCAGTGCTGATTTGAGCAACGCTGAACTTCGCCAGCGCAGTAAAGCCATGAACAAGCAACTGCCTACGTTGCAAAGCCAGTCCAAGACCTTGAATGATTCTGCAACAGCCGTTACGAACAGTCAGAAGGCTAAGGAAACGCAAGACAACGCTGATGCGCTGAAGAAGCTTGAAGCAGCCATCAATAATGCGCAGCACTGCTTGACAATAGCCTGTACCAAAGTGGCGGATGATTCCACGAGAGTGACGTTGCAGAGTGCCATTTGACCATGCTTTGGAACTGTTCAATGGCAACAGTACCGACACTAATGCCATTAACCAGTCGATAACGGATTTGCAAACCGCATCTGATGATGTGAATGCTTCCATGAACGCGTTGGCTGCGCAGAATCAACAGCAGCAACAGAGCAATGCTGGCAATTCGTACAACTACCAGTACACGCGGCAGCCTTCCGGTGGATTGACTCCCTCGGCTCCTATTACACCTGGCAATAATCCTGGTTCAGGTAGTAATCCTAGTACCGGTAGTAATAACTCTGGTTCTGATGCCAATCCTGGCAGTAATCCTAGTACCGGTAGTAATCCCGGCAATAACGGTTCTAATTCCGGTTCCGGTAGCGATTCTAGCTCTGGCTCTGGTTCGCAGACTCCGAGCGCTCAGGGTGTGCTCTGAGCTTTTTGGGTTCGCTCTTGTCGAGTTTTTGATTTTTCTTCTGCCCTAAGGTGTTATGCACTGGGAAATAGTGGGGTATGACGCGGCTCATGGGGTGCTTGTATCACCTTGATGGATCGCGTCGTTTTTGCATGCAATACTGACACATCAGCAAGAAAACTTTCCTATAGTATTTGAATTGTGGTGTATCTTTTACTGTTTATTGTCGTTCTTTACTTGTATAAAAAAATTTCTGGGGAATTGCCAACATGATTGCAATACTGCTGATATAGAGTTAGTTACTCTAGCATTTGTCTAGTTTCTTTCGGCAGTGGATTTGCTTTTTATGTAGATTGTATGAGATAATTTTTCAACGCTGTAATATTGTTATTTTACTTTTCTTTATCCCTCAAAGCTGAGGGTGGTCTACACGCATTTCGGTGCGTTTGAAGTAGTTAATCACCGCTCCATGCAAGGAACGATCATGTATAAGCATGAAAAGCAGGCGGTCGAACGCCTGCAATCAAACCACATCCATATTGTTGCCAACGCTTTTCGACGGCGATTATCACATTTTTCTTTGATTATCTCATTATCGGGAACGATGTTGTTTTCCCATGATGGCGTTCGCAGATGAGC
>ENA-OQCD01000077-OQCD01000077.1-human-gut-metagenome-genome-assembly--contig:-NODE-77-length-21668-cov-2.676617_pt1 | contig 21668 bp, 18 predicted proteins | sample MGYA00242755_ERZ504571 | MGnify/ENA primary metagenome ERZ504571 (study PRJEB26092, sample SAMD00036274) | human gut metagenome | host: Homo sapiens | study: EMG produced TPA metagenomics assembly of...
CGGATGTGGATGCTATTCGTCTTGCAGGGGCAGGGGAGCAGCTACGGGGAAGAAGTCGCCGCGCTGGTAGAATATCAGGCGCAGGAGTTTGTCAATGATATGCTGGGTGCATTGCGCGAGCGTCAGCTTGACCTGCGCACGGGACGAGTGATTTTCGTAGGCGGCGGTGCCTGCCTGCTGCGGCGGCAAATCGAAACATCCGGAAAGGTGGCACACCCCGTCTTTGTGGAGGACGTGAATGCCAATGCCAAGGGCTTTGAGTATCTTTACCGCTGCACCGTGACAGGGGAGTGATGAACCATGAAGCTGAAAAAGGACCGGGGGCGCTTTACGGTTCGCTTCGACATGGAAAATCCAGACCATGTGCGTGCCGTAGAATACTTGGAACGGCAGCGTGACAGGGGCAAAGCACAGTATCTTGCCGATGCAATTCTATGCTATGAAAAGGCAGATGCGAAGTCTTTTCAGCAGCCGGACCGCGCCTTGATTGAGCAAATCGTGCAGGAATACTTAGAAAAGCAGACCATGGGACGCACTCGGAATTCGCAGAAAGAAGAGCCATCTATATCTTCGCCGCCAATAGATTTGATAGCCAGTGCTTTGGCCGATTTTAGAGGCTGACACATATAGTGAGTATAATAAGCAGCAATCCCCAAGGCGGCATACGTCACCTTGGGGATTGTTGTTATTTGGCGCCTGTTTACCGATTCAGAAAAATCCTCGCTGCGCAAGGGTCTGGGGCCTCCCAGTTGACGTACAAATCATTCAACGGGCAGGCGTGAGGGTTACGGATATGCTCGTCGATCCAGCCTTTGTACAGCTCACAGAAGTTGGCTTTCGTGAGGATGGCGCGGCATTCGGACTTGTCCACAGTGGTGCTGAACAGGTATTCCACATCATGAACCGGAACAATCACCGCGCGCCGGCTGTGTCAAAGGCACAGAGCAGATTTTTACAGCCGCGGCTCACAGCGCGCTGGCAGTCGCCGCACTCGATATAGATGGTGTTGCGCCAGTCGCGGCCTGTGGTGCGCAGGAACTTGCAGAGATGCGAATTGGTGGAAGTAAAACAGGAAACGGACAAAATATCACTCCAATCTCAAATTGTGCGCAGCGTAACAACTCGGCACAGTTTTTATAAAATATTGCCGGTCTGCGGGAAAGTTTTCATAAGGGGAACGGGTGTGTCGGTGCGCTCATCATACATGGCAAGATACCCTTCGGAAGATTTCTGCCAACCGCCGTCCTGCCATACGAACACAACAAGGGTATCGTTCATCTGCATGACTTTGAACGTGATACTCTCGGCAACCAGATAGCCGTCCGGGGCCAGTTCTTCCACCATCGTGTAGACGTGTTCGCTGGTGTCATCGGACAAAAGCAGCAGATTTTTGTGCGGGTCTTGGCGGCGGAGCGCTCCGGCAGTACGCGAATGGCATGGTCGCCGTCCGTAGTTGTCCAGCAATCAATGGTCGTGCCGTAGGCATCGCGGATCGTTAAGCGGGCATCTGTCAGCTTTGCATTGGTGGCAATATCTCGTTTGGTGAGAATCAGCGCGTGCGCCGGGGCATCATACATCGTGACTTTCTGAATCTCTCCGGTCTCCTGCACGGTGAAGTGTACTTCCTCACTGAGCAGATACCCGGCCGGGGCAGCTGTCTCAGTCAGCGTATACTCACCGGGCTTCAGACGCTCGATACGGTGGGGCTGGCCGTTGGTCTCCCACTCGGCAATGGTGTTGCCGCTGGCATCGGTGATTTTCAGCTTTGCACCGGGCAGTTCGCGGCCATCCGTCATGTCAGCCTTGGAAATTTCGACCTTGGTGAAGTCATCTTTCATCTCTACGCGCTGAATATCCCCGGTGGGGCCAACCTCAAAGGTAACGCTCTCGGCGCGGACATAGCCCTGCTCGGTGGGAGCCATCGTCTCGGTCAGGGTGTACGTACCCATTGGGATGCGCTCCATATAGTGAGGTGCGCCGTCCGTGACCCATTCAGCAACGATTTTGCCGTCTGCGTCCGTGATTTTCAGCTTTGCACCGCTGATCTCCTTGCCAGTGGCAATGTCGGTCTTAGAAATCTGCACTTTCGTGTAGTCGTCCTGCATGAAAACGTGCTGGACCTCGCCGTCATCCTCGACCGTGAACTGAACGGCATTGGCAGGCACATACCCGGAATTATCGGGTACGAGCGTTTCTTCCAGCGTATAGGTTTCGCCCGCAACCAGCACAGCCTCTATGTAGTGCGGTGTGTTTTCGGATACCCATTCGTCTACAACATTGCCGTTCTTGTCCAGAACGCGCAGCGTGGCACCGGGGATTTCTTCGTGAGTCGTAATATCAGCTTTGCTGATTTTTACGCGGGTCGGGGCATCCAGCATTGTAACGGTCTGGCTGAACCCATCGGAATCCTTCAGCAGAATCCAACTTGCAGAGTAGGTGATTTCGGCATCGGTAGGCTTGTCGGCAACCTGCTTATCGGCAAAGAATGCAGGAGCCGCCGCGCCGGTCAAGTAGACCTTATCAAACGTCAAATCGGAGAAATCGCTCTCCCGCAGGCACTTGGCAATGGCGCGGTCATTGGCGGCATCGGTGAAATTCACCACCAGCATGCCGTTCACGCAGTACCAGTTGGCAATGACAACGCCGTCTGCATCGGGATTCTTGCCCAGCAACTTATCCCAGAAAGCACGCAGCTTGGCGGGAATCGTAGCCACGGAATCATCGGAGAATGCAGTGGGGGAGATAATACTGCCGGACTGGTACTCGGCATCTTCGGATTCATGCAGTACCCAGACCGTCGTTTCCTGCAAGTAGCTGTTATCGCCCGTGGCCTGCTCCAAGCGGAACTGAATCGAGCGGGCGGTGGTATAGCCGTCTGCCGGGCGGGTCTCGGACAGCGTATAGATTTTGGTGGTATCGCGGTTCCGGCAAAGTCGTGGGAAAGATGCAGTCCACGAATCACATGAGCCGTGTCGCTGCTTTCCCAGCTATCCACCACATTGCCGTTCCAATCGGTCACGGTCAAGGTGGCACCGGGCAGGGCAAAGGTGGTATCAGAATCAGAGGCGAAAGCACGCTTGTCGATCTCCACGGTGGTCTGCTTGTCGGAGTGCAGGCAGTCAACGATCTGCCATGCAATAAACTGGTTTTCGTAGGTGAACTCCACCGGAATTACGCTCTGCTCAATCAGGTAGCCGTCCGGCACACTGATCTCGCGCAGGTAGTAGCGGCCACTGTTTGTCGTCCAGTCGTGGGCATCGCTGCTGCCGTAATGTTCGCCGCGCAGGGGAACATCCACGTCAAAATAGGCAAGGCCGTTTTTGATCGGTGGTGGCTGTGCCTAGCAGCGTATCGGCGGCGGCCAGAAGCTCACCTGAGATGCTGTAAATGTCGTCTGCGGTGTACAGTTCATAGATGGATCCCGCAACCATCTTGGCATCAGCCGGGATATCGGCACGGTTGCTGCCGCCATTCAAAAGGGAAGCGCGGGTCTTACAGCCGTCCGAATAGGGCGCTTCATCGGTCAAATCGCAGGTGTCGCGGTCCAGCTTATACAGCCCGACACCGACTTTGCCCTCCTCAACGACCGGCAGCACACGGGCGTCTCAAAGACGAGAATCTGCTTTTCCATCTGCTCGGCGCTGGCATTGCCTACATTTATAATAGAGTAATCGTAGATAACATCGCCATCCTGCGTGTGGTCAGTGACGGCTTTTGCAAGAACCAAGTCGTTGTACTGGTTATCCCAGTCCAGCACCACGGTGTAGGTGTGGTCGGTATGGACAAAACCGTAAGGAGCCTGCACCTCAGAAATTGTGTAGGTGCCCAGCGGCAGTGTGATGGTGACTTCGCCCTTGGTGCCATCGTGGGTTACTTCAGAAAATCGTAGGTTGCAGTGGTTCGCGTGGGGCTGAACCGGACTTCGTCCACCTGTCCATCTTCGGCAGTGGTAACGGTGGCGACAAGGTCGCCGTCTGCGTACCAGAGCGTACCTTGATTGTCCGGCGTGGGAATGTCGCCCTGCGCGTGGATCTCATAGGTGGCATTGGCAAGATTGTCGGACTCGTACACGAATTGTCCGTTCTCATACCCGGTCAGCACGTTGCCGATTTTGCGGATCTTGATTTGCCCCAGTGTTTCGTGGTTATAGTAGCTTTCGGTGATAACATAGTCATCCATGCCGTCGGCGCTGCCGCCACTGACCTGATACACACGGTCCGATGTCAGCTCAAACACAACATTGTACTGGCGGTCGTTGAAATACCCATGCGGGCCTTCGACCTCAACGATGCGGTACTTGCCCAGCGGCAGTTTCTCCGGGGTCTTCATTTCACCGTTGGAGTCGGTATAGAAAGTGCTGGTCTTTGCCCAGGCATTGCCGGATTTCGGGTCGTTCATCTCCACAAGGGTTTCACGGCCGTCCTCGGCAATATAGTAAAGGTTGAACGTGGTGTCGACAATTTTTTACAGGCTTGCCAGTTTCAATGTCGATTTTGACAAGCTGCAAGTAACCCTCCAACTCTTCGTCCAGAATGTTGTAGGTCATGTAGCTGCCGCTGGGCGTTGTGATACTGCCGGCAGGCATAGTAAAGCTGCTCTGCGGGCTGGACGCATTGACAGTGACAAGGAACGGTTCAGCCTGAAAAACATCTTTCGGTACGGTGGTTTCCACGACGATGTACTGGCCGTTGGGGAGCCCCTGCACACGCAGGATGCCTTCTTCGTTCGTAAAGATTTCGGACAGGCGGTATTCCTGCGAGTTGTTGGTCGGAACCCAGCCAAGGCCCTGCCCGTTGGCAAAATCGCTGTCTGCGGTCAAGGTGGCATTATAGCGGGTAACAGAGGTGGTGTCGCTCTCGTACATCGTGGCAACAGCCTGTTCTTCGTTAGAAAAATCAAATTTCAGCGTGTCCTGATCGTAGCTGGATTTACGGTAGGCTTCCAGAATGCTGGCGGCATCGTAGCTGCCATCGGCATTTTTGGTGAACTGGTCTGCCTTGCTCAGCAGCGATACACGGTACACTTTGAACCCGGCACCGCCCAGCTTAATGGCAGGGGAGGGCTGACCGGTGGTGGACACCAGCTTTTGCAGACTGAACCCGGATTTCAGTACTTCGTCCTGCGTCTGATCTTCAGCGCGGACAACGTAAGTGGATTCATCTGCATAAGTAAGGGATTGATAGTGGTTGACTTCATCACAGAGATAGCCTTTCGCAAAGGACAGGTAGTAGCCGTCATAGGTCTTGCTGCCGTCTAAGGCGCGACTCTCGGCAACAGCAGAATATTGGTTGCGGTAGACATAGTCGATGTATTCTGTGCCATTGCTGGCGAGGGCGGCATAGCTGCCGGTAGGCTCCAGCTTTTTGTTGAGCAGGGGATACTTGCCGGAAAGATAATACTGCCCGTTGGAATCCACGGGGATCACGTTGCCGGTGGCGCGCTCCACAAGGTAGTAACGACCTAAGTAGAGATTAGAAAACGCCAGCTTGCCGTCCTTGATGGCGGCGGAGGCTACAAGGTAATCCTTTTTCAGCACCGGGAGATAGTCGGACTTCCATGCGCCGTTGGTAAGCACGGTGGTATGCCAGATGGGGTTGCCGCTGGAATCGGTGATCTTGGAGTAATCGACAATGCCGGAAACGCCGTTCGGATGAAGAATGTCCTCGGCGGCATACAGGTCGTACACGGCACCTTCAAGCGTTGAGTCGCCATTACTGCCTGCGGCCAGATACCGGGCGGCATCAAAGTCTGCTTTGGAGAGAGTGATGCTGCCGAGAGTGCGGTCGTTCTGCATGGTGTCGACATCGGCGTGCATGGTGTAGGAATCCTCGTTGCTGGCAATACCTGTAGGATCGGTGGTATAGGTCTTATCCGCATTGCGACTGCCAAATGTAATTGTGACGATGCCCTCGCCGGTGTCGATGAGCGTACCACCGCTGTTGGCCGTGGTAATGTCGGCGTTATAGTCCGCGTTGCCCAGCCAAATCGTCTGACCGTCCTGCGCTTTGGTAATTTCAAAGGCATACGCCCGCTTGCCCAGCACGGAACCGGCTGTGCCGGGAGTGTTCACATCCGTCCAATCTCCGTAATACCCGCTGCGCGCGGCTCTCTACGATGACGAACTTGCCCTCGTTGCGCTGGGTGTAAAACAAATCGTCCGAACCGCCCGCATAGTCGCTGTGGTTGACGACTTTATAGGTGCCATCTGCTTGGCGCTCGACTTTGTACCGGTTGTATCCGCCAAACGGGATATAGCACTGCCGAACGGTGTCCCACGCAAAAATCTTAAACTCGGCATCGCCCTTGATGAGTTGCTTGGTTTCACTGTCGATTTTGTCGATGCTGACTTTTACCGACCATTCGTCGTTTTTCATCTGGTAGTCGTTCGAGCTGTTGGCAGGAACCGTAATCGTTTGGTGGCTGCCCAGCGCACCGGGCGTGGAATCAAAGCCATGCGGGATGGTGATTTCATCGTAGCTGAATGTAATATTCGCAAGCTGCGCCCGCGCCGCGGCAATGGCGGCGTCCACCATGCCCTGCGCTTCGTTCTGCAGCTGCCCGATGGCTGCATTCTTGGCGGCTTCTGCAGCGGCGTCTGCTTCGGCTTGGCTGGTGAACGGTCCTTCCTGCCCGCTGAGCGTACTGGTGCTGGTCTTGGACACCTCGTAGTGAACCGTCCATGTGGCAGAACCATCGCCGCCGTTGAGGTGAAAACTGTCATCCTGCGTGTGACCGCTTGTGGTAATGGTCTGCGCTGCGGCAGGTGTCATCTGCCAGCTGCCGCCGTCCACGCTGCCGCCGGTCCGGCTGGGCGTGACGGTAATGACCGCGCCGTCCACCTTTTCCAGCGTGTTCTGCTGGTACTTGTCGGTGTTGACGGTAAAAGTCAAATCAAAGCTGCCACCGGCAGTCTGGGCGGGAGCCTGCCAGTCGGCATAGTACTCCTGCGGCACAGGTTCCGGCTCCGGCTCCGGTTCTTCACCCTCGATGGCGGGACCGATCAAGGCGACTGTCTGCCAGCCGCTGGCGGCGGGTTGATAAATGTAGGTGTAATATCCCGCTTCGGCGGTATAGGTCTGCACCCCGTTCAACAGTTCTTCAGCCGATTCTCGGTAAAGCGCAGCCACCCGGCTATCGGGGTAGTGCTGCATAATGTACAGTTGCAGATCGTCGTAAATCATTTCGCAAAAATCCGAGACAGAGGGTTCCGCCTCATCTTCCGCGCAAAAAACAGCGGGAAAATCGCCGTCCTCGTCCAGAGAAAGCTGGTTCAGCCCGCCCCAAATGCGAATCTGGTTGCCGTAATGGTCACCGGGGATGCACTGGTCCGCGCCCACCGTGGAGGTGTGGGAATAGCTGTACGGCGGGCAACCGTTGGGCTGACCGTTGGCACCGTGGGTGCAGCAGTAGGCGGGTTCGCCGTTAAACCAAATCAACCATGTGGCGTTGACTTTTGCCACCTTGGTGATGCGCCCGCTTGTCACAGACGGGGTGGGTCGCCCTGCGTAAGGTGCAACCCCCATATCCGCAAACGGAGGGGCTGCCGTGCTGCTGCGGTCAATTACGACATTCAGATTTTGGGTCAGCGAATTACCGTCCGGGGCAGTGTAGACAAGCTGCGCCGTGAAATCCCCGTCGGTCAGCAGATACAGCCCTGTGGCAGCGGCAGAGGTTTCCGCATACTCGCTGTGCAGAACGGTCGCGTCCTGCGCGGGTTCGCCGTAATAGTCCAGCAGCGTGACATTTTCGGGCAGCAGTACATCGGTTCGGGAACCGTCCGCTGGGTATTCAACCTGCGCCATAAGCGGCACAATGGCATAGTCGGTATCCTCGGTTAAGGGAACGGTTACGGTTTTGTCGCCGCTGTTCAGGGCATCCGGGTCAAGGCGGCTGTCCTGCTCCAACTGACCGTCCGTCCACAGCGACAGACCGATTTTTGTCTGCCCTGTCGCAACCGGAAGCCCCTCGCTGCCGATGTAGGATCCGGCAGGTGCATCCGGCAGGTCGGCGTACAAAACCGCCGCGTCCGGGTCAAGGGTTGCCGTCTGCGCAGTTTCGGGGGCAATAATTTCACCCGCCGATACAGCCGGAATCATCGTGCAGCACATGGCACCCGCATGAGTGCCGCAGATAAGTGGTGTTTGCGTTTATATTGCATTTGCATAACTCCTTTGTATTATTTTTACATCAAATGACGAGAAAATTACGATGCTACATCTACACCACCTCCGTCAATCAGCTTGGCAACGATCAATAGGCGGCTGTTGGGGTCTGCCGTGCAGGTGGAGAGCGTCAAAATATGGTCATCGGTCGTTACGTCCACACCATAATCGAACGCACAGCCGGCAACGACCTTATCCAGAATCTGCTGAAAGGCTGCATCGTCCGGGTCGGCCTGGATACAGTCGGTGTCGGCATTTGCATCACAGACCCACACACTGAAAATCTGATACGTCAGTTTTTCATCTGCCAGCGAAACATAAATGTACGGGTTTTCCTGCCCAAACTCGAATACACGGTATTTGTGCAGATCCTCAAACCCGCCCTCGTAGTATTCATCGGTAAAGGTGTGTCCGTAAAAAATCAGATTACGAGAAACTTTTTCGCTACTGTCCATGCGGCAGGCATAGTCGGCATAGATGCAGCCGTGATAATCCTCGGCACCTTTCTCGTTGCGGCGTAGATAATAGTCGTTGTCGCCGTACTGCTGCACAGGTGCGTCAATATTGGTGCCAGGTATCGTGATCCATGCCACGGTGTCCGGATTTTCTTTCTGCGCGACGGCGAGGCGTTCATCAGGCGGCTCGACGCGTTCGGTCTGCGCCCATGCAGGCAGTACCGAACCGCCATCACCGGAATGTCCGAAAAGCAGAAAACCAGCCAACAGCAGCCCGACCAAAACAAAAATAATGACAAGCCGCAGCAAATCGGGATTGGTGGTATCCCAAAATCTCCTGAATTTTTCTCTCACTGCGGCACCTCCGCAACATCATCTTCCTGCCACGGTAGGCGGGGCAGGGGCGCGTAGTGGCGGCCGTTCGGCTCGACCCAGCTGCCCTGACCGCCGGCAAAAATGTGGATGTTGAACGAGTTCAGCACGGTCAAAAAACTCTCCATATCGGCGGCATCACAGCAGAGCGAATCCCGGTTGCCGATCAGCAGCACATCAAAGCGATGTTGCTCGGCATCCTGCAAAATTTCTTTGACGGGCGGGGCGCATGAGCAGGGGAACCGGCTCGTTTGTCTCGGAAATGCGTTCTTTCTGTACGCCCCACTGCAATTTGCGGGCGGCGCGCTGGCAGGCAAGGCGCTGTCTGCCCATGCTGGCAAGATTCTTTGGGTCGGACTGGTAAAGGCATTGTGCAATCATGGTGTTTTCCTCCTTAATGGTGCGGTTTGTGATAGACTTCTTTATGCAGCGCCACCGCATGGCGGCGCTCATGCCATAGAAACAGGTAGTGCAGGATCATCCCGCTGCCAACCAGCGGCAGCAGAACTTTTGCCCAATCAGAGATTCTCTTCATCGTCATCCTCATTTCTGCCGCCGAGGACAATATCGCCGGACGGCACATAGACTTTCGGCGCAGGGGAGGGTTTTGCAGGTTCTGCCGTGTGGACAGGTTGTTTGCGCAGAAGATGAGTGATAATTAGCAGCACCGCGATGAAAAGCAGTGCGCAGGAGATACCCATAATCAGCAGGGCAGGGGTGAGGCTGTTTTCTGTGGCAGCAACCACCACGGGCGCAGAAACCGGCGCATACAGCAGCGTGTAATGCACGGTCCCGGCTTCGGTGCGAGTGACCTTCCCGGCGTAGTGCGCTGTTGCCATGTAGGTGCTGTCCGCCTGCAAGGTTTCGCCAATCGTAATGTCCTGCAAGGTCAGCGAGCCGGAAAAGCCGTACTCGTCATCGTAGGCCACAGACTCTTTCACATCATTGCGGGCGGTTTCGGCATCGGCGCTGCGCACGGACAATTCAAAATCCTGCGTGACCTCTTTCTCCTCGGTCACGCCGCCCTCCACTGACTGGGTGACACCCCATAATGTGTAATCGGAGCCGCCCCACTGCATACCGCTTTCGGTCAGGTCGGCAACGGCTGTGCCATACGGTACGCTGTACTGTTTGACGACCAGCAGCTGCCCGCCGTCCTCCTGCCACGAGATACTGTCCGGGTAAAACTGCGGCGCGGTATCTTCCGGCGACAGCTCTACCAGCTCCGGGGCAGGGGTGGGTGTGGGCTCCTCGGCAAAGGCAGCAGTGGCGGTGCCCAGCGCCAGCAGACAGCACAGGGCGGCGATAACAGGTTTCTTCATTAGGATTCCTCCGTTTCGGTTTGATTTTGCATTTTGCGTTCTACAATGCGGCGCAGCTCGTCCCGGTCTGTGGTGATCAGGTCCTTTTCTTCCTCGCTGCATCGCATATCAACGGTGACATTGTTGGAGTTTGTGACGATTAGCGCACTGCCGCGCTCGAAGCGGGTAATGTTGTCGATTTCGGCATCTGTCAGCTTCAAGACGCTCTGTACGCGCTGCGCTTCCTCTTCCTCCAGATTCAGAATGATTTTGATTTTGCAGTTGTTCAGGATGCCGCGGCCGTATTTTCCATCTTCCAAGGAAAAGAAGTCGTTCAAATCCTGCGTGGCAACCAGCACACCACCGCCATAGCCGCGAATCGTCTTGACGGCCTCGAACACATAGTTGGCCGCCAAAGCGTTGGACGATGCGCCGATGATCTGCCAGACTTCATCTATAAAAATCTGCTTGCGGCGGGTCAGGTCCTCTTTGGCCTTATCCCACATATAATCCAGCCCGATGTACATACCCACGGTCAGCAGATCGCCGGACAGCTCACTGATGTCGATGACGACATAGCTGTTGTCAAGGTTCACGTTCGTCTGGCGGTTGAAGCTGGATGCCGAGCCGTGGACAAGACGGTTCAGAATATTGGCAATGCGCCGCGTTTCCGGGGCAACCGCCAAAACCGCGTGAAGGTCGCCCAATATCGGCATTTCACGGTACTGACCGGGATGTGCCGGGTTGTCCAGACTGGCATTGTCATAGGTAATGCCCTTATTGCGGTAGGTGGTGACGATGGCTTCGTCCAATAACTGGCGTTCCTCATTGCTCAAATCGGGAATCAGCAACGAGAAGAAAATGTGCAGCTTCTGGATTTTGGCGGCCAGTTCCGACTGCTCCGGCATGGGGCCATCCAGCAGCTCGCTGCTGGTGTGGTCGATTTTGCGAATCTCCATGACATTGATGCAGTCCGGGCTGCCCGGAACGATGCGAATAATGGTGCCGTTCAGCGCCTTGGCCTGACGGTAAAACTCGTGTCCTTTCAGCGGGGCAATGATGTAAACCGGTGTTCCTGCCAGACGCATACGACGGGCGATAAGCTGCATGGTGAACGTCTTGCCGCGCCGGAAGTGCCGAGGATTGCCATGTTCGCGTTTTTGTAGATGCGGGTATTGAAGTTGTCGAGGCTGACAAGGGAGTTGTTGTACTTGTTCACGCCCAGCAACACACCGTTGGTGTCGCACAACTCAAAACTGACGAACGGATAAAAGCTGGCGGCGGTGGAGGTGAGAATATTGCGGCGGTATTTCTTGAGCAGCGCCGCATCCGGGGCGCACAGCGGCAGGGAAGAGAGAAAGGCCGCCTCCTGCCGGAAACTGCACAGCTGCAAATTCATATCCTGTGAAACCATGAGCTTGCGTATCTCTCCGATGCGCCACTCCAAATCCTTGACGCATGCGGCTGTGACCGTCACCAGAATGGCGGCATAATAGAAGTCCTCGTTGTTGGCAAGACCATCTTTTAAGTAATAGCCGGATCGGATGGCGTTGGAGAGATCATCGAAGTCAGAGTTTGTATCGCTGGTATCCTTGATTTTGCTGCGGTTGATGCGGATCTGCTGCCCGATTTTCTGCATCATGCGTTCTTTGGGCTGTCGTTCCAGAAACAGATCCACATCAATGCCCTCGCCGGCGTTCACCAGCAGCGCCATCCACCCGGCTGTGACCTGCGCACGGTAGCCGTCTGCGGGAATCATCAGGTAGGCATGGTAGGTGCCGTCCATGTAGAGATAACGTCCATGCTTCAAATCCAGCGAGGGTGGAATCATAAAGGCGGCGGGCGGTATTTTGTCCAGTGCTGTGGTATCGTTCTGGGCCAGATAGCTGGCAAGTACGTCTTGGATGCGCTCCTGCAAGGGCATCTGTACCGCCGTCCGCCTGTTTAATAAGGTATAGAAAACATCGGTAAGGAACTCGTCCTCATTCTCGTGCTCTACGATGGCATTGCCGCACTGCGCCAGATAGGTACGGAAGTTGCGAGCGGTGGTTTCGAGCGTGGAGACGATTTCGGCATAGGAGATGTTCCGCTCGTTTGTAGGGGCCTCGTATTGAAAAATCACGAAAAAGCGGCGGCTGACAGCATCACGGGAGCCAAGGCGTTTGACAAAGCGGATATAGCTCATGTGGCGCTTGCGCACGTCCGCGTCCGGCTCGTTGGCGGCATCCCGCCGCAGCTTGTCCAGATAGGCGTTGACATCCGCCTTGCGGGAGAACGACTTGAATTGCAGCCGTACCGGGCTGACTTTCAAAAGGCTGGCGAACGAGTAGATGACGCTGCGCTGCTCACGCGGGGAGCGCAGCAGGAAGTTGATAGGTTCAATCTCCAGAATCTTGATGTAGCGGTCATCTGTGGTGTGCAGGATACCGTTCTCGATTTTCTCAATAGGGAGCAGATCGTAGAGCGTCTGTCGCTTAACCAGCTTTCCGTGGCGGTCTGTTTTTCGATGCAAGACCTGTGCGTTGTGGGGCAGGGTGCCGTCATCGTCGTAGTAGATAACGCGATACCGCTTGCTGATGAACCGCAAGTGCCGGTGTCGGTTGGCTTCAAGATTGCCCTGCGGTGTGGGTGTGACGATGCGGCGGCGCTTTATAAAGCGGAACCAGTGCGCCACAAACTGCGTCAGACTGTCGCCGCCAATACCAACCACACCAAACACGCCCAGCGGCACCGACACCGCAATGACGATCATCAGGCGGATGTTGAATGCCAGCGGCAGATAAAACAGCGGTACCGCACTGCCCACGGCAAGCACAGCCGCCTCCACTGCATTGCGCAGTTTGACCGTGCCGCCGAGAATCGTGCCGGTGTCCACAAAATTCTGCGGAATCAGGTAAACATCCCGCTCCTCGCGTGAAATTTCGACCACCTCCAAACAAAAAAGAGCGCCCTCGAAAAAAAGGCGCTCTTGCGTTTCTGTTCAATTTTGACGATACTATTATAGCAGGTACGGTATGCAGAAAAAAAATACGCTTGCGTTGCAAATTTTTATGCAAGATATTTGCAACGCAATTCATAAAGGTAATATGGACTTTTATAATTAGATATATATTTGTTTTTTACGTTTATAAGAAACACTTGCGTTTATTCGAGTGGCTAATTATAATTGTTAGTAGATGTAAGGCTTTGTGATAACCATATACAAGGTGAAATGTTTTTACAATGATGCTTGGTTCATCACAGAACGTATAGTAAAGAGTGGTTGTAGGATAGCGGTAACGCAAAGCCGCAATAGCGTTACTTATTGCTTGACAGGTGGTAATGTGATGTATTTGGCACTGAGGACAGCAAAATAAGACAAAGGAGCTGTTTATGTGGGCAATTGGCTTTGCAAGAATAGCTTACGATATTGGCAAATTGTGAGGAAAGGGAAATGGATAAAACATTACTAATTGGGAATGGATTGAACCGGACACTCAAATCAAGCATATCGTGGGAAGATTTGCTTGATGACATAGCTAATGAGTATGGCGTAGAGCATATTGATAATTTACCTATGCCACTTGAATTTGAACGCATTGTAAATACTATTCTGCGAAAATCATCCAATCCAAGTAGTCAGATTTATAATGATATAAAGAAAAAAAATTGCAAATAAAGTTCAGGACAAAAAGCTCCCTGCAAATGCCATACAACATGAATTATGTGCGATACCGGTGAATGCAATTATAACAACAAACTATGATTACCTCTTGGAAAATGCCTATAATCAAGATTTTAGTTATAAAGATGCTAAAGATAAGAGTAACTCCTCTTTAAAATACTTGTGGGATCCAACATCCGTTCAACAGGGCACAAAATTTTATCATATGCACGGCGCAGCAAGTAGTTCGGCATCAATCTGTTTGGGATATGAACATTATATGGGAATCATAGAAAAGCTTCGTGGCAAACTGAACACAAGGGAAGGTAATTATAAAGACGAAATGAAAATCAAGAGAATTATTATGGGAGAAGATGAGCCCACTAATTGTGAACTGCACCCCATTTGTTAGACAGTATGGTATACTATCTAACAAGTGGGGTGTTTTGCTATGCCAAAAGGAGTACCAAACAAACGATATACGCCGGAATTCAAAAAACTGGTGATTGAAACCATGCAGGAAGAGAAATTAAGTTACAGCGAAACCTGTCGTAGATTTGAGGTAAACAGCAGAGATCGAATCAAATCATGGGAGCGAATCTATCTGGAGGAAGGGCCGGAAGGCTTTGCCGTCGAACGGCGTGGCCGCAGCAGTAAGGGTCGTCCGCCAAAGCAGCTGCCGAAGCAGGTAGAAGAAGATCTGTTGGCCGAAGTGCAGCGACTGCGTGCGGAGAATGACTACCTAAAAAAATTTGCAAGCCTTGGTTTTGGAAGACGAGCGACGCCAGCACAAAAAACGCTGGTAGTTCAGAAGCTAAGGCAAAAACACGCACTCAGTATTCTGCTCTCAATCGCTCAACTCCCCCGTACATATCACAATTTGATCAAATCAGTTAATGAGGTTGTAGCATCAGGCGTTGATAGAAAATCTATGGTACTTCTGGAAAAAATTGACTCGAAATCAATAAGTATGCGTGACTATGATGCCATATTGGGATTATCCGGTATGCTTCGTTACTTACTTCTTACGGACATTGATTTGTATCGGAACCCGATTCAAAAAGCAGTTGCCACATTAATTCATCTTTCACAATACTCTTCAGATAATAGAGAATCTGTTCTTAATTGGTACATAAAAGAAGAAAATGTTTTTCCACCTGAAGAAAGAAAGAATTTCTGTTCAGGAATGGTGAATTTCGGACTTTCTCATGGCATTGCTGGCCCTTTAGCTGTTCTTTCAATCTCAAAACTGCAGGGGGTAAGCCATCCTGGTCTAGAAGAAGCAATTGAACGGTTAATTGAGTTCTTTTTGCAATATGCACAAGAGCAACCCGATGGAGAAGTCTATTGGCCATCTTCCATAACTGGAGAAGAATATTTGCAATTGCCTTCTACGGTTTCTCCACACAAAAGATTGAGTTGGTGCTATGGAGCGCTAAGTATCTTACGAATCATCTTTCTGGCATCAAAAGCTACTAAAAATGAGAGGCTTCAGAAATGGGCGGTAGATAAGGCTATGAGGTTCTCACAAATGCCCTTAGAGATGTATTTATTTGAATCGCCAACAATTTGCCATGGATATGCTGGTGCGCTGCTCCTATTTGAATCCTTTTACCGCGACACCCAAAATTGTGCATTTCTGGAGGCAATAGAACGTCTACAAAGAAAAATATGTACCATGAATTCTTTGAAAGTGAAGTATGGCTTTCAAAATTTCGATTGGATAAAGGGCGAATACATAATAGAGGATGATTTGAGCCTCTTATCTGGCACTTCTGGAATTCTGCTCGCATTGGGGGCACGACAATATTCTTGCGACTACGTCCTGGCCCATCTACTTATCAATTAAGCATAACAAAGAATTTTATGAATAATTATGTGAGCGTGATAGTTCAGAAATCTAACAAACATATTTGCAAGGAGCATCTGCATATGTCTAACTACAATGATTTCGATCTGGATATCAGATCCACCCATAATTCTGGCCCTGTTGATCCGCAGTCGGTGATTCCCGTGACCGTTACCTGTAATTGCACATATGGCCCCATTTGCCATGCTACGGAACTGCTCTGCACTCCGGGTAATATTTGCGATATTACTATGGGGTGCTCGGATGGTTGCACGGGACTTGTCAGCCTGGAGAACCGTCCGAAACTCATTCTTATTGTGGGGCTGCTTGTCGTTGATGGAGTTCGTGTGAAACAATACATGTATTCGTGAAAGGTCTAGTTACTGAACTGTTGCGCTCACATTTATAAAATCGCCCGTTTATAGTGGAACTCTTAAGACGATAGTGTCTTACCGCTATAAGGCGATAATATATTGGCAGATGTATTTCAAAAAGTGTGCGGGTTTAGTTGTGCAAAAAAAAAACTTTTTTGACTTCTGCGTATGTTTCAAAGATAAGACCTGCTAATAAAAGCTAAGTAAAACTTTTAAGGGAACGAGCAAAGAAAAGGGACGCACTAATCTGAGCCGCTGAGCATCTCAAAATCGAAATGGCGACTATCCAGCTGGCAAAGCATAGGAAAATCAGTTGTGTTCTGCAGAATCCAGATAGGCTTTCACAGAAGCGTAATAGATGCGAAGAAACTTGTTAGCAGAGGCCATCATGTAGACACGGTAGGGCTTGCCTTCAGAGCGTTACTTGTTCATGAACTGGTAGACCGGCTCATTCATTGGAGCGTGTTGCAGGATGACACTCATCACTAGGAAGAGCGTCCTGCGCAGCGAGGCAGATCCCCGTTTGGAAATACTGTGGCTACGGACGTCCATTTGACCGAATTGGTAAGGAGGGGCATCGATGCCCGCAACGGCAACCAACGCTTTTTTGGAATGAAACCGACGTACATCGCCAATTTCAGCCATGAGTGGGGGGCCGAGGGCAGGTCCAATACCAAACATCCCCATAACCACAGGATACTCCGGAAGAGAAGCTGCCAGAGACTGCATCTCCTGCTTGAGAGCAGCTAATGTGGTTGAAGTTGCCCGGATTTGGAAAACTGCCTGTTCCACCAAAAGTTTTGCCGTATCCGTTTTGGAATGACACCGAAGTGTCCACAGGCAGAGGAATAAATGTCCAGCGTCTTATCTTCGCAGAATTTATACCTGTGCTTCTGCACCATTTATGGTACTTGGCGGTGAAAGCCTTCTCAGACAGGTTGCAGACGCACTCGCAATGCCAAAAAGCGGCTACAAAGTCCACCCACTTCTCGCTGCCATCGGCGCGGGGCGGACTGGTAAACAGGCGGTTTGCGTCCGGGAAAGCAATGTCCAGCAGGGAGATCAAGTTATTCTTCAGCATGGTCTGTACTTTAGAATACTGCTGGTACTTCCGGTAGCAGGTCTTTAGCATGAGCCGGGTATCCTCCTCAGGGACATATCTCGGCAGTGTGAGCCAATGATCAAGGCCGCAGTTGGCCAGCTTCACGGCATCCTTCTTGTCGGTCTTGGCTCGTTTTAAACTGTTGTTTCCGTAGTCATGCACCAGCATTGCATTGACTACTGAGACATAAAGGCCCGCGTCGTGGAGCAGCCAGGCCACAGGTGTGTGGTGATAACCTGTGGATTCCATCACCACACGGGTCTCACCGTCCAGACTTTTTAGCAGCCCTGCCAGCTTGCTTAGCTCGCTGTCGGTGTGAAGCACCTCAAAGGGCGAGACAACCACCTCTCCAAAAGGGCGCATGACCACAATTATGCTCGTTACCATGGGAAACATCGATGCCAACGCAGTTCATTCACATTCCTCCGACACAAAGAACCTGCAACCGGAATCCATCTTTTCTCGTTGACGATTCAATCTATTGCGTGACGCGAACTCTCCGGTATTCGGTGGCTCAACCTGCTCAAATCGAACGTTGCAACAAGAGGATGACTAGCAGTCTTATCTGCGGGTATGTAAACCCAAGGTGCAGTTGGTCAGCTAGTTGCTCATCTTATTCTAGCTAAGGCACGGGACGGAAAGAACACCGGACTGGCTATCCGGTGTTCCTGTCCGAACTTATTGTAATAGGTACAATAAGTTTCGCAAATTGAAAAGGAAAGGAGAGAGGACTAGTCCGCTGCGATTGCTGAAAACAAGCCCTCTCAACTCAACTGGAGTGTTTATCTGTTTTCAAAAACGTTATGCTAACATTACATTAGTATTATAGGATGGCAAGCAAAGACGTCATGCGCAATATGTTAAAAATCATATCTCATTAATTACCACGCTTAACGTGATGTGCGATTCTTTGATTATATGCATAAAGCCCATTACGACAAAGAGATCTAACTTTTTGCTCCCAGTGATTATTACCGCGCATCCTATTTAGTGACATATGGATTAGGCTGGAAAGTATGCTAGCCTTAGAAGCCGTTAAAGTGTTTTCGACATCGGCGGTATCTAGGGCCTGCTTGTACAGAGCGATTACATGGTGTCTTCTAGACAATTCTACATTTCCAATAGGTTTTTGTGCGAATAGAATAAAGCTATGGCGTCTAAAATCTCCTTCCTTTGAGCACGGAAAACATCTCTATAGCTAGAAGAAGGTATACTTTGAGAAAGCCACATTTCAAGATCCATCCTGTTTAGTCCGAAGGATTGTGCGATAGATAAGACATTTAAGATTCCAAATAAAACATCATTGTCGTTATCTAAACTACAAAAACGATTTCCTTGAATGGCTTGTATAATGACTTCACTGTCTCGAAAAAAGACCTCTTCGGCGAGGTCAATAACTTTTAGGCCTCCATATCTCCATGTTTCTCGCACATAGGTGTCAATTTGAATTTTCGAGACGAAGTACGTTTTTTTGATTTCATTTTGCCATTTAGAAAGATAAGGAAGTATTGTGTCTAAGCTTTGCAAAAGTTTTAGGCGTAAACGGATATGAAAATCAGGGTCTAAATAGCGAATAAAAAAATAACGATCAATCAATTTGGAATCACATAGGAATTTGCAGAAATCGTACATTTCATTGCTGATTAATGCGTCGGCTGAATCACGGGTACAATATATTTTTATGTAAACCCATTTGTTCGCACCAGGCAAAAGAAAAGAATTGTTATCGTATAAGGAGTGACAGATGTCTTTCGGAGTATTTTTTAATTGTAAGGCTTTGGGTTCGCTAACATTATCGTTTTTGCTTTCGTGCTTTTTAAGGAAAGAAAGGACAACTTCGTTGGCGAAGGGGGACCCGTTAACATCGTTTAACCAGGAACTATCATTATAACCAATAGCTTCCGTCAATACCACATCATCAGCTTTTTTTGAGTTTAGCTCAATTAGCAGTTGAATATGGTATGGATTTTTAAGATTTAGAAGCAATTTGTGATCGCCTTGTACCATATAGACGATATCTGGTATCCCCCAAGCGTCTTTAAAGCGATTAAAATCTTCAGTGCCTTGTTTAATAATAAGAGAGGGGATTCGCCATTTTGCGGGAGACAATATTATTCTATTATAGGTTATTCTGGGAATAAATGTACCAGGTAAGGATTGGAAAATACCATAAGTTCTACTAATCGGCAAGAACGGAATCTCATTAATTTCGCATAGGAATCTAAAGATGTTGCTGCCCAGCATACAATTAAAGAGATTGCTTTTATCAATATGGAGTCTCTTATTAAGTTTTGAAGATTTTAAATAAAACGAATTCGTTGTAGAATCCACTCCGATATATATGTCCTTGATATCGATACTGTTGTCAATATCAGAAGGGATATCTAGTGACAATTGATATTTATATGACGATGAGCAAAGCATAACATTACAGTTACGTTTGTGCATTGGGTATTCAGACAATTCAACATCAATCAAGGCGTCAGATTTATCGGTTTCACTGATTTGTGTACGTGAAGATAACTCATCGTTAAACATATATCTGAATCTGCCAAATGATTTTCCGCTTTCTCCTGAACCTATAAAACCAGTAGGCATTAAATAGAATAGCCCATCATCGAGGTCATGCACACTGTCAGAAATAATTTGAAAACACAATTCTACAGAATTGGGTGCCGCTGTGATGTCAATATCTGATTTGAATTCTTTTAATTCGTCATCACTCAAAGATATCTCACTCAAATTGTTTCTGAGCGCATACTGTACCTTATAAAACAAAAAATTTCCCTAGCGGAGTTTCTCCTGTTCCAGAAAAAGGATATTTGTTGTTTAGAGCGGGGAAAAGCGTAACCACTCGGTGCACCGATTCCCATGTCATTATCGAAAACGTTTTAAGATAGACACTGCGACATCATATCCGTACCTTTCGATAAATTGATTCTTAAAGGTATCTATCTGTGGCAAAGTCTCCTGCTTGGCGCTAAGTGAAAGGAGTAGTGTTATGAGTTTCTGCGCTTCGTTAGATACTTTATTACACAAAGTAGATCCTGCCAAGGGTTTCTTTAAGTCCACCTGTATGTAGTCCTTTTTGGGACTCAAGAGTTGCATCTTGTTGAATAATTCGTTCAAAATTGCCTCGGAGTTGCCTACCGAAGAGGAGGAATATTGGTTCAACAAAGATTTAATCTCCGTTAACTGCTCATACCAATGTTTGGCCGTGGGAATATGCTGTAAGATATTTATTACATGCTCCAATGGATTGTTGTTTACAAGGTTGGGATACAAATTTACCAGCAAATACTCACTATCTATTAAATTGTTAAGGAATGATGTCACCTTAGACTCGTTTGCGGTGCTACTCTCAGAAAGAATGATATGTTGCAAATCATCATATAGAATATAAGATTTTGATAAACTAAGTACATGCTGTACTAGCGGGCTGTTTCGGATTGATATTTGCGTCTCTTTTGATCCAACTCCGGCCAGATCAACATGCCAAGGGTTGATAAGACGAGATCCTTTTTCGTATATATACGGATTGCTACATACCTTTAGAGATGGTAAAATATTCTTATCAGAAATTATTTTATGAATAATAGAAAATAGCCATTCCATATCAGGGCGAGAAAATTTCACAAAACTGTTTTTGTTTCCTAACAAGATATCTGTGTGTTCTCCAAGCTTCGCCAAAGAGACACCCGCGCATAATCCATAAGGAGTGCATCGCGAAGATGAACGGATTGCATATTTTTATTCCACTATGTAGAAGCTTGTCAGTGCAAGCTGCGTTTTCATCCAAAAAAGTATTGGGCTAAGTCATGCGACGCAGTTTTCAATAATTCACGAAAACAAGAATCTTCTTTAAGATTTTGAATTCGCTGCTTTGTCAATTTGGCATTTGAGAAAAGATGACAGAATTCTTCAGTAGAATTAATAGGAGTACGGATAACTACATATTCATTTGGTTGGTACAATTCATTTTGCATGTTAATCATCCTTTTCATTATGTTATGTTTTTTATAGCCGAAAGTGTTTTCGGTGCTAAACTTGGAGCCTACGAATTAATAACAGTATACCACTTATGCGCATTGCGAACAATATGTCAAAACAGTGTTTAAAAAAAATGTATAATATGATAGAATGTCTTCGAGGACTTGTCATAGTTGCAAGTTTTAGTTTTAGTTGGATGTAACATCATGTTGACCGGATGAAAAGGAGGAAGTATGGCAATGGTCCGTTTTGGCGATACCATCTAAACATTCTCGGTAATTACAAAAGATGTTTAGGGATACTAATAAAAAATCGATAAAAAAGTTTTTGGCGTTTTTCGCTATTTTCAACAGTATTACTTGGTATAACACCATCTATTTCTCTGCTGTTAACCCAATCGATAATAAATGGAATCCAAAC
>ENA-OQCD01000078-OQCD01000078.1-human-gut-metagenome-genome-assembly--contig:-NODE-78-length-21643-cov-5.339422_pt1 | contig 21643 bp, 22 predicted proteins | sample MGYA00242755_ERZ504571 | MGnify/ENA primary metagenome ERZ504571 (study PRJEB26092, sample SAMD00036274) | human gut metagenome | host: Homo sapiens | study: EMG produced TPA metagenomics assembly of...
CCTCCCGTAGGAGTCTGGGCCGTGTCTCAGTCCCAATGTGGCCGTTCAACCTCTCAGTCCGGCTACCAATCGTCGCCTTGGTGGGCCGTTACCTCACCAACTAGCTAATTGGACGCGAGTCCATCCTAAAGCGAATAAATCCTTTTCCCTCAGTGCCATGCGGTACCGTGGGCTTATGCGGTATTAGCAGTCGTTTCCAACTGTTGTCCCCCACTCTAGGGCAGGTTACTCACGCGTTACTCACCCGTTCGCCACTAAGCTTAAAAAGCAAGCTCTCTAAGCTCCGTTCGACTTGCATGTGTTAGGCGCGCCGCCAGCGTTCGTCCTGAGCCAGGATCAAACTCTTTATAAATGGTATTTATCACTCATAAAGTGTTAAATCTCGTTCACTCAGACACAATCGCTTGCGTCCTGTATGAATTACTTGTTTGCCGATCTCTCGGCTTTGGAATTGTTTTTCGTGATTTTCCATCACGTTTAAGGTTCCACAAGTTTCAGTATTGTTCAATTTTCAAGGTCCTGCTTGCTCTCCTCTCGGACAGCTCAATCATTATATCAAAGGTCGTACTTTTTGTCAAGCACTTTTTCGATATTTTTTGAGCTTTCCAAACGCCTTTTCAAAAGCTTTCCACCCGCACGCTGTCCGGTTCCCCGCTGCGTTTTTGCTGGTACATCGCTTTTATTTGGATTTTGAAGAGCTGCTGTCTTGCGCGACAGCTTATTTATAATACCACACTTTCAACCATTGTCAACACCTTTTTTCGATTTTCTTCATAATTTTTTCGATTTATTTTTGGGCAGGGTGCATATGGACGCTTTAACGTGGTTTCTCTATTCTATCAAATTCAATCCCCTTTCTATCCCTTATTCATCCCCCATGTCCCCTTATACATTATAATGCAAGGGAATACCTATCTCGCAACACTCTCAAGCATTCTCTCTCACTTTCTAATCACATCAATCCCGCTTTTCTCTGGCTTTTCCTCGCAGTGTTCCCAGTTTCTATTCATTTTATTTCCCCTCCCGGTTCCCGCCTATTCTTTTCCCTACCAAATTTGTTACTTTTATGAGAATTTAAGTCCAAGTTTGTTGATTTTTGGCGAATTTTTTATGTATAATGTTAGGTAGGAGAATACGCAATCGTATATCTCAATTGCTTTCTGTGATATTCTATGGCTGGATAGCGCAGAATACACATGACCATTCTTAAGGAAAGAGGTATTTGTAACATGGCAAATCTGGATCTTACCAAGTATGGCATCACCGGCACGACTGAGATCGTGCACAATCCTTCCTACGAGCTGCTGTTCGAGGAAGAGACCAAGCCCGAACTGGTAGGCTACGAAAAGGGTCAGGTCAGCGAGCTGGGTGCTGTCAACGTTATGACTGGTGTTTACACTGGCCGTTCCCCCAAGGATAAGTACATCGTCATGGACGAAAACTCCAAGAACACCGTTTGGTGGACTTCTGACGAGTACAAGAACGACAACCATCCCATGAGCGAGAGCACCTGGGCTACCGTTAAGGATATCGCCAAGAAGGAACTGTGCAACAAGCGCCTGTTCGTTGTTGACGCTTTCTGCGGCGCTAACAAGGATACCCGCATGGCCATTCGCTTCATCGTGGAAGTGGCCTGGCAGGCACACTTTGTTACCAACATGTTCATCAAGCCCACCGCCGAGGAACTGGAAAACTTTGAGCCTGACTTCGTTGTTTACAACGCTTCCAAGGCTAAGGTTGAGAACTACAAGGAACTGGGCCTGAACAGCGAGACCTGCGTTGCCTTCAACATCACCAGCCATGAGCAGGTTATCATCAACACCTGGTACGGCGGCGAGATGAAGAAGGGCATGTTCTCCATGATGAACTACTTCCTGCCGCTGAAGGGCATGGCTTCCATGCACTGCTCCGCCAACACCGATAAGGAAGGCAAGAACACCGCCATCTTCTTCGGTCTGTCCGGCACCGGCAAGACCACCCTGTCCACCGACCCGAAGCGCCTGCTGATCGGCGACGACGAGCACGGGTGGGACGACAACGGCGTCTTCAACTTTGAGGGTGGCTGCTACGCCAAAGTCATCAACCTGGACAAAGATTCTGAGCCTGACATCTACAACGCCATCAAGCGCAACGCTCTGCTGGAGAACGTCTCCCTCGACGCCGAAGGCAAGATCGATTTCGCTGATAAGAGCGTGACCGAGAACACTCGTGTTTCCTACCCTATCAACCACATTCAGAACATTGTTCGCCCGATTTCTTCTGCTCCGGCAGCCAAGAATGTTATCTTCCTGTCTGCTGACGCATTCGGCGTTCTGCCCCCGGTCTCCATCCTGACCCCGGCTCAGACCCAGTACTACTTCCTGTCTGGCTTTACCGCAAAGCTGGCCGGCACCGAGCGCGGCATCACCGAGCCCACCCCGACCTTCTCTGCTTGCTTCGGCCAGGCATTCCTGGAACTGCATCCCACCAAGTATGCTGAAGAGCTGGTCAAGAAGATGGAAAAGAACGGCGCTAAGGCTTACCTGGTCAACACTGGCTGGAACGGCACTGGCAAGCGTATCTCCATCAAGGATACCCGCGGCATCATCGACGCTATCCTGAGCGGCGCTATCAACGAAGCCCCGACCAAGAAGATCCCGTACTTCGATTTCGAAGTTCCCACTTCTCTGCCCGGCGTTGATCCCGCTATCCTCGATCCTCGTGACACCTATGCAGATGCTGCTGAGTGGAACAAGAAGGCTGAGGACCTGGCAGGCCGCTTCATCAAGAACTTCGCCAAGTACGAAGGCAACGAGCACGGCAAGGCTCTGGTCTCTGCCGGCCCGCAGCTGTAATTTTCTGCTGCAAGTTCTGTGCACAAGCCGCTTAAGGCTTGATTTGTTGTAACGAATAAACGCCCCCCGCCCCCGGCGCATGGCCTGCTGCAAAGCAGTGCCGCACCTGAGCGGGGGTGTTTTTATTTTGCCGGGCCAGCATGCACAGCAGCCCGCACAAGAGAAGAAAATATCAGCGCACAAAAAACCACCCACCGCAGTCCCCTTGCGGGGGCTGCGTGGGTGGCATATTTCAGGGTTTGGGGTTAGTAAACAAAGGGTTCAGAACAAATTACTTGTTCTCAGGCAGATGCCACTTCCAGTCGATGATCTCAGGCAGATCCTGGCCAACTTCGTGGATGTAGTTCTTATGAGCAACCAGCTTGTCGTTCATCTGCTGGATCAGATAAGCGCCCTTGTTGCCCAGCTGCGGCAGGTGCTGCAGGGCATCCTTAACCAGGTGGAAGCGGTCGATCTCGTTCTGCACGCGCATATCGAACGGCGTGGTGATGGTGCCTTCCTCCTGGTAGCCATGGACAGACAGGTTGCGGTTGGTACGCTCGTAGGTCAGCTCATGGATCAGGGTCGGGTAACCATGGAATGCGAAGATGATCGGCTTATCCTTGGTGAACAGAGCATCGTAATCAGCGTCAGACAGGCCATGAGGATGCTTGGTGTTGGGCTCAAGCTTCATCAGTCAACAACGTTGACAACGCGGATCTCAGTTCGGGCATTGCGTCGCGCAGGATGGTGACAGCAGCCAGAGTTTCCAGGGTCGGGGTATCGCCGCAGCAAGCCATGACGACATCCGGCTCTTCGCCTGCATCGCTGGAAGCCCAATCCCAGATGCCAACGCCCTGGGTGCAGTGCTTAACAGCCTGCTCCATGGTCAGCCACTGGGGACGCGGATGCTTGGAGGTGACCAGTACGTTGACATAGTCACGGCTGCGGACACAATGGTCGAAGCAGCTCAGCAGGCAGTTGGTATCCGGCGGCAGGTACAGGCGGACAACGTCTGCCTTCTTGTTGGCGATGTGATCCAGGAAGCGGGATCCTGATGGGTGAAGCCATTGTGATCCTGCTGCCATACGTTGGAGGTCAGGATCAGGTTCAGGGAAGCAATGCTCTGGCGCCAAGGCAGCTGGCTGCAAACCTTCAGCCACTTAGCATGCTGTGCAACCATGGAGTCCACCACGCGGATGAAGCTCTCGTAGGAAGCAAAGAAGCCGTGACGACCGGTCAGCAGGTAGCCTTCCAGCCAGCCTTCGCACATATGCTCGGACAGCATGGAGTCCATGATGCGGCCGTCGTGTGCCAGGAATTCATCGCCCGGGATGATGGTGGAGTTCCAATCACGCTGGGTAGCTTCGAAGCACTTGTACAGACGGTTGGACATGGTCTCGTCAGGTCCAAAGATGCGGAAGTTTTTAGCATCAGCATTCAGCTTGAGCACGTCGCGGATGTAGCCGCCCAGCTCGATCATATCCTGCTTCTCGACAGAGCCGGGGAACGGGATATCCACTGCATACTGCTTGAAATCGGGGGTACGCAGGTCACGCAGCAGCTTGCCGCCGTTTGCGTGCGGGTTGGCAGCCAGACGGCGGTCGCCGGTGGGAGCCAGTCCTGCAGTTCGGGGATCAGGGTGCCGTTCTCGTCGAACAGTTCCTCAGCATGGTAGCTGTGCAGCCATTCTTCGATCTGCTTCAGGTGCTCTTCCTGGTTCGGGGTGCCGACAGTGATGTCGATGGGCACCTGGTGTGCACGGAAGGTGCCCTCGATGGGCTTGCCGTCCACTACCTTCGGGCCAGTCCAGCCCTTCGGGGTGCGCAGAACGATCATAGGCCACTGGATATGGCCCATATCCTCACCAGCACGGGCGCGCTTCTGGATGTCGTGGATCTCTTCGATGACGGTATCCAGGGTCTCAGCCATCTTCTCGTGCATGGTCATCGGGTCGTCGCCTTCAACGAAGTACGGCTTCCAGGAGCAGCCACGGAAGAAGCTCTCCATCTCTTCATGGGTCATACGGCCAAAGATGGTGGGGTTGGAGATCTTGTAGCCATTCAGGTGCAGGATGGGCAGAACAGCGCCGTCACCCACGGGGTTCAGGAACTTGTTGGACTGCCAGCTGGTGGCCAGGGGGCCGGTCTCAGCTTCGCCGTCGCCAACGGTAACTGCGCAGATCAGATCCGGGTTATCGAACACAGCGCCAAATGCGTGTGCGATGGAGTAGCCCAGCTCACCGCCTTCGTTGATGGAGCCCGGAGTTTCGGGTGCAACGTGGCTGGAGATGCCGCCGGGGAAGGAGAACTGCTCGAACAGCTTCTTCATGCCCTCTTCATCACGGCTGATGTTGGGGTAAACTTCGGAGTAGGTGCCATCCAGGTAAGCGTTGGCAACAAAGAAGTTTCCTCCGTGGCCCGGGCCGGAGATCAGGATCATATCCTGGTCGTACTTCTTGATGACACGGTTCAGGTGAACATAAACGAAGTTCTGGCCAGGCACGGTGCCCCAGTGGCCAACGATCTTCTTCTTCACGTCGTCACGGGTCAGCGGACGGCGCAGCATGGGGTTATCGAGCAGGTACAGCTGGCCTGCTGCCAGGTAGTTGCTGGCACGCCAATAGGCATCGATCTTTTTCAGTTCGGACGGATTCAGCATAATGTTCCTCCCTAGATTTTTGTTTTTTTACGGTTTTTCCCTACGCTTAACAGTATAGTGACTGTTACCGAAACAAAATAGTGGATTCCGTTCTTGTTGCTGGATTGTGGTTCAGCTTTTTTATGCCAGATCAAGCAAACGGATTCTCGGTCGGGTACGGCAGGCTCTTGGGCTGGTTGTAAGCGATGTCCTGAATGCCCAGGAACTTGAGGACCTCAAACAGGATCTTGCCGTAATGGCCGAATGCAACGGCACCGTGGTGCGGGTAACGCTTCTGGACCAGAACATGGCGGTAGAAACGGCCCATCTCATGGATGCCGAAGATTGCAATGCCGCCGAAGGAGCGGGTAGCAACAGGCAGGATCTCGCCCTCTGCAATGTAGGAGCGCAGGTTACCCTCGCTGTCGCACTGCAGACGGTAGAAGGTGATGTCAGAAGGTGCAATGTCGCCTTCCAGGGTGCCGCGGGTGAAGTCGGGATCGCTGCCGGCCGGCTCCAGCAGACGGTGCTGGATGAGCTGATACTTAACGGCACGGTCATTGCACATCTTGCAGGCCGGGGTGTTGCCGCAGTGGAAGCCCATGAAGGTATCGGTCAGGCTGTAATCAAACTTGCCTGCGATGTCCTCATCGTAAATGTACTGGGGCACGCTGTTGTTGATGTCCAGCAGGGTAACGGTATCGCCGGAAGCGCACATGCCGATGTACTCGGACAGAGCGCCGTAGATATCAACTTCGCAGGAAACGGGGATGCCGCGGCTTACCAGGCGGGAGTTGACATAGCAGGGCTCAAAGCCGAACTGAGAGGGGAATGCAGGCCAGCACTTGTCAGCAAAAGCAACGTACTTCTTGTTGCCCTTGTGTGCATCTGCCCAGTCCAGCAGGGTCAGCTCAAACTGAGCCATGCGGGCCAGCAGGTCGGGATAGTAGTGGCCTTCGCCCATCTCGGCAGCCATATCCTTGCAGACATCCTCGATGCGCGGGTCATTTGCATGCTCTTTGTAGGAAACCAGCAGGTCCAGCTCGCTGTTCTCTTCCACTTCACGCCCAGCTCGTACAGGCCCTTGATGGGTGCGTTGCAGGCAAAGAAGTCCTGCGGGCGGGGGCCGAAGGTGATGATCTTCAGATCACGCACACCCAGCAGGGTGCGGGCGATGGGAACGAACTCGATCATCTTGTCAGCGATCTCATCAGCAGTGCCGATGGGGTATTCGGGGATGTAGCCCTTCAGGTGGCGCATACCCAGGTTGTAGGAGCAGTTCAGCATGCCGCAGTAAGCATCGCCGCGGCCGTTGATCATGTCACCGTCGCCTTCAGCAGCTGCAACAAACATGCAGGGGCCGTTGAAGAACTTTGCGATCAGGGTTTCCGGAGTTTCGGGGCCAAAGTTGCCCAGGAAAACGGTCAGAGCATTGCAGCCAGCCTCGGTAACCTCGGCAACAGCCTTCTCCATGTCCTTCTCGTTCTCAACAGTGGTCTTTGCCTCGTACAGGTCCAGACCCTTAGCCTGGCAGGCTGCCACGATAGCGGCGCGGCGCTTTTCGCTCAGCTGAATGGGGAAACAGTCACGGCTGACGGCAACAATGCCCAGCTTGACTTCAGGGATGTTGAGTAGACTTCATAAGTTTGCCCTCCGTTTATTTTTTTAATTTTGCTCTGCTCAATATCAAGTTAGGAAGTAGGAGTTGATGGTGTGCGCCTGCACGCACATTGTAACTCCTAACTCCTCCCTTCCAACTTCTAACTATTTTTACAGATCGTCTGCGATGTCGATGTTCACGCCTTCCAGGCCGACATAAGCGCCTGCGGCAGCTTCGCTGCTCTCAACATGGGCCAGCAGCCACTTGTTGCAGGCCCACAGCTGGGCGTCGTCACCGCCGTCAGCCTTGATTTCCGGCTTGGCGGTGTTGGTGCCCTGCGGCAGTGCAACCAGCACGCGGAAGCCCTTGGCCGGGTCCACATGGCAGGGTGCGTAATGCAGGGTGGTGGCGTAAACTTCCACCAGGGTGCCTGCCGGTGCGCGGAAAGCCTTGACCTTTGCGGTGTCCAGCTTACCATCGGTGATGTCGTCCATCTTGGCCAGCAGCAGGATGAAATCCTCGGTGCCCAGGTTGAACTCACTGTCGCGGTGGTATTCCAGGCAGTTCAGTTTGGTGTTGTGGCCGTTGCACCAGCCCAGCTGGACCGGCATGCCGCCAAACAGATGCTCGGAAACTTCCACCATTGCGGGCAGCCCCTGCAGAACAGGCTCCTCGGCCACATAGTCGGTAGCTTCCGGCAGCGGGGTGGTTGCCAGCGCCTGCAGGATCTCTGCCTTGGCAGCCTCCAGACCGGTCACCACACGGCCATAAGGCTTGAATTCGGGATCATTTACAGAATAGATCTTCATTGCAATGCCTCCATCTCTGCATACAGCGGCTTCAGGGCCGGGTACAGCTTGTGCCACAGCTCATAGCGGGCTGCATATTTCTTAACCAGAGCCGGATCCGGCTCGGTCACGCTCTTGATCTTGATCAGCTTATCCGCGCATTCCTGCACCGTGGCGTATTCGCCGCAGGCAACGGCTGCCAGCATGGCGCCGCCGTAACCGGGGCCCTGCTCAGTCTGGGGCAGCGCCAGGGGAATGCCCAGAATATTTGCCATGATCTCGCGCCACAGCGGGCTCTTGGCACCGCCGCCGCACAGCGTGCTGGATGCGATCTCACGCCCTGTGCACGAGCGATCTCGACACAATCCTTGATGGCAAAGGCAACGCCTTCCAGCACAGCCTGGGTCATATCGGCGCGGGTGGAATCCATACGCAGCCCGATGAAAGAACCGCGGGCTGCGGGATCGTTATGGGGGCTGCGCTCACCCATCAGGTAAGGCAGATAGTACACATCGTTTGCACCCAGCTTTTCAGCGGTGATGGGCTCCTGCTCCTTGCCGAAGTCCTGGGTGTTCAGGATATCTTCCATCCACACTTGTTGCAGCTTGCAGCGGACAGGATGCAGCCCATCAGGTGGTAGCCGCCGTCTGCATGGTCAAAGCTGTGCAGGGCGTTCTGCTTGTCCACACCAAAGGTGCTGCTGGTGATGAACACGGTACCGGAGGTTCCCAGCGAGATGTTGCACTTGCCGTTGCCCACAGCGCCGCAGCCAACAGCAGCGGCAGCATTGTCGCCGGCGCGGCGCAGACCTTAACGCCTTCCGGCAAACCCAGCTTGGCAGCAGCTTCGGCGGTCAGGGTGCCAACCGGCTCCCAGCTTTCAAACAGCTTGGGCATCTTGGCTTCGCTAACGCCGCAGATATCCAGCATTTCTTTGCTCCAGCACTTGTGCTGCACATCCAGCAGCAGCATGCCGGAAGCATCGGAGTAATCGGTGCAGTGTACGCCGGTCAGCTTGTAGTTGATGTAGTCCTTCGGCAGCATGATCTTGCTGATCTTTGTAAAGTTCTCCGGCTCGGTATCGCGCATCCACAGCAGTTTGGGGGCGGTAAAGCCGGCAAATGCAATGTTTGCGGTGTACTTGCTCAGGTTTTCTTTGCCAATGACGTTGTTCAGGTATTCCACCTGCTTCTGGGTGCGGCCGTCATTCCACAAAATGCAGGGGCGGATCACTTTGTCCTGTGCATCCAGCACCACCAGGCCGTGCATCTGGCCGCCGGCACCAATACCGGCCACCTGCGAAGCATCAAAGCCGTTCAGCAGCTCCGGAATGCCTGCACAGACAGCGTCCCACCAGTCCGCGGGGTTCTGCTCGCTCCAGCCCGGATGCGGGAATGCAATGGGATATTCGCGGCTTACAATGTTGGCGATCTGCCCGTCGCCCTGCATCAGCAGCAGCTTGACTGCCGAGGTACCCAGATCGATACCAATGTAGTACATGAGCCATTCTCCTTTGCGTTGTGTTTTTTCTTGCGGTTCCCTCCGCTTTTTCTTTTATTTTACCGAATTTCCCCTTGCAAGTGCAAGAAAGAGCGTATAAAATAATAGACAGAAGTTTGGGTGTTTTGGTGTTTTCACCCGGCCAAACTTTGTGTAACAAGAAAGTGAGGTTCCCCCGTATGCTGTTCTATGAGTCTGAGCGTTCTGACCAGCACAATTATTTGTACTGCCAGCGCGACCATAACTTTAATTTTCCGGCGCATCTGCACCACAGCTTTGAATTCCTGTGTGTGCAGTCCGGCACACTGGCCTGTACGCTGGAAACCGAGCAGTACGAAGTTCACCCCGGCGAAGCCTGCTGGTGCTGCCGGACCAAATCCACAGCTACCGCACCATTGGCGAATCTCAGAGCGTGTTATGGGTGTTTTCTACCGACTGGGTGCCAGAATTTATTTCTCAGCTGGGCCAGCGGGAGTTTATCACCCCTGTGTTCCGCATGGAAGCTGCGCCCCTGATGGAGCTGCTCTGGCCGGGCGGCAGCCGCTGCAAGCAGCTGGCCGGGCTTTACCTGATCTGCGGTACAGCGTTGGAACAGTGCTTTTTGCAGCCGCGCCCCGTGCCGGATGTGGATGCCCACCTTTCCTCCAAAATTATCGACTATGTGCAAAAGAATTACACCCACACCCTGACGCTGGAACAGATGGCACGCGATCTTGGATATAATTACACCTATCTTTCGGCCTACTTCAACCACAGCCTGCACACCGGCTTTCAGGGTTTTATCAACCAGTACCGCATCAGCCACGCCGCCGCGCTGCTGCAGGGCAGCAGCCTGCCCATCACCCAGGTGGCCGAACAGTGCGGCTTTGGCACCATCCGCAGCTTTAACCGCGTGTTCCTAAAAGAAAAAGGCATGACCCCCAGCGCTTTCCGCAAGCAGAATGTGCTGTAGCCATACTTATTGACAGCCCCGCCGGGCATGTTATAGCGGTTGACCTTTTTAGGTTATCGAGTTCATTGAAGAACCGTCACCGGCCAGGGTGGCGGTTCTTGCTTTTTACCACTAAACCCAGCGTGATCGTCTTTCGGCCAACATGGAAAGTAAATGTAAAACGCACGGTTCTCACCTCCTCTCGGAAGTGGGGCCAACCGCCTGCCGTTGTGTGCAGTGCCTGCTGCAGATGCAGCTTAAAAAAGCACATCACATTTTGTCACCCAGTGCAACAAACTACTGCAGCCGCACCATAAACTTTGGGCAACACCGCACAATTCTAAGTGCCAATACGGCGAGCGAGGTGCGGCAGCTGCTAAGCCAAAAGCGCAGATAATACTGGATGTATTATCGAGCATTTTGGCAACGCAGTTGCCGTGCCGCAGCCGCCGGAGCGGTGCTTAAGCCGTCAGGCGGGAATTGTGCGGTATTGCCTTTGTTTTTTTCTATCTTTATAGTCAAAAAGGCACCACCGGATGAAAAGTCCGGCGGTGCCTTTTTGGCTTATCAGGTCATCAATGTCCGCGCTTTCCCACAGCACGTTACGCCTTGTTTTCCGCTTTTCCACGCGCAAACATCTTTTTCAACACCTTCGCGCACGGCTTTTCAATCAACAGCGTAATGAGCGCTGCCCCCAGCAGGGACAGCCCAAAGCACAGCAGGGTATATTGCAGCTGCCACGGCTGCTCCCCTGCCCGGTTCGGTTCCGCGCTGACGGACGGTGGAACGCCCAGCCGTTTCAGGTGAACGGCCAGGTTCTGGTGCAGCAGGTAGTAGTTCATCGAAACCGCCGCCAGCCAGCCCATCACCCGGTTGCCCATCAAAAAGCGTAGCGGGCGCGCCGCAAACGGCAGGGTGAGCAGGATTCCCGCAACGGCCAGCCCCAGCAGCGGGCGTCGCATCATCTGCCCGGCCTGCAAAGCCGCCTGGCCGCTCTCCCCTGCCTGCACCCGGAAAATGCGCAGCATCCCCCAGGTGGAAAGCACGCACAGCAGCGTTGCGATCCCCTGCCATGCCATCGCTTTGCGTTTTTCCGCTGCCGGGTAGCACTGCACCAGCCAGACATACAGCAGTGCCGCCCCCATGCCCAGCGCGTATATGTCCAAAAAGTTTGCCAGCTGGTTGACCACCATATTGTATTCATCCAGCCGCCAGACGCACCACCCGCGGAAGGCGAACGTCCCCGCTGCCATTGTCATCAGGGTGCCAAGGGGATTTTTCATTGCCCACCGCGCCAGCAGCGGGAAGATCAAATACGCCTGCATCTCGATTGCAATGGTCCAGGAAGCCACCCCGATGGGGGTTGCAATATAGGTTGCCGGGTTAAACGTCTGGGTAAAGGTCAGGTGCATCACAACATCCCGCACCATATCGGAGCTGTTGTAGTACAGGTGCCAGGGCAGCGCCACGGCAAACAGCAGCGCCAGCGTGACAAAATAATAGCTGGGCACAATGCGCATGATGCGGCGCTGGTAAAACTGTTTTGTGTTCGGTACCGCCTCTCCCAGCAGCATGGCACGGGCATAGGGCAGGAACAGCAAAAAGCCAGAAAGCAAAATCGTTCCGTCCACTGGCATATACCCGGCGCGCAGCAGATAATCCAGAGAGTAACTGCCAATGCTCGGCGTCAGCAGGATTGCTGCCAAAAGTGGTACCAGCTGACGATAAACACCAGCAGCACCCGCAGGCCGTTCAGTTCCGGTATTTTATAACAGTTCGGGCGGTATGGCTCCATGCCATCATCCCCCTCATTCCCACAAAATTTTCTTTACGCCACGCGCAGGTTGACCAGTCTGTCCCAGGGGCCGTTGCGCTGCAGCATCATCAGCAGGCTGCTGCGGGTTGCAGGGTCGTTGGTGAACAGGGTTCCCAGCTTGCCATCCCAGCCGTATTCCCCCAGGTGCAGCGGCACCGGGCTTTCCTCCGGGGCAACGCAGACACTCATCAAATGGCCATAGCTCATACCAAGGCGCATGGTATCCTGCCCCACAAAAAATCTTGCGTTGCTCTGCGTTCAGCAGCGGCTCCGCCATCGCCTGCACCGTTTCCGGTTTCAGCAGGCGGCAGCCGTTCCATTCGCCGCCGTTCATCAGCATGGTGGCAAAGTGGGCATAATCGTCAATGGTCGAAACCATGCCTGCCCCTCCGGAAAGGAACTCCGGCAGGCTTTTCATGTTCATCTGGATGCCAAGGTGGTTCACCACATCGGGCACCGCTGCGCCGGAATTGAAATCATACGCTTGGGCAAACCGGCCACGCTTGGCTTCCGGCACATAAAAATCCGTATCCAGCATCTCCAGCGGGTCCAGCAGGTTCTGCTTCAAAAAATCGCGGTAGTTCATCCCGCTGGCGGCTTCCACTGCTGCGGCCAGGATATCCGCGCTGACGCCATACCGCCAGCCCTTGCCGGGGCGGTACAGCAGCGGCAGCTTCGCCATTTCGGCAATCACCTGACGCGTGGTACGCTGCCCGCCTTTGGTAAAGGATTCCGAAATTTCATCATACAGCCTGCCCAACCCCGCCGACTGTACCGAATCGTTATCATTGTAGCCATACCCGGAGGTCATGCAGAGCAGCTGCCTGATTGTCAGGTTCGTATGCTCGGCATCCCCGAACTCCGGCAGATAGGCTGCCACCGGGGCGTCCAGGTCCAGTTTGCCGTCCTCCCATAGCTTCATCACCGCAAAGGCCGTGATGGGCTTGCTCATCGAAAACACCCGGCAGATGGTATCCCGCGCAAAGGGGATGCCCCGTTCCCGGTCCGCCATGCCCGCCTGTGCATAAGCCAGCTGTTTGCCATCCCGTAGGTAGAGCGCGCTGACACCGATAAAATCCCCCTGCCGGACCACTTGATCCAACAGGGCTTGCAATGCCTGTTCCTTTTCCATTGTTCTGCATCCCTTTCGCAGTTTCACTTTCTGCCAGTGTAGCACGAATTTTTTTCTCTCTGCAATCCTGTTTTTGCCCGTTTGGCGTTGACGTACCGCCCGGCAGGTGGTATACTGGCAGCATCGTTTAACCAACTTATCAAGTTGCATAATAGGTTTATGTGGTAAATAATAAATAATAATGAATAAAGAATAATGTCGGTGCGCCGCCCGCGGCGGCGCGAATAAAATAAGTTGGCAGCTCTGGTCAGAATGTTTTTTCCGGAGCAGCTGACCTAATTAAAATGTGATGCCGTGGGCATCACACAATCATTATTCATTATTCTCTATTCTTTTTTATCTAAATAAACAGGAGACCCGCTATGTCATATATTTCAAAGATTGACCTTTCCACAGCCCCGCAGGAGGTCCGCGCCGCGGTGGATAACCACCTGGCCCAGGGCTACCAGCTGACCAACGAAAAGTTGACCCTGCTGCATAATGTAACGGCGTTCCATACGCTGGAAGAAAGCTCCTATGAGCTGGACCGTGAGCTGCAGCGGCTGATCGGCAAGCGCGCCGCAGATTTTTATGAGTACGCCATTTCGCTGCAAAATGACTGCCTGGTATGCAGCGCCTATTTTTCCCGCCTGCTGGAAAAGAACCATATTGACTTTGCCACCTTTGCTTTTACCGATGATGAGCGCCTGCTGATCGAATATGGCCGCGCCATTGCCCGTGACCCCAAGCATGTGCCGGAGGACCTGATGCGCCTGATGCAGCAAACCTTTACTGAAGAGCAGCTTGTGGTAATTACCACAATGGGTGTTTTTATGATTGCCAACAACTATTTTAATGACATCCTGAACGTGGACCCCGCACCGGTGCAGGAATAATTCCAGCGCCAGCACGTATATGAATCATGATATAATAAAGAAGAGCTTCTCGGCCCATACCAGCCGCCAAACTCTTCTCTTTTTATAGTTTATCGTTTTATTTTCCGGCCCTCACTCGCTCAGGCAGATGTCCCGCACCAGGTTGCCCCAGCGCTCCGGGTAGCCGGCCAGCAGTTCTTCATGCTGCAAATCCTGTTCGTGCAGGATGGGCCGGGCAAAGTGCTGCTGGTAGCGGGCTGTTCTGCTCCAGGCCGCCGCTGCCCAGAATGGCATGGTCGATATGGATGCTGCCCCGCGCCGCCAACGTCCCGACAAACACCCCACCCAGTGCGCAGCTTCACCGCCGTCAACCTCACGCAAAATTTACACAAATATAACGCCGCCATGGTGGCAGCGCCCGTTTGGCCCCGATATACTGGAATTATCGTCAAATGCTTCTTTGCCGACCAGATCAAACCATTTTGGGCAAGCTCTGGATTGAAAGGATGGATGATGTCCCATGCTTCCCTGCCGTTCCACTTGTACCTGTGCGTTTGAAGGCTGCCACAAAACCTGCCCCCGCTGGCGGGCCATGCAGGAGCAGCAGCACGCCGAAACCGCCCGCAAAAAAGAGTATCTGCGTCAGGCGGACGAAGCCTGCCGTGCCGTGTTGAGCCAATGCCGCCGCTGCGGCGGGTATGTGTTCTCCGCGGGTTCCTATTGATTTCTAAAATCAAAAGCAGAACAGGCGCGTCCAAACCTGTGCCTGCACTGCTTCTATCGCAATTTTCAAAAAATAAGGCGAATAGCCGCAGGAATGGAACCAGCCTGAGCAGTCAGAAGGCGAAACTGTCTGAAAATCGCATTGTATCGCGTTCGGAAGAGCATCCAGTCCGTGCCTTGAATTTACGAAGGAAAGACTTCACCGTCGACCAGAGCTTTTCAATAGGATTCAGATCAGGACTATATGGTGGAAGATAAATGTATCGAACACCGGAGCTGTCCAGCAGATTTCTCACTGCCCTTGCATGGTGAACTGCAGCAGCACCGGGAACGGCTTGCCTTAAGTCTTTTGCCATGGTACTTTCCTCCCCAGGAGGTGCCGGGAACCTGAATTCTCAATTTCCAAGCCACACCCCCAAAACAGGGGTTATTTTAGTACAGCCGCCGCCCGCTGTAAAGGGTCAAAAATTGCTCTTTTTTCGGTGCTTAAAGTGGTCAGTGTCAGATCTCAATGCTTCGCCCGCCGGTGCGGTTGTACAGCCGGTGGCTGATGGAAACCACGGTACGGTTCTGACCGGCGCGCTGCAAAGCATCCAGAACAGTCTGTTCTGTTCCGGCGTCCAGGTTTGCGGTAATTTCATCCAGCAGCAAGATTTGCGGCCCGGCTGCAATGGCGCGCGCGATGGAAAGCAGCTGCCACTGCCCCTGCGAGAAGATGCCCGGCGTACACGGGGTATCGTACCCTTCGGGCAGCGCCGCAATGGCGTCATGCAGGCCCACGGTGCGGGCGGCATCCTCCGCCTGCTGCGGGGTGATGGCGACATCAAACAGGGTGATCTGGTCCCACACGGTGCCCGGCACACGGCGGAAGCTCTGCTCCACATAGCCAACCAGCGGGCGGCGGGCAGTATCCGGCAGTGTGGCGGCTTCCACACCGTTCAGCATCACTTTGCCCTGCTGCGGGCGGTACAAGCCCAGCAGCAGCTTAAAGATGGTGCTCTTTCCCGCGCCGGTGCGGCCGGTCAGGGTGACCTGCTCGCCTTTCTGCACAGCAAAGCTCAGGCCGTGCAGCACTTCCTCATCGCTCTCATAGCCAAAATGCACGTTCTGCAGCTCCACGCTGGGGGCACCCGCACGGCCTGCGGGGCGGTTTCAGCGGTGGGAATGCGCTCTGCCTGCGCCAAAAAAGCCGTTGATGCGCCGCACACCGGCCACAGCGGATTGAATCGTCTCAATCTCCATGCCGATGCTTTCCAGCGGGGTGAACACCTGGGAAATATAGGCAATAACCGCCACAGCCGTGCCGACCGACATGCCAAAGAACGCCCTCACTTCCGGGCTGCCCGCTGCGGAAAGCAGCATGACCAGCGCCACCACCGCCGCGTTCATAATCAAAATCACAGGCGAATAGCAGGCATCGTAAAAATTGGTTTTCTCCACCGCGGCAAAGCTGTCGTCCAGCGCTTCATCATAGGCTTTTGCCATATAGCTTTCCCGCCGCAGGGTGTGGATGGTGCGGATGCAGCGCAGCGTTTCCGGCACATGGGCGGAAGCCCGCGCCACAGCGGCACGGTTTTGCAGCTGCGCTTTCAGCATCCGCTTTTGCACCACGCGGGTAAAGAGATACAGCAGCGGCAAAACCACCAGCAGGATCAACGCCAACCCGCGGTTCTCTGCAAAAATCACGGCCAGAATGCCGCACAGGCGGCAGGCATCCGCAAACATGCTGATGATGCCGGAGGTGAACAGCTCTTCCACCGTATCAACATCACCCACAAAGCGGGAAACCGCCGCGCCGGATTCCTGGTTTACAAAGGCTTCCGCCGGGAGCTTGTCCAGCTTGGCGCACATGGCGCTGCGCAGGGCGTGGGTCATTCTCTGTCCAAACGCCATCAGCAAGCTTTCCCGCAAAGATTCCAACCCGCCGGAAAGTGCCAGCAGCCCAAAGTACCCCAACGCCAGCGCAAAGGGCACCACCTGCCGGGCCGTCAGGCGGTCCACCACGCGGCCCAGTACCAGCGGCGGCAGCAGGCTTGCCGCCACCGCACCGGCCACGGCCAGCACCAGCGCGGTGCAAAGCAGCGGCTGGCGGCGCACGGTACCCAGCACAACGCTGCGCACGGTCTCATTTTTCCGGTTCATCCTGCTCGCCTCCTTCCTGGGCATTTACCAGCGCGGCATACTGCGGGTTCTGCACTATCAGTTCCTTGTGGGCCGCACAGACTGCTTTGCCGTCCTGTATCCACAACACGCCATCCATCTGGGGGAACAGGTACAGCCGGTGGCTGATCAGCAGCACGGTGCTGCTTGTGGTCATTTTACGCAGGTTGTTAAAAACCTGTTCTTCTGTTTTGCGGTCCAGGGCCGAGAACGGGTCGTCCAGCACCAGCAGCGGGCGCGGGTGGGCCAGTGTGCGGGCCAGCGCCAAACGCTGCTGCTGCCCGCCGGACAGGCGCACGCCGCCATCGCCCACGCGGGTATCCAGGCCGTTGGGCATCGCTTTTACTTCATCCTCCAGGCAGACAGCCCGCAGGTACTTCCAGGCGTCGTCATCTCTGCCCAGCAGGATGTTGTTGCGGATGCTGTCGCTCAGCAGCTCGGGGTCATGCCCCAGGTAGCCGACCACGCCGCAGCGCTCCGCGTCCGTCATGCCGGCCATCTCATGCCCGCCGTACTGGATGGAACCGGTATAGGGCAGCTCACACAAAAACGCTTTGCCCAGTGTGGATTTGCCGCAGGCCACCGCGCCGGTAATGCCAAAAATCCGGCCCGGCTGCGCGGTAAAGGTGATATCCTGCAAAACCGGTGCCCCGCCCCGGTAGGCAAAGCCAAGCTTGTTCACGGTCAGGGTTTCCGGCTTGGCCGGGATTGCTTCCGGCAGGGGGTCCGGCTGGCGCATCAGCGGTTTGATGCGTCCCCAGGATACCTGGGCTTTCTGCACCGCGTTGAACAGCTTTGCCGCGTGGGAGGATTTGACCGCCAATTTGCCAAAGCAGGACAAGAACGTGGTGAACGCTGCAATATCCCAGGCGGCCCAGCCGGTGCCCGCCACATTGCGCGCACCAAAGGTAAAGATGAACAGAACGCCGGTCATCGAGATGACCCCGTACAGCGGCGGCATGGCAGCCACCGGCAGCCCGGCTTTGACGGCGGTACGTTCGTAATCCTGCAGGCAGGCTTCATACGCGGCATCGCGCTGCGGCTCACAGCCATACACGCGGTAGGTCAGCGCGCCGGACACCCGGTCCAGTGTGGCGGCGCTCAGGCGGCCTGTGCTCTCCTTGTTGGCAGCGCCGGTGCGCTGCACCAGGGTTTTCATCTGCTCGGCAATATAATAGGAGATCGGCGCAAACACCAGGCAGAGCAGTGCCAGCCGCCAGTCGTACCCCAGCAGCATCACGGCATAGGCCAGCAGGGCAATGCCGGTATCAAAAAATTTCCGTGGTGAACTTGCGCATGCCCTCGGCACAGGCGTCCACATCGGAAATAGCTTTGGTCATCAGGGTGCCGGTGCCGGCCTGTTCCAGTTCAACCTTGCCTTTCCGCACCAGATTGGCGTACAGCACCTGTTTCATGCTGCGGTTGATGTTGTTGGCAAACTTGCGCACATACAGCCGCTTGATGAACCGCGCCCCCTGCACCACCGCAATGGCAATCAAATAGCCCGCACATAGCGCCGCCATGGCGGCAAAGGTTTCGTTCCCGTTCAAAATTCCCAGCAGGCATTGGGCCAGCTGGCCTTCAAACCAGGGGCCGACCACCAGACCCAGGTTATAGATCAGGCCCGATACCGTTACCACCGCCAGCACCGGCCTCTGGTTTTCGAAGTAGCTCAGCACCCGGTCCGGCTGGCGCACCGGAACTCTTTCCGTGTTCTTCATCCTGTATTTCCTCCCCATTCATCTGCTGCACCCGCGCCGTCACATCCGGGAACCCTGCCCGCCGCTGGCTTTTGCTGCGCCAATACAGGGTTTCCAGCGTTTTGCAAAAGGCTTCCCGTTCAGCCTCCGGCAGTTCCTCCACCAGCCAGGCATAAAATATGGTTTCAATCGCAGCTTTGGAGTTTTTCAGTTTCTCGGCCTTGGGCGTGGCATACAGCAGCTGGCTGCGGCCATCGTCCGGGTTCGGTTTGCGCACCAGGTAGCCCTTGGCTTCCAGGCTGGCCGCACGGCGGGCGGCTGCCCCCTTATCAATCTTCAGGGCCGCACGCACATCCGCCTGGGTCATGCCGGGGTTGTGGCGTACCAGATGAATAAAATCAAACTCTGCCGTGCCAATGCCATCGGCTTTCATCATCTGTACAGTAAACTTGGCCGCTTCCCGCGCAATTTTGGTCATCTGCCGCTCGGTCGGGTCCTTGTTCTGTTCTGCCTGCATGTTTGGCCTCCTTTTTAAGTTGGATGTACTATCAACCATTTGGATGATACTGCATCTATCTAGTCCTGTCAATGCTTTTTGCCAGATTTTCTGCGGTGTGCTACAATAAAGGCAAAGTTTTGCAAAGGAGCGCCTTTTTGTATGCCGAACGTGATTGAAATTACTGATTTTGCCGCCCCGGAGCTGGACGTTTACGCCCGGCTGACCCAGGCTCAGCTGCGCAGCCGCCTGGAACCGGAAAAAGGCATTTTTTATTGCCGAAAGCCCCAAGGTGATTGCCCGCGCACTGGACGCCGGGTATCAGCCTATCTCCTTTTTAATGGAGCGCAAGCAGATCACCGGCCCGGCCAGCGAGGTTCTGGCCCGCTGCGGGAACGCCCCGGTGTATACCGCTGACCGCGCCATGCTGGCCCAGCTGACCGGCTTCGAGCTGACCCGCGGCGTGCTGTGCGCGATGCACCGTCCCCTGCTGCCCACGGTGGAGGAAGTCTGCCGCAATGCCCGCCGGGTGGCCGTGCTGGAAGGCATTGTGGATTCCACCAACATCGGGGCCATCTTCCGCAGTGCTGCCGCCCTGAACATGGACGCGGTGCTCGTCACACCCTCCTGCTGCGATCCGCTGTGCCGCCGGGCCGTGCGGGTCAGCATGGGCACCGTGTTCCAGGTGCCCTGGACCCAGATCGGCTCCACCGCCGCCGACTGGCCGGAGCAGGGCATGCAGCAGCTGCACACTCTCGGCTTCAAGACCGCCGCCATGGCGCTGACCGACCTTTCGGTTTCTATCGACGATGCCGCCCTGGCCGCCGAGCCAAAGCTGGCCATCGTGCTGGGCACCGAGGGTGATGGCCTTGCCCACACCACCATTGCCGCCTGCGATTACACGGTGCGCATCCCCATGTCCCACGGGGTCGATTCCCTCAACGTTGCCGCCGCCAGCGCCGTTGCGTTCTGGCAGCTGGGCAAACAGTAACACGCTTTTGGAGGTCCCCATGAGCAGAATAGAACCTGTTACCCTTGGGTGTATATTTCTTCTATCAGGATGATGGCAAGTGGAATGAGGTTCTGAAATAAACCGGCCTGTATTTTGATAAAACGGAATTTAATGGAGCCAAACATGAAAATTGCAGCGGTTCCGGCAAATCGGGATTTAATGGAGGGATGTTTCTATGAAATCTTTTGTTTGCAGTTTGTGTCACAATGGCATACTTGGAGGAGGTCTGTACCTCGATAGTCAGTCGCTTACTTACAAGACAAACAAGCTTACAGTTGACAAAAAATACAGAAATTTAGTTTTGCCGATGCAGGAAATAAAAGAAATCTCTTGGAAGTGGATAGTCTTTCCAATTGCAACAGTTAATATGAAAAATGGAGAACTATATAAATTCATTATTTTCAATAAATCACGCTTTGCAAAATGGTTTCAAGAGTATTCTCGATAAATACAAAGTGTCAAATTCGCGTTTGTTGAATGAAGTTCAACAATGCACACCCCAGTGGGGTGTGCAAGCGACAGAACGGTCTTGCGTCAGCAAGATGGAGGGGCTGCGCCCCGACAAGTTCGCGTTTGCGCTAGCAACAAACACCCCTGCGGGGTGTTTGAGTGACAGAACGTTTTTGCGCAAGCAAAATGGAGGGGCTGTGCCCCCGACAAGTTCGCGTTTGCGCTAGCAACAAAACACCCCCTGCGGGGGTGTTTGAGTGGCAGAACGTTTTTTGCGCAAGCAGAAATGGAGGGGCTGTGCCCCGACAAGTTCGCGTTTGAGCAATCAGCAAGGCTTCTCCGCGGCGGGATGAGGGCATTCCGCCCTACAGATCATTTGTATGTTTGCATCGCAATATAAAATAAGCTGTAGGGAACGGTCTTGACCGTTCCGGGGCTTCGCTGTATATGCCATAATGAGATATACGGCAAGGTTCACCTAAGGGACGATGCCAGCATCGCCCCTTACGAGTTCCACTTTATCACGCGCCTTTTTGTCTCCCCCCAAAAACAAAAGAATGCAGCGATGTATTTTCCCTCTACATCTCTGCATTCTTATTCTTTATGATTTTATCTCTATATTTCCCGCCCGCAGCCTATGCCCCGCCTCAAATTCCTAACTCCTAATTCCTAACTTCTAACTACAAAAGTTGCCCCCGCCTGATTGCGGCTTCAGGCGGGGGCGATGGGGTATCGTTTTGGTGTGAGGAGGAATCATGTTCCACGGCAACGGTTGCGGCTCCGTTCCGTGTGATTATAGGATACCCAATACTTGAGAAAAATATATTATAACGGTGTGAACTTTCTGTTAATTTCCCCCACGCCGGGGGCACGCCGTTAAAAAGTACGAAATATAGTAAAAATTATAAGGCAATACCGCATAATTCTAAGTGCCGATACGGCGAGCGAGGTGCGGCAGATGCTAAGCCAAAAGCGCAGATAATACTGGATGTCTTATCGAGCATTTTGGCAACGCAGATGCCGTGCCGC
>ENA-OQCD01000079-OQCD01000079.1-human-gut-metagenome-genome-assembly--contig:-NODE-79-length-21631-cov-1.924805_pt1 | contig 21631 bp, 29 predicted proteins | sample MGYA00242755_ERZ504571 | MGnify/ENA primary metagenome ERZ504571 (study PRJEB26092, sample SAMD00036274) | human gut metagenome | host: Homo sapiens | study: EMG produced TPA metagenomics assembly of...
GGAGGCCTCCAGCACCGGCAAGTGAAACACGCTGCCACCGGCGAACTGGATCCCCTTATGGGCCTTGGCAGCTTGATCAGCCGCGATTTTAGAGATATCGACCCCCGCAGCCATCGGAGCTTTCCCCCGCTCCTTCAGAGCCTGAGCCAGCCCGCCGGTATAGTAGCCCTCTCCGCATCCGGCGTCCAGCACCACAGGCCTCTCCATCGGAAGGCGCTCAAGAGCCTTCTGGCACACCGCTCTCCGGAAGGGCTCATAATATCCCTTTCCAAAACAAACGCCTGGCTCTCACCATCCGTTTATCGTCGCCGGGCTGAAGAGAATGCTTGCCGTTAGCCAGCAGAAGGTTCACATAGCCGCTTCTCGCGAGGTCATACCGGTGCCCTTCAGAACATTGGCATCCGTTTCCCTCCTTTTTCAGAGGCAGTCCGCATTTAGGACAGCACAGTGGAAACATGAAAACGCCGCCTTTCTTTATTATCCCGTTGCCCGTCTTTTCCGGCCAATTCCTTTTTCCAGCCGGCTTTAACCGCCTGCTTCTTACTGGTCAATTATAATCTATTTTGGGGATAAGAAAAAGCATATCCCGATTTATTCAGAAAAAGTTTTACGGTTTTTTTACAATGCTTCGTTCGATTTTTATTGCAATTGACAAATAATATTTGATTCTTTTTCAGATTTATTGTATCATAATACTATAAAATCACCAGAGATTGGAGGTTTCTGAGGATGCTGGATAAAATCAACTTAAAAAAGATCATGCTCAAGGAGGAATATAAACAGGAGGTTCCTCCCCTTAAGCAAAAAATGGGGGAGCTTCAACAGAGGTTCAAACAGGCGAAGGTTCCCGTGATCGTCCTGTTTGAGGGCTGGGGCGCATCCGGCAAGGGAAGCCTGATGTCCAACGTGATTCTGACCATGGATCCCAGAGGCTTCCACGTGGAATCCACCACGCCTCCCACTCTGGAGGAACGGCGGCATCCCTATCTATTGGCGTTTTTGGAAAAGCTGCCTGCCCGGGGCACCATGGGCGTATTCGACCGGGGCTGGTATCAGGAGCTGGCCTTCCCGTCCCACGCCCTTCATTTGGAGCAAAAAAGAGCTGCGGGAGCGCTTGGAAAGCGTCAAGATTTTTGAGCGCCAGCTTCACGACGACGGCTATCTGATTTTGAAATTCTTTCTGCACATCGGCCAAAGGGAGCAGAAAAAGCGGTTTGACAAGCTGCTCTCCTCTAAGGATACCGCCTGGCGGGTCAGCCTGAACGATCTGGAGCAGAACCGCCGCTACGACGAGTATTATCAGATCATCGATGGCATCCTGGAGGAGACCAACACTGATTACGCGCCCTGGCATGTAATTGGCAGCGAGGATAAATACAGCGCCCTGGCGGAAATTTACCATATTCTTAGTGGACGGAATCGGCGCGGCGGTGGAGGCCTCCCGGGAAGGAAAGAGGTCTGCCCCTAAGAAGGCGGTTCCTATTGTAGTTTCCGACCATTTCAAGCTGGTTAAGGAGCCGAAGCTTTCCGAGGTAAACCTCACTAAGGCTTTGAACGAGGAGGAATACCGGGAGCTTTTAAAGAAGGAACAATCCACCTTAAAAAAGCTGCACAATAAGATTTACCGGAAAAAGATCCCTGTGGTCATCGCCTATGAGGCTGGGACGCGCCGGAAAGGGCGGCAATATCCGCCGGGTCGCTGAGGCCCTGGACCCAAGAGGCTACGAGGTGGTGCCCATCGCGGCCCCCACCGCCGACGAGCTGGCCCACCAGCATTTGTGGCGGTTCTGGACTAAGCTGCCCAAGATGGGCATATCACCATCTTCGACCGCACCTGGTATGGGAGGCTTATGGTAGAGCGCATCGAGGGCTTCGCCTCCGAGGAGCAATGGAAGCGGGCCTATCAGGAGATCAATGAGTTCGAGGAGGAGCTGGAACGCTGGGGCGCGGTAATCATCAAATTCTGGCTTCATTTCAGCAAGGAAGAGCAGCTGAAACGGTTTGAGCTTCGCCAAAACACGCCGGAAAAGCAATGGAAAATCACCGACGAGGATTGGCGCAACCGGGAAAAATGGGATCAGTACGTGACGGCGGTGGACGAGATGATCGCCTATACCTCTACAGATTTCGCCCCTTGGCACATCATCGAATCTGAGGACAAAAAATTCGCGCGCATCAAGGCTCTGCGGACGATCATCAATTCTATTGAAGGCAAGCTGTAAGACAAGAAAAGGCCGGGCTTCCGGCCTTTTCTTGTCCGCTCTGGTCTTGCGTTTCCAAAGAATTTGTCATAGAATAAGCAAGGGAAGCCTTACTGTGAAATCTATCAGTCCTTCTTCCCGCCCCGGGGCTCCGGTCTAGCCCTGTCAAGGGTAAATCCGTGTGCTGATGATCCCTTAAGCTGGAAATAGGCCCTGCCCCGTTAGCAAACGCTTTCGGCATTTTTTAGGCCGCGCCGCTGTTGCCCGCGCTCTGAACCCTGATACACGGGCGGCTAAAAGGCTGGAAAAATCTATCGCTTCAATGATTGGGAGGAACTGCTCATGCTGGTACTCGCTCACCGGGGGGCCTCCGCTTACGCCCCCGAAAATACGGAACCCGCCTTCCGCAAAGCTATTGAACTGGGAGCTGACGGCGTGGAATTGGATGTCCATCTCTGCAAGGATGGGCACATGGTGGTAAACCATAATTTCGACGTAGATCACAACAGCGACGGCCTGGGGCTGATCGAGGAATACACCTTAAGGGAGCTGAAGCAGCTGGACTTCGGCCTTTGGAAAGGCGTAGAATTCAAAGGCACGTCTATCCTCACTTTGGAGGAAGCCCTGGAGATCGTTAAGAATATGAAGCTCATCAATATTGAGATAAAAAGCGCTCAAACTCCTTATCCGGGCCTGACGGAAAAGGTTTGCGGGCTGGTTCGAAAAATGGCGCTGACTCAAAAAGTTATTCTTTCCAGCTTCAACCACCGCGTTGCCCTGGAATGTCATAATTCTGGCCTTCCAGCCGGACTTCTGTACGACAAGCCTATTTTCAACCCCGCCCGGTATGCCCATCGGCAAGGAGCCAGGCGATCCATCCCCACAGCGCCCTTCTCTCCAAAAATCAGGTCCGCATCGCCAAGGAATTGGGAATCCAGGTTAATGTCTGGACGGTGGATAAGCCTAAACGGGCTTTAACCCTCCAGGGCTGGGGCTGCGACGCGGTGATTACCAACACCCCTGATGTGATTTAAAGGCTTTGGGGCGGTAATCCCTCTCATTGGGAGCTTCCCTGGCCCCAGGAAGGAATTGCCCCGATTGAAAGCGCCCTGTTTTCCACGGCAATCGTCGCTCTAATCCGCCTTAAAGACATCTATGGCTTTTACGCGTCGCAACGTCGTTCGCTCTTTCTAAATTTTGCTCCGCCCCCTGTTGCTGTTTCAAATTTTATCAGGGCGCACATCCGCTCAGCCTAAACAGATTGCCCGCGGTGCCGTCCTGTGGAGTAAACAGCGGTGCAGGCGGCCCATTTCTCCGGTTGCCCCGCGGCGCTATATCCTAGAGGCTTGTTCAGCCTTTAGCCAGCTTCCTTATCTGTGATGCTTCCTCCTAACGGAGATACAAAAAAAGAGATCAGACCTGTTAGTCTGATCTCTTTTTGATTCAGCTTATTGATGCTGGGTGGGGTTCTGAGGATTCTGAGGCTGCACCGGGGCTTGGGGAGCCTGAGGAGCCTGCGGCTGTACCGGAACCTGAGGGGCCTGGGGAGCCTGAGGCTGGGCATAGTTGGCGGGAGCGGCCTGCGTATAGACCTTCTTCTCGATGATGCCGTAAGCTCTGTTAGCCAGCTTGCTCAGCAAGGGCATATTGGCTTCCTGTCCCTTTACCACCTTGACCATAGCGATAATGACGAACACCAGCACAACAATGGAAACAATGGTGGAAATTACGTTGAACACCACACCGATAGCGGTACCGACAATCGGAACATTGCCGAAAATGTTCAGCAGGTCCAGCACCGCATTGATGACGGATACAATAATGGTTAAAAAAGAACGCCTGAATAACCTGACGGGTGAGCCATTCATTTTTCTCCGCCACAATGACAAAGCCCAAGAGGAGGCCTCCCAATAAAACCTGGCCTAAAAATGCCAGAATGAACGCTACCAGCGCGTAAAACCACAGACAAACTCCATACTTTCCTTTCTGCATGTAAAACCACTCCTGCTATGTAAATTTTTTGATGCTATTCAAATAACATCTGCTAATACTTATAGTATGCGCCAAATAACCCTTCTTTGTCAAGATGGGTTTCTGTTAAATTTCCACATCAGTGGAAAAGAATTTCCTGAGCTAAAGCAAAAATTTCCCTCATCCAGTAGGTTGCAAGGGTATACCAGGGAGTTTGGGCCGAAACGGCGCCCGCCTCGATTCCCTGCTTTTGCGCGATCAGCCCTGCTCGATACTGATGAAAGCCGTCGGATACCAGGATCATATCCTTGGGAAGGCCCTTGCTATCCATGATTTCCTTGGAGTTTCTGATATTCTCCACTGTATCTCTGCTTTGAGCCTCCGGATAGATGCGGTTTTCGTCTATCCCGTGCTCTACCAGCCAGGCCTTCATGGCCTGGGCCTCGCTGACCAATTCCCCGTTGCCTTTTCCCCCAGATGGTATGCACATCGCCTCCGGATTCGGTCCAAATATTCCTTAGCAGCCTCCAGCCGTTTCGTCAGCATTAGGCTTGGCTGGGTTCCTTTCACCTGACAGCCCAGAATAACCACAGTTCCGTTTTCTTTCGGAGGCCGGTGAATCGCGGCGGCCATCAGGCAGGACATCACCGCTCCAAACACAAGGAACGCGCCCAGCGCCAGGGAGGCAGCGGAAAGAAGCACCTTGCCGCCCGGATGCCCCCACAGGCTGGAGAGGCAGCCGGCCGCGCCAGGATATCCCGCCAGCCAAAGGGCAAAAGAACAAAGCAAAATTCCCGCCGCATTCCCGATATTCACGATGCCCCGGAACACTGGCAGCAGAAACCAAGCCAGCAGCAAGGCGATGACCAGCACGACGCAAAGCCTCCCGATTCCCATAAACGCTTTTTTCTCCTCGTTTCTCGGCATAACAGCCTCCTTACCGCCGCAAGCCTTTTCCGGCTTCGCGGCGCGTCAATATTCGGACTTCTGCAGGCTGCCGGGTTTCTTCTTCCAAACCCGGTATTGAACGGTTTTGACGGCCGCTTTTTCCATGATCTGTTATCCAATTCAAAGTCCGGACCGCCTTTTTATTTTAATCTTTGGACAGGCCAATAGGTTTCCCTTCTTTCGGCCACAGCGCTCCAGCGCTCTTGGAACAGGCGCCGCCTGGTGAAGAAAAGCCATCCGGGGAACACCGGATGGCTTTGAGCTTATTTCATTTTCGGTCTGGGAGTATAGGTGGTGTGGAGAATCTCGTGAGCCTTATGGCTTCCCGGCTCGCCCAGATACTCGGCGTAGCACTTCTTCACAACCGGATTGTCGTGAGACTTTCTCAGCGGCAGGTTCTTATCCTCCTCATAAAGCACCTTGGCACGCTCCTTGCGAATGTCCACAAAGTTTCTCACAGAAGATGGCTGAATAGGCATACCGCCTCCGTTGACGCATCCGCCCGGGCAGCACATGATCTCAATGAAGTGATAATCGGCCTCGCCGTTCTTCACCTTTTTCAAAATCTCGTTGGCGTTGCTCAAGCCGCTGGCTACCGCCACCTTCACATCCATGCCGGCCACGTTGTAGACAGCCTCTTTGATGCCGTCGGTTCCGCGGACTTCCTCGTAATCGATGGAATCCAGGGACTTGCCGGTGAGGGTATCGGCAGCGGTTCTCAGCGCCGCCTCCATAACGCCGCCGGTGGCGCCGAAGATCACCGCAGCGCCGGTGGACACATCCATGGTGGGATCGAATTTCTCATCCGGCAGCATGGTCAGGTCGATATTGGCCCGCTTGATCATCCGGGCCAGCTCACGGACGGTGAGCACCACGTCCACATCGGGAACGCCGGCCGCGTTTTCATCGTCACGGCTGATCTCGAATTTCTTCGCGGTGCAGGGCATAACGCTGACGGACACGATATCCTTCGGATCGATGTTGTGGGTCTCGGCGTACCAGGTCTTGATGAGAGCGCCCTGCATCTGCTGCGGGGATTTGCAGGAGGACAGGTTCGGCAGCAGCTCCGGATAATAGAACTCGCAGAACTTGATCCATCCGGGAGAGCAGGAGGTGATCAGAGGCAGTACTCCGCCGTTCTGCACTCTGTCGATAAACTCATGGGCTTCCTCCATAATGGTCATGTCGCGCCGAAATCAGTGTCGAATACCTTATCAAAGCCCAGGCGGCGCAGAGCGGCAACCATTTTGCCCTCTACGTTGGTGCCGATGGGCATACCGAATTCCTCGCCCAAAGCGGCACGGACAGACGGAGCGGTCTGAACCACAACATGCTTCTTGGGATCGGCGATAGCGGCGACCACCTCGTCGATCTGATCCTTTTCACGCAAAGCGCCCGTGGGGCAGTTTACGATGCACTGGCCGCAGGATACGCAGGCCACGTCGCCCAGATCCTTTTCAAAGGCGCAGCCGATATGGGTATCGAAGCCGCGGCCGTTGGGGCCGATCACGCCCACGAACTGATCCTCGCAGGCGGCCACGCAGCGGCGGCAGAGGATACACTTATTATTGTCGCGAACCATATGCAGGGTGGTCTCGTCCAGCGGAGACTGGGGATTCTCGCCCTCAAAGGCGTCGACGTCCTCCACGCCGTAGTCACGGCACAGCTTCTGCAGCTCGCAGTTTTCGCTTCTCACACAGGAGAGGCACTTCTTATCATGGGTGGAGAGCATCAGCTCCAGGGTCATCTTTCTGGCCTTCATGACTCTGGGGGAATTGGTGTAGATCTCCATGCCCTCGTTAACCGGATAAACGCAGGCGGTAACCAGGGTCTTTGCCCGGACAACCTCGACCACACAGATACGGCAGGCGCCGATCTCGTTTAAGTCCTTCATCCAGCACAGGGGTCGGAATATTGATTCCGGCGTATCTGGCAGCCTCTAAAATTGTAGATCCAGCAGGTACAGACAGGGGCATACCATTGATTTTAATATTTACCATTTCCATTTTGGCACACTCCTTCCTTATAACTTAATGATAGCGTCAAATTTGCACTTCTCAATGCAGGCGCCGCACTTGATGCACTTATTCACATCAATGGTGTGGGGCTGCTTCACCGTACCGGAGATCGCGCCCACCGGGCAGACTCTGGCGCAGGCGGTGCATCCGCGGCACTTGTCGGCCACGATCTCATAATGGAGCAGGGCCTTGCAGACGCCGGCCGGGCAGCGGTGCTCTTTGACATGGGCTTCATATTCGTCACGGAAGTAGCGCAGGGTGGACAGCACTGGGTTGGGCGCGGTCTGTCCCAAGCCGCACAGGGCGTTATCCTTAATATAGTAGCACAGCTCTTCCATCTTATCGATATCTTCCATGGTGCCGGTGCCGGAGGTGATCTTATTCAGCATTTCCAGCAGGCGCTTGGTGCCCACGCGGCAGGGAGTACACTTACCGCAGGATTCGTCAACAGTGAACTCCAGGAAGAACTTGGCGATATCCACCATACAGGTGGTCTCGTCCATAACGATCAATCCGCCGGACCCCATCATGGAGCCGATGGCGATCAGGTTGTCGTAGTCGATGGGGGTATCGATCAGGGAAGCCGGGATGCATCCGCCGGAGGGTCCGCCGGTCTGGGCGGCCTTGAACTTCTTGCCGTCCGGCACGCCGCCGCCGATTTCCTCAACGATCTCACGCAGGGTAGTGCCCATGGGGATTTCCACCAGGCCGGTATGCTTGATCTTGCCGCCCAGGGCGAACACCTTAGTTCCCTTGCTCTTCTCGGTGCCCACAGAGTTGAACCACTCGGCGCCGTGGAGAATGATCTGGGCGATATTGGCGTAGGTTCTACGTTATTCAGGATGCTGGGCTTGCCGAACAGGCCCTTCACCGCCGGATAAGGCGGGCGGGGACGGGGCTCACCGCGCTTGCCCTCGATAGAGGTCATCAGAGCGGGTTCCTCGCCGCACACGAAAGCGCCGGCGCCCAGACGAAGCTGGATATCAAAATCAAAGCCGGAATCAAAGATATTCTTGCCCAGCAGGCCGTATTCACGGGCCTGGCCAATAGCGATCTCCAAACGCTTTACAGCGATGGGATACTCGGCGCGAACGTAAATGTAGCCCTTGGTGGCGCCGATGGCATAGCCGGCGATGGCCATAGCCTCCAGCACGCAGTGGGGATCGCCCTCCAGAACGGAACGGTCCATGAACGCGCCCGGATCACCTTCGTCGGCGTTGCAGCACACATATTTCTGGTCGGCCTTGTTGCCGGCGGCCAGGCTCCACTTCACACCGGTGGGGAAGCCGGCGCTCCGCGGCCGCGGAGGCCGGAATCCTTGATCACCTGGATGACCTGCTCGGGAGTCATCTCGGTCAGAACCTTGCCCAGCGCGGCGTAGCCGTCCTGGGCTATGTACTCGTCGATGTTCTCCGGGTTGATGACGCCGCAGTTCCGCAGGGCGATTCTTCTCTGCTTCGCGTAGAAGGCCGTCTCGTTCAGGGATTTGATGGTGTCATCCTTCTGCACGGTCTCCTGATACAGCAGGCGCTTGACGATTCTTCCCTTCAGCAGATGCTCTTCCACGATCTCCGGAACGTCCTCTACCTTCACCATGCTGTAGAAGGCACCCTCCGGATATACGATCATAATCGGGCCCAGGGCGCACAGGCCGAAGCAGCCGGTGCGGACCACGTTGACTTCGTTTTCCAAGCCCCTGGCCTTGATTTCTTCTTTCATCTTCTCAATGATTTTTTCACTGTTTGAGGAGGTACAGCCGGTACCGCCGCAAATCAATACGTGGGAACGATACATATTTGGTTTTCCTCCTTCTTATGAATTGGCACCGATGGTAAATTCCGTGACCACATTGCCGTTGACCAGGTGGTCGTTAACCACACGGACAGCCTTTTCCGGGGTCATTTTCACATAGGTGACCTTTTCCTGTCCGGGAACCAGCACCTCCACCACGGGCTCATACTGGCAGATGCCGATGCAGCCGGTCTGGGTGACGGCAACCTTTTCCGTCATGTTGCGCTTGGCAACCTCTTCCACAAAAGCGTTCAATACCGGACGGGCTCCGGCGGCGATTCCGCAGGTAGCCATGCCGACCAGCACACGGACGGCGTCCTTATCCTCCTCCCGGATTCCAATCTGCGCGGGCCTTATCTCGAATCGCCTGCAATTCAGCTAATGTTTTCATCTTCTTGTGCACCTCCAAAGATCATATCGGTTTGTTCCTTTAGATAACCCTGTATCCATTCGCTGACCTCAGGGGCCGAAAGCTTTACCTCTTCCCCCAAAATCTCTCGCAGCTCCCTGGTGTCCAAAGCGAAGCTCCTTCCATCCCGTTCCCGGCGGAAAATAAAATCCCGTTCCGGATTGGAATAGATCAAAAGCCCCACCGTGGAATTAATATCCCCCAAAGGAGTCATGTCAATGTGGGAAGCTTAAACACCGCGGTCACCGTGGTGCCCTTCCCCGGCTCAGACTCGATGGAAAAGCTTCCGCCGGTCTGCTCCGCCGCCATTTAAAAGCGGCACTCCCACGCCCCCACCTTTCGGGTGGTGCGGGTTGTGAAAAACGGAGTCCGTCACGCGAGCCGCCTGCTCGGCGGTCATTCCCCTGCCCGTTGTCGATGATCTTCAGCGTCAGGGTGTCCTCCGCGCTGCTTTCCTCCACAACAATCTGCGTCAGGGAAGCCCCTGCCGACAGGGAGTTCTGGGCGATATCCATTACATTCAGCGACAGCTCCCGCATGGCTTTATTCGTACTTTGCCAAAATGCCCTTGACGTCCTCGGGAACCAGGCGGCCGTAAACATCGTCGTTAATGGTGATAACCGGAGCCAGTCCGCAGGCGCCGATGCAGCGGCAGGCTGTCAGAGAGAACTTGCCGTCCTCAGTGCACTCCTCCGCTTCGATGCCCAATTCCTTGGAAAGCTCCTCCAAAATCTTGCCGGAGCCCTTAACATAGCAGGCGGTGCCCAGGCAGACGGAAATATTATACTTACCCTTGGGAGTCAGAGAAAACTGGGAATAGAAGGTGGCCACGCCGAACACCTCGGAAAGGGGAACCCCTAAACCGTCGGCTACCATCTGCTGCACTTCATGGGCAGATAGCCGTAAACGTTTTGGGCTTCCTGCAGAACAGGCATGATGGCGCCCGGCTCGTTTTTATGCTTCTCGATAATCTCAAAAAGCTGAGCCTCCTGCTCTTTCGTCCCGCTGAACGGGATATTGCTGATACGCTTTTGCATTTGATTTCCTCCTTATTTGTCTTTGAACGCAACCTGTTAAAAATATAACAACTAAACGCAATACAAAACCAACTGCTGCGGTTGCCTACAAAATATGATTATATCGGATTCTTTCCCTAAATCTATACGATCCTACAAAGTTCCCAGAGAAAATAGGGGGAAGGTTTTGGCGAAATGCACCAATGACGATTTTTTCCAAAATCAGAACACTCAGCGAACTCACTTCTTGAATTCAACTGATTTTATTTTTGTGAAAACTCGACAAAAAGTTTTTCAACATCATCAAAATCCGAGCCAAGCCGCTTCCTATCTTTCCCATTTCACCTGATTTTTCCGTTCAGGGCATCCACTAAGCACCGGGCCGTTTTTTCCGGCAGGTCCAGCCAGGGCCTTCGTTCCTTCAGCCAATCTAGATAATGGGCGTCGGAATCCAGCAAAAGGATCATATCCTGAAGCTCCGGGTACCGCTTGAGCAGAAGCTCCTTGTCTCCCTTGCCGGAGATCTCCGCGGCGTGGAACTCCGCCTCCGCCGGAATAGCGCCCAGGGAGGAGATCACGCTGTAGGAATCGTGATCAATGTGAGCTGGAAACGCCGCCCCGCCGAATTCCGCCATCAGCCCGGGCAGCTCTCCCACGCTGATGCTGCTTGCGTTGATGAGAAGCCGGGAAACCCTGCCCACCACCTCATCCTGCCAATCCATAATAAGCTGATCCCCAAAAAATTTCCGGCCGTTCCGAATCTCCGGGGAACGGGACTCCACATAATCCCCAAAGGCCTCGGCCTGCTCCACGGTGGGGAACAGGCATACCACATGGGCTTCCTCGCTGGTGGTAAGCTCCATGCCAGGCACCACTGTCACGCCAGCCTCCTCACCGGCCCTCACCGCCGCCCGGCAGTTTTTGCAGCTATTGTGGTCAGTGAGGGCGATCATGTCCATGCCGTTCAGCAGGGACATGTTCACAATATTATTGGGGGTCATGTCGTTGTCCCCACAGGGGGATAGGCAGGAATGGATGTGGAGATCGTAATAAACCCTCATGATAAAAGCCGGCCGATCTGCAAAGCCAGGCGGTAGCTGTTTTCCTCCGCGCCAAGCACGCAGATCCCCTGCTGGTCCGCCTTCCGCTTAGCGTCCTCATCCAGCCAGGCGTTTTCTGTCAGGATAATGCAGGCGGTATCCGCCAGGGACGCCACCGCCAGGGCGCTGATGTTGCCCATCACCGTCAGCCAGGCGTCGCCGGCCTTGGCCCTGCCCATCACCCAGCTCAGCAAATCGCCGATATAGCATCCGGAGACCTCCTGGGAGAGCCCCTCCTCCCCCGCCAAAAGCTTCAGGGAAAGAGCTTCCTTGAGCTGCTGTACTGTCATATTCTCACATCCAATTGCTTCAATTTTACAGATAACCGCTTTTGAGAACTCTTTTTCCTTGAGAGCGTTTCCCACGGGAAGCTGTTCTTCGGTTAGCTGTTTTGTATTGCCGCCTGTTCAGGAACGCTTCAGCCGGACAAATAAAAAGCCTTGTTTTTTTACCAGCATGAAGCTAAGATTGCAATTTCCCGCCTGTCCTGGCTTCTATCCATAAGAAACATGATCATGAAAGCCCTCTTAATGCTTTGGGGAAATCCTTTCCGCAGGCGATCTGGATTATCTTTGTTCTTTCCTTCCATCAGCTGTTTGAACCGGGCCCCTGTGCTTTCCCGGCGCCCGATCCGGTTCTGGGCGCTCCCGTCCCCTACCAGCATATGCCGCCGGGCACGCCTTTAATTCCCTTGCTTCTCCTTGGAGTCCAGATAGCTGGGAACATAGCCGCCGATGGAAGACAGGGTATCCGCCACATTTTTCCACCTGTTCCCGCATAACGAATACACAGTCGCTGGTGCGGGCCACACCCTTCACCACATCCTCGGCTAAGGCCCGGCAGCTGGGCGCGCCGCAGGAGCCGCAGTCCAGTCCGGGCAGGCCCTCGCAGATCACGTCGATCTCCTCCATCATCTGCATGGCTTCCTCCAGATTTTGAGAAAGCTTCAGAACCGGGGCGAATTCCAGAGGCTCGGTCCACTCCATATCCCGGGGCACGCCGCCGTCCAAATGGTTCTGGGAAACCGGCAGATATTTTCTCAGGCGCTGAAGCCTGGCTTTAGCCACATAGCCGTTCTCCACACACAGCACGCCGCCGACGCATCCGCCGCTGCAGGCGTTCAGCTCCACAAAGTCCAGCTCCCGAATCCGCTCGTCCTCCAGCTCCTCCAGAACCCGTATCACGTTCTCGATGCCATCCGCCGCCAGGTATTTTTCATTGAGCAGCGCCGCGGACTCTCCGCCGCTGCCGGCCCAGCTGACGCCGATCAGTCCCGACTGGCCGATGGGCTCCACTGTTTCCAGCTTATCCATCCGGTGAGACAGCAGAGGGAATACCTCGCTGATGGCGATGGCGCCGTCGCACCAGGAGCCCTCGGTGCCGATGGGCATTTTAATATCCGTCACCTTGGCCGGGCACGGGGTGATGAAGAAGGCCCCGATTTCCTCTACCGGGATGCCCGTTCTCTCGCTGGCCGCCCGCTTTGCCATCATGGCGGAAACCTCCATGGGCGCGTTCAGATTCAGCACATGGTCGCACAGATCCGGAAAACGGACCCGGATCAGCCGGACCACCGCCGGGCACGCGGAGCTGATCACAGGCTTAGGAAGCCTGCCGTCCGCCATCAGCTTTCTGGTGGCGTCGGAGACCAGCTCGGCTCCTCTGGAAACCTCGTAAACATCGTCAAAGCCCATCTGCTTCAGCCCGGTGAGCACGATGTCGATATCGTCTAAATTATTGAACTGGCCGAACAGCGCCGGCGCCGGAATGGCAATTTTTATATTTCCACCCCTCCAAAACAGAAAGGTGGTCATACCTCGCCTTTTTCGCATGATGAGGACATACCCGGATACATTCGCCGCAGTCGATGCACCGCTCGGATATGATCTGGGCCTTTCCCTCTCTCACCCGGATGGCCTCGGTGGGACAACGCTTAATGCAGTTGGTGCAGCCTAAGCATTTATCCTTATCCAGGGTCACGGAATGAAAAAACCGGTCCACAGGAAATCGTCTCCCTCCTAAGGCGTGCCCCCCGTTCGGGACATGCTAAGTTATCGTAAGATTATCATCAAGCCGTCCTCTTGAAAGGGCCGGCGGCACCCAGTCCGCCCTGGGTCAGTTTTTCGGAAAAACGGAAAAAGTACATGGTGGTGCCTTTTCCCAGCTCCGTATCGATCCGCATATCGTCGGAATATTTTTTTTATGTTTCGGCAGCCCCCATTCCGGCCCCGAACCCTAAGGATCTGACGTTATCCGGCGCGGTGGAGTAGCCTCCTGCATGGCCTTTTCCACATCGGCGATACCCGGCCCCTGGTCAGCCATAACCACGTCTACCTGAGCCGGGGACACGTCTACGTCAATCTCTCCGCCGCCGGCGTGAATCACCATGTTAATCTCGCCCTCATACATGGCGATGGCTACCCGCCGGGTAGCGTCGGGATCATAGCCCAGCTGCTTCAGCTTTTTCTTCACGCTGCTGGAGGCCTCTCCCGCCCGGGTAAAGTCGTCTCCGGGCACTATGTAATGGAAATGCATTTTGCTCATCTTTACTCGCAGCCTCCCCTAAGGCCGTTTTCATACAGCTTTCCGCAGGCCGTGAAAAGGCGGTACCTTGTTTTCAGCAGGGTAATGTCCATCTTTTTCGCCAGCTCCACAATGCTGTCGTCCGGCTGCTTTCCCCGGACAACACGATGCACCGCATATCCATCATTTCCGCGGTGCGCACTACCTGAGGGTTCAGTAATCCAGTAAGAAGGACAGACTGGTCTTTCACAAACGCCAAAACATCGCTCATCATGTCGCTGCCGCAGGCGGTTTTTACCTCAAGGTCCAGGTCGGCGGCCGAAATGATCTCCGCGTCCAGCAGGCTGATAATATCTCTGATTGTCATTTTCTTTTCCCCCCATATTTTTGCTCTAGTTAACAGAGGGCCTTTTCCATTTCCCCTCTGTCCTTACCAACAGCGTTATTATACCATAACTTTCGGAACCTTTCACTATAATTTTTGTGGAATCCTATGAAAATAAATTTTTCCAATTTTACTGTCCTCCCAGGGCATACAAAAACAGTCTGTTTTTCAGAAAAAACAGAAAAAAATGTGCTTCCTTGGCGTAAAAAAGCGAGATTGTCTTAAAAATGTCAATTGACTATCCCATCATAACGTTTTATAATAAAAGTTAATTACTACTACATTTTGGAGGTCATGAAATGAAACGGGTTTATAATTTTTCTGCCGGCCCTTCCATGCTGCCGGAAAAAGTTCTGCGGACCGCCGCTGACGAAATGCTGGATTATCACGGCAGCGGGCAGTCCGTTATGGAAATGTCCCACCGTTCCAAGGTCTATGACGGTATTATTAAGGAAACGGAAAGCCTTCTCCGCGAGGTAATGAACATCCCGGATAACTATAAAGTGCTCTTCTTACAGGGCGGCGCTTCCTCCCAGTTCGCCATGGTTCCCCTGAACCTGATGACCGGCTCCGGCAAGGCTGATTTCGTTCTCACCGGCCAGTGGGCCACCAAGGCTTACAAGGAGGCCGCCCGTTACGGCGAGGCCAACGTGGTAGCCTCTTCCAAGGATAAGACCTTCTCTTACATCCCCAAGCTGGACCCCTCCACTTTTACCAAGGATGCGGATTACTTCCACATCTGCCTGAACAACACCATTTACGGCACCAAGTGGAACACTCTGCCGGAAACTGGGAACGTTCCCCTGGTCGCTGATATTTCCTCCTGCATTTTGTCTGAGCCCATTGATGTCAGCAGGTTCGGCCTGCTGTATGCCGGCGCTCAGAAAAACATGGGCCCCGCCGGCTTAACAGTGGTAATCATCCGTGAGGATCTGATCGGCCACGCCAAGGACTTCACCCCACCATGTTCAACTACCAGACCCACGCCGACAACGATTCCATGTTCAACACCCCGCCCTGCTACGCGATTTATATCTGCAAGCTGGTGCTGGATTGGATCAAAAAACGACATCGGCGGGCTGGAAAAGATGAAGGAGCTCAATGAGAAGAAGGCCAAGATCCTTTACGACTTCCTGGACAGCTCCAAGCTGTTCAAGGGCACCGTGGTGCCGGAAGACCGCTCTCTGATGAATATCCCCTTTGTCACCGGCAGCGAGGAGCTGGACGCCAAGTTTGTCAAGGAAGCCGCCGCACACGACTTTGTCAACATCAAGGGCCACAGAAGCGTCGGCGGCATGAGAGCCTCTGTCTATAACGCCATGCCTATCGAGGGGGTGGAAAAGCTGGTAGCCTTCATGAAGGAATTTGAGGCCGCCAACCTGTAAGCGGAAACCCATAAGCCAACAGAAACCAAGAAAGGGAAGCCGGTGATCCGCCGCTTCCCATTTCCTTTCAGAAAGGGAGCAGAATACTATGTATGATATTTTAACCTTGAATAAAATTTCCAAAACCGGCCTGGAGCGTTTTACCGACGAGTATCAGTACGGCGACGCGGTTGAAAATCCCCAGGGCATCATGGTGCGCTCGGCGTCCATGCATGAGATGGAGATGCCTCAAAGCCTGCTGGCCATTGCCAGGGCGGGCGCGGGCGTCAACAATATTCCGGTGGATCAGTGCACGGAAAAGGGCATTGTGGTTTTCAACACTCCCGGCGCCAATGCCAATGCGGTCAAGGAGCTGGTTTTGGCGGGGCTGCTGATCTCCTCCCGTAAGGTCACCCAGGGTATGGCCTGGGCTCAGGGCCTGAAGGGCCAGGGGGATGCGGTCGGCAAGGCCGTGGAAAAGGGCAAGAGCGCTTTTGTCGGCCCTGAGATCAAGGGAAAGAAGCTGGGCGTTATCGGCCTGGGCGCATCGGCATCCTGGTGGCCAACGCCGCCAGAAGCCTGGGCATGGAGGTTCACGGCTACGATCCTTATATCTCTGTGGATTCCGCCTGGGGCCTTTCCAGAGCGGTCAAGCACAGCCTGACCCTGGACGATATTTTTGAAACCTGCGATTATATCACCGTCCATGTTCCCCAGACTCCGGATACCAAAAATATGATTAACAAGGATTCCATCGCTAAGATGAAAGACGGCGTGCGGATTCTGAACTTCGCCAGAGGCGGCTTGGTCAATTCCGCCGACGTAGTCGCCGCGATTGAAGCCGGCAAGGTTGCGGCCTACGTCACCGACTTCCCCTCCGACGATCTGCTGGGCGTCGACGGCGTCATCGCGATCCCCCATCTGGGCGCCTCTACTCCCGAATCCGAGGACAACTGCGCCAGGATGGCAGCCGACGAGCTGATGGCATATCTGTCCGACGGCAACATCATCAATTCCGTTAACTTCCCGGCCCTGTCCTCTCCCAGAGCGGCCGCTGCTCCAGAGTGTGCGTGTTCCACAAGAACATCCCCTCTATGCTCAGCCAGGTGACCAAGCTGCTCTCCGACAAGGGCGTGAATATTGAGAACATGCAGAGCAAGTCCCGCAAGGATGTTGCGTACACGGTTCTGGACTGCGCCGGCCAGGTCGGCCAGGATGCTTTAGAATCCCTGGTGGATTCTGAGGGAATTATCCGTATCCGCGTAATTTCCGCTTAACGGCGGCAGGCGTCCCTGGCGCTTGGGTTTTCAAAAGACCTTTGACGGTATCCAGGCTCGGCAAAAGCCAGGATTTCGCTTCTTCGGTTTATGGCGCCGCGCGTTTGTGCGTTCTATCCTTACGCTCCGGCTTCAGCCCACTGAAAAGGCGCCGCGGGAAATCCGGCTGACAAAGAGCCGAAAAGGATCCGGCGCTCCTTACACGGAAAGAAAATGTCACGATTTTCGGTTCCTCTGGGAGACGCCGCTTCACTTAAGCGTTCTATAACCTATAACGGAAAAGCCATAGGATGGTTTTACATCCTATGGCTTTTTTGATGATCGTTTTGTTTTCTCCGCCCCTGCCTGCTTTTCACACCAGAGGCAAATAAAAAGCATAAAGCAGAAATAAACCAGCTCCAGGCTTCCGCGTAAGCTCAGCACCTGTGCGGGCAGAGATTCATCTAACAAAAATATGACCGCACGCATCTTGTCAGCTTTTTTTGTTTTGCCGCTAACGCGAACCAGCCCTTTTCCTGACGCTCCTCAAGGATCGTAAACCGAGGCTCCAGGGCATCGCGCACCTCCTGCACACGGGTATCGATAATACCGCTCATCAGATAAATACTGTCCGGATTCAAGTATCGCGTGATATCCTTGGTCAACAGGATAATAATATCCGCCACAATATTGGCCACCACCAACTCGTATTTTCCAGCCACCTGATCCGTCAGATTGCCGCAGATCCCCTGGAATTTTTCCTCCACGCCGTTGGTCTGAGCGTTTTCCCCGGCGGTTTTCACCGCCAAGGCATCAATATCCACCCCGACCGCCTTTTCCGCGCCCAGCAGCAGCCCCGCCACCGACAGGATGCCGCTGCCGCAGCCCACATCCAGCAGACTCATGCCAGGCTTTAGATATTTTTCCAGAAGCTCTAGGCAAAGCCGGGTGGTTTCATGCGTACCGGTGCCGAAAGCCAAACCTGGCTCCAGATGCAGCACCGTCCTGCCCTGAGGATCGTAGGCTTCCTCCCAGGTGGGGCGGATCAAAAGCTTTTCCCCCACAGGGATCGGATGAAAATACTGCTTCCAGTTATTGATCCAGTCCTCTTCCGCACAGCTTTCCACGGAAAATTCGCAGTCAATGCCCTCGCCGGCGCACCGCTCCCGGAGGAAAGCCAGCGCCTCTTTCGGGTTCTCCTCCGGGCTGATGTAAAGGTGCACCAGGCCGTGTTCCCGGTCCTTTGCCAGCAGCTCCTCGTCGATTAAATCAATATGGGCAATCTCCCTGGCTTCCTCCTCCAAATGAGAATAATCCTCCACGTAAATACCGCCGTCCACCGCCATTTGGGCCATATCCGCCGCCTGCTCCAGCTGGGCAGACGGCACCTTCATAATGATCTCCGTCCATTCCATCGGGGATTCCTCTTTTCTTCTTTTGCTTTATTCGAAGCGCCGCAGCGCCCAAAAATACACGGGGCGGAGGAAAAAGCAAGCTCCCCGTGCGCTGCCATTCCGCTTTTCCTCCGCATATACCGTTAATAAAGCTATTATAGCATGAATTTCCGCAAGAGAAAAGCGGGCAAAGGCCTTCGCCTAAAACCACCGGGCCGCTTCCTCCTTGAATCTAGGGCCCGCACCCCAGGCGTACGGATCGTACCGGTCAAGGTTGCAGCCAAACTCCTTTAAAAACGTGATTCTGCCATCTTCCGACCAGCGGATCAGGGAAAGCCCGTCGAAGGCCTGAACGCCCTGTCCGTTCATTTCGCATTGAAAATACCATTCCACCACCGTTTGATCCCCCTGGTGGATAAACTGCTTAATATCCCAAGCCAGCACCCGTCCCCGGGTATTCCACTCCGCGAACCAATGCTCAATGGCCTTTACGCCATGATATTCCGGCCCCCAGCTTTCTATATAAACCGCGTTCTCGGAAAAAATCCGGGAAAGCTCAGGGCCTTTTCCTGTGAGCCACAGCTGAAACCAATTTTGAACGGTCATTTCTCTTTTCCGCATATTGTCTCTCCTATTCCGGGGCGAAACCGCCCGATTTCCGGCAAACCTTTTTATCGGGCTGAACCAAGGAACCACCCGCGCCGCTGTATTCTTCGGAGCAGGATGCAGCGGCGGCCATTTATCAGAACCTCCCGGAGGCCAACCGCTTGACGAAAGCTTGTGGTCCGCCCAACTTAAAATCCGGTATTTTTTATTCTTCCCGGCTCTGCCGAAAGCCTGATCCGCACAGGAGCCCGTTGCAAAAACGCCTTGCCGGAAGGGAGTGCTGTCCGGCGGACATCCGCCGCTCCTCCCGGCAAGCGTTTTCCATTTCTCTGCCAGCCTCCGATTGACGGCCGGCGTGCTGCCGGTTCAGGAGACTTATTCTAATTCGAAGGCTCCGGTGTAAAGCTGATAATACTTTCCTTTTTCCTCGAGCAGCTTTTCGTGGGTTCCCCGCTCAATGATCCGGCCGTGTTCCAGAACCATGATCACGTCGGAATTTTTCACCGTGGACAGCCGGTGAGCGATAACAAACACCGTACGCCCTTTCATCAGAGCGTCCATGCCGCGCTGTACGATGGCTTCCGTGCGGGTATCGATCGAGGAGGTGGCCTCGTCGAGAATCATTACCGGCGGATCCGCCACGGCGGCCCGGGCGATCGCCAGCAGCTGCCTCTGGCCCTGAGACAAATTTGCCCCGTTTCCGGTCAGCAGGGTATGGTAGCCCTCAGGCAGCCTAGAGATAAAATCATCCGCGCCCACCCCGTTCGGCGGCCGAGATACAATCCTCATCCGAAGCATCCAGACGGCCGTAACGGATGTTGTCCAGCACCGTGCCGGTAAACAGATTGGTGTCTTGAAGGACAATGCCCGATGGCCCGGCGCAGATCGGATTTTTTTGATCTTATTGATGTTGATCCCGTCATATCGGATCTTACCGTCAGCGATATCATAAAAACGGTTCAGCAGGTTCGTAATGGTTGTTTTTCCCGCACCGGTGGCGCCTACAAACGCCACCTTTTGTCCGGGCTCGGCGTAAAGGGTGATATTATGGAGTACGATCTTATTTTTCTCATAGCCAAAGTCTACATCCACCATCCGTACATCGCCGGTCAGACGGGTATAGGTGACGGTTCCATCCGCCTGGTGGGGATGCTTCCAGGCCCACATATGGGTTCGCTCCTTGGTTTCCACCAGCATTCCGTTTTCTTCCTTTACCTGGGCCAGGGTCACATAGCCGCTGTCGGCTTCCGGCTGCTGATCCAGCAAAGCGAAAATCCGCTCCGCGCCGGCGATCCCCATAACCACTGCGTTGATCTGATGGGAAACCTGGCCGATTCCGCCGGAAAACTGCTTGGTCATATTCAAGAAGGGCACCACCACGCTGATGCTCAGAGACAGGCCGGAAATACTCAGATTCGGCACCCCTGAAAGAAGCAGAAGACCTCCGGCCAAGGCTACCACTACATACAGCACATTGCCGATATTGTTCAAAATCGGGCCCAGCGTATTGGCGTATTTATTTGCTGTTTCCGACTCCGTAAACAGCAAATCGTTAATTTTGTCGAAATCCGCCTTGCTCTCCTCTTCATGACAGAAAACCTTGACCACCTTTTGGCCGTTGATCATTTCCTCGATAAAGCCTCTTCCTTACCCAGAGCCTGCTGCTGCCGGATAAAGTGCCGGGCCGAGCTTCCGCCGATTTTCTTGGTAATCAGCAGCATGACCGCCACGCCGGCTACCACCACCAAAGCCAGCCATACGCTGTAGTAGATCATAATGCAGAACACGGTCAGAGAGGTAATCACCGTGGTCAGCAGCTGGGGAAAGCTTTGAGAGATCATTTGACGCAAGGTATCGATATCGTTGGTGTAGTGGCTCATAATATCGCCATGGTTGTTTTGATCAAAGTATTTGATGGGCAGCCCCTGCATGGTATTGAACATTTTCTCTCTAAGCTTTTTCAGGGCTCCCTGGGTAATGATCGCCATCAGCTGGGTGAACACAGTGGTCGATGCCAGGGCAATCACATAAAACGCAGCTAAAATCCCCACCAAAGAGAGAATCTGTCCGCCTACGGCATTCCAATCGCCGCTTTGCCAGCTGGTTTCAATCAGGGCGATGACATTCTGCATAAAAATAGCGGGGATAGAAGAAATCAACGCGCTGAATACAATACACACAAGGGTCACAGGAAGCATTCTAGGATAAAAGCCAAACAAGGTTTTGATCAGACGCTTTACGGTACCCTGAGATTTTTCCTGCTTACGCATCTTGATCACCTGCCTTATTCTGAGAGGTATAAATTTCCCGGTAAATTTCATTATTTTCCATCAGCTCCCGATGAGTGCCGATACCGTTGATCCTGCCGCCCTCCATGACGATGATCCGGTCCGCGTCCTCCACCGAGGCGGTGCGCTGGGCAATAATGATTTTCGTGGTTTCCGGAATAAATTCCCGCATAGCCTTGCGGATCAGGGCGTCTGTTTTGGTATCCACCGCGCTGGTGGAGTCATCCAAAATCAAAATTTTCGGCTTCTTCAGCAGAGCCCGGGCAATACAGAGGCGCTGCTTCTGCCCGCCGGACACATTGGTGCCTCCCTGTTCGATATAGGTGTCGTATCCGTCCGGGAACTGGAGAGACAAATTCAT
>ENA-OQCD01000080-OQCD01000080.1-human-gut-metagenome-genome-assembly--contig:-NODE-80-length-21576-cov-5.953378_pt1 | contig 21576 bp, 24 predicted proteins | sample MGYA00242755_ERZ504571 | MGnify/ENA primary metagenome ERZ504571 (study PRJEB26092, sample SAMD00036274) | human gut metagenome | host: Homo sapiens | study: EMG produced TPA metagenomics assembly of...
GGTCATTGCAGTCGTATTCCAGCACGCGGCCATCACCGGAAGCATCGGTGATATAGAAGTGGTAATCCCGCCCGCTGGAAGCGAACATATCATATTTGCTCAGCAGCTCTACTGCTTCGGCTGTGGTGGCGGCGCGGTCCAGCACCAGGCGGATGGCAAGGGTGGTAGCGATCATCGGCTTGCCGGTCTGCTGGTAGGTGGGGTCACTGTCCAGCGTGAGAACGGCGATAGAAACGCCTTTTTCATTCATGCCGTCCAGGCAGATGAACGGCGCGGTGAGGGTTGCCAGCTTTTTGGCCATGCTCGCGTCCGGCGTGTTGGCGTTGATGTTATCCAGTGCGGCAAAGGCGACCGAGGCGTAACCGTCCTTGGGGGTGCAGTAGACCAGCATGGCGGAGGTATCGTTCTTGAAATCATAGTTGCGGCCCATCAGGGTGTGGCCGTCCGTGCCTGGGTGCAGAACGCGCTGCAGCCAAAGTTTGGGGCTTTCATATGGATGGGCAGGTAGGGCAGGGCTTCGGCCAGGATGGCATTGATCATGCTCTGGTTATCGGTAATGCCGCGGTCGATCAGGCGGTCGAGATCATACGCATAGTCAATATCCATGCGGTAGAGGTTATAGTTTTCGTAATCGGTCAGTTTGCGGATGCTGTGGATGCTTTTGAGCCGGGTAAAGTACACCCCGCCGCCAACGGCGGCGGCGATGATGACCACGGCAACCAGAGCGGAAATGATCCATTGAATCGCTTTCATCTTTTTCTCCTGTTCATGACGGGTTGGCGGACAACGGGGGCGGTGCTGGCTGATTATGCTTTTACGGAATCCGGCAGCGGGAAGGAAAAGCGCATGGCAAGCGCTTTGAACAGCTCCTGCATGACCTGCACGGCAATGGCGCGGATATCCAGCTTGGCGATAAAATCCAGCACCTGCTTTTGCTCTGCGGCGGGCACCGCGTAAGCGTTTAAACTCATGGAAAGGAAGCGGGCCAACTTTTTTCCAGCGTAAAGTATTTATCGCACGGGCGGGACATATAGCCCCGCATTATACCCGCAGAGCCGATCTCCAGTTCATAGAAGTCGCTTTCGGTATAGCTGGGCAGGTAGGGGCCGAAAATGCGGTACAGTTCGCTGGAGGTGTGCTGGTAGATATACTCGGACGCTTCGGTGTGGCTGTAGGCTTCCAGGTAGATATCCCGCAGGTTCTCGTTCAGCTCGGTCAAAGCCAGCTGGATGCTGGTTTCCACCGCGTACACATAGACGGGCGGCAGCTTTTGGCCTGCGATCTGGCCCGCCATATCAAACTGACTGCCGAACATGAATTTGACCAGCTCCACCAGAACGCCATCCTTGGTGCGGAACACATTCTGGAAGGTACTGATGCTGACATCGGCTTCCTTGACAATTTCGGCAACAGTGGTGCGGGTATAGCCTTTTTCCAGAAAGAACCGAACACAGGCCGTTAAAATGCGGCGCTTGGCGTCGGCGCTGTCATATCGTCTGGGCATTAGAATCACGCTTTCTGTATTGGTTTATATGCCAATTATAGCATTTGGATGCAGCGGGAACAAGTGGCCGGGATGGAGAAGATTTGGGCGGATATTTGGTGATATTGGATATCGGTTTTGATTGGGGTAACGTAACCAAAGGAGCGCCGCAGATGCGGCAGCTCCTTTGGATTATGTAGACATTTCTTTTAGATATAATAGGATTTATTGCAGGCCCTTGTCCGGTACAATCCCAAAGGGCCGCCATCTCTTTTCCGGTTGGCGGGCGCATGATGTGCGCCCCTACGGGGAGCGCACCAGATTACGGCTGATTTTTACGGCAAAACAAAAAAGCCCGCACATACGGGTGCGGGCCAGAAAAGCTGAAAAGGTCAGAAATTACTTATTCTTCTCTTCATCCAGGCGGTCGAGCAGATCCCAGACGCCGAGCATATACTGGATGCCGAGGCACGGTCATACTTGCCGTAGCCAGGGCGGCAGTTGCCGGGGCCTTCCTCCCACAGCTGACGGCCGTGGTCGGGGCGGATATAGCCCTCAAAGCCGTTGTCGTGGTAAGCGCGCAGGATCTCAATGATGCCGGTCTCACCGCAGCAATCGCGGTGGGCAGCCTCAGAGAAGTCACCGTTATCAAAGTGATGGATGTTGCGGATGTGAGCGAAAGCGATGCGGTCGCAGTGCTTGCGGACGATTTCGGCAACATTGTTGTTGGGGTTGGCGTTCAGGCTGCCGGAGCACAGAGTCAGGCAGTTGTACGGATCATCCACCATGGACAGGAAGCGGTCGATGCTCTCGGCGTCCACCAGCAGGCGGGGCAGGCCGAAGATATCCCATGGGGGATCGTCCATATGGATGGCCATCTTGATGTCGCACTCGCGGCAGGTGGGCATGAGGGCTTCCAGGAAGTACTTCAGATTCTCCCACAGCTTCTCCTTGGTGACAGGGGCATAGGCCTTAAACAGCTCGTCCAGCTTAGCCATACGCTCCGGCTCCCAGCCGGGGAAGGTCATGTGGTACTTCTCGGTGAAGTCCAGGATATACTTGGCCATAGCCTTGTAATCGTCCTTGATCATATCCTTCTGATAGAACAGGGCGGTGGAGCCATCACCGACAGGGTGGAACAGGTCAGTGCGGGTCCAGTCAAAGATAGGCATGAAGTTATAGCAGATAACCTTAACGCCAAACTTGGACAGGTTGCGGATGCACTGCTTGTAGTTTTCGATATACTGGTCGCGGGTAGGCAGGCCGATCTTGATATCGTCATGGACGTTCACAGATTCAACAACGTCGCCGTTGAAGCCGTAAGCGTGGATCTGATCCATGACTTCCTTGATCTCGTTCTCTTCCCAAATCTCACCGGGCATTTTGTGGTGCAGAGCCCAGACGATGGTGCTGACACCGGGGATCTGCTTGATGTCGTTCAGTGTGATGGGGTCGTTGCCCTCACCATACCAACGCCAACCCATTTGCATAGGCATAAGTGTTTCCTCCTTGGTTGTTGTTTATATCGCAATCATCGGATTGAGAATCAATAAAGCAATCAGGCGTTGACAGCGTCATGCAGGGTCTTGCGGACAGCGCCGGGGCCTGCGATCTCAGCCTTGAAGTAAGCCTTGACCTTGTCGGCCAGAACGGTCTTGGTCAGGTCAGAGCCAAAGATGGAAGCATTGCTCAGGATGCTGTCCAGCTGGTCGGTGCAGCTGTCGGGAGCACCGAACTTGATGGTAGCCAGCTTAGCCTGCAGGTCATCCTTCAGGGGGTCTGCAGAAACTTCAAATGCATTGCCGTTGTCATCAACAGCCAGCAGGTAACGCAGCCAGCCAGCAATGGCCAGAGGAATGGACACCAGAGTGTTCAGGTCGCGGCCTTCAGCAACATAGCTCTTGATGGTCTCGCCAAAGCGGATGCCGACCTTCTGGGAAGTATCGGTAGCGATACGCTGCGGGGCGTCCGGCATGAACGGGTTGGGCAGGCGCTGCTCAACAACTTCATCGATGAATGCCTTGGGCTCCAGGATGCCGGGGTTGACCACAACGGGCAGGCCTTCAACATAGCCCAGGCGCTTGATGAGGGCAACGATATCGGCATCCTTCATCTCGTCGCAGATCAGGGTGTAGCCCAGCATGCAGCCGTAAACGCTCATGGCGGTGTGCAGCGGGTTCAGGCAGGTGGTGACCTTCATGCGCTCGGTCTTGTTGACGGTGTCGCGGTCGGTCATATAGACGCCGGCCTTTTCCAGCGGGGGACGGCCATTGGGGAACTTGTCCTCAACAACCAGGTACTGCGGGCGCTCTGCGTTGACAAAGGCAGCAATGAAAGTGTTCTTGCTGGTAACGATGGGCTCCATATCCTCGATGTTATCCTTGACCAGCTGCTCTTCCACGATCTTGTGGGGGCGCGGGGTGATCTTATCGATCATGGACCAGGGGAATGCGATCTTGCTCTCGTCTTCCAGGTAAGCGATGAAGTCCTGGCCGACATAGCCCTTTTCAGCCCATGCCTTGGCAACGGTCATCACGCTGGACTGCAGCTTTTCGCCGTTGTGGGAGCAGTTGTCCATGCTGACAACAGCCAGCGGGGCGGCACCAGCCTGGAAACGCTCGAACAGCAGGGCAGCGACCATGCTCATGGCGTGGCGTGCGTGTGCCGGACCTTCGTCGATATCAGCCTGCACAACGGGCATCAGGCTGCCATCGGGACGGTACAGGGCATAGCCCTTCTCGGTGATGGTGAAGGAGATCATCTGCAGGCCGGGATCGGTGAAGATCTCCTTGAAGCGTGCCATCATGGCAGCGTCAGAAGAATCAGCGCGCAGGCCCTCGGCAACAGAACCGATGATCTCGCGGCTGGTGGATCCATCCGGGTTCAGGGTGACCATCATGGTCAGATTGTCGAACGGGGTGTAGATCTTATCAATGATGTCATAGTCAAAGGTATCGGCTGCAATGATGCCGCGGTCCTGCAGGCCTTCGTTCAGCAGGCGCTGCTGGAGCGCTGCGATAAAGCCGCGGAAGATGTTGCCTGCGCCAAAGTGGACCCAAACCGGATGCTCCTTGGTTTTGGCAGTCATAGCGTCATGGTCAAAGGCGGGCAGCTTAACACCCAGGGCTTCCCATTCAGCCTTCTGGTTCTTGATGGATGCAGCGTTCATTTTCATGGCGAAACACTCCTTCAGATTTTGTTTTGTGATATCTTCGGTGGCCTTGCTTTGCAGCACGGCCGGTGTTGTTCATTCAAACCGTGGATAAGTATAACCCTTATTTTTTGCAAATTAAATTGGCGTAATTGCTTGAAAGATTGCAAAAAAATTGCGGTACTATGAAAGTGGAAAGAGAGATGACAGGATTATGGCAGAAAACAGCTTTCAACCCTTTACACGGCGGCAGACCATGATCCGCCGGGATTTTGAAATTTACCGCTACCGCTACATGGATGAAGTGGAGCTGCACCACCACGATTTTTATGAAATCTACATGCTTTTGCGCGGCAGTGTATCTTATACGGTCGAAAACCGCATCTTCCACATGCGCGCGGGGGATCTGATGTTGATCAGCCCGCTGGAGCTGCACCAAGCGCGGGTTGACAGCAATGATGAACCTTACGAGCGCATTGTGCTGTGGGTGGACCGCGGGTATCTGGAATCCCTTTCCAGCCCGCACACCAGCCTGACCCGCTGCTTTGACACCACGGTGCCCGGCCATACCAATCTGCTGCGCCTGCCCGGCCCCCGCAGCGCCGAGATGCGCCGTGAGCTGGACAAGCTGCGCAGCCTGCACATGCAGGAAAGTTATGGCAGCGACCTGCTGGCCGTTTGCAGCCTGGTGGAGCTGATGGTTGCCATCAATCAGAGCGCGGCGGACCGCAGCATGCAGAGCGCGCTTTCGGCCGATATGGCATCTGACCGGGTGGTGGACGGGGTATTGAGCTACATCAACGAGCACTACAGCGAAGCCCTGACGCTGGATGCGCTGGCAGAGCGCTTTTTTATCAGCAAGTACCATTTGCTGCGCAAGTTTGAAGCGCAGGTGGGCACCACGTGCACCGGTATATCCTGCAAAAGCGGCTGCTGAACGCCAAGCAGCTTTTGGCCGGCGGGCTTGCCCCCAGTGAAGTCTGCACCTACTGCGGGTTTGGGGATTACGCCAACTTTTACCGCGCGTTCCGCGCGGAATACGGCACCACGCCCCGGCAGTATGTACAGAGTTTGCGTGGGTAAAGTTCAAAAAACTGTCGTTATTGGTATTATAGCATACCCTGCCAATGGCTACAATAGACGATTTTGCGAAAATTTTGGCAGGCAGTGCAGCAGCCGTGCTGCACCGCTGCACGCAAGGTCAAGTTTTCACTTTCCTTTTGTGGCAAAATAGCGTACAATGGGGGCAGCTGTTTTTGGGGGTATCAGGTACACCTTAACAGCTAAGGCAATACCGCATAATTCTAAGTGCCGATACGGCGAGCGAGGTGCGGCAGATGCCAAGCAAAAGCGCAGATAATACTGGGTGTCTTATCGAGCATTTTGGCAATGCAGATGCCGTGCCGCAGCTGCCGGAGCGGTGCTTAAGCCGCAAGGCGGGAATTGTGCGGTGTTGCCCTAAGTCGGGAGGTGGGCAGATGAACCAGCCAGACCCACAGCGCCGCATTGCGGGCGGGGTCGAATATGAATTGACGCGCCGCCGGGTGCGCAACCTGAACATACGGGTCCGCACGGATGGCAGTGTAGCCGTCAGCGCGCCGCGCCGGGTACCCTTGAGCAGTGTGGACGCTTTTGTGGCGGCGCATGCCGGATGGGTTGCCGCGGCGCAGGGCCGGATGGCGGTCCACATGGCAAACCGTGCCGCCGAACCGCCGCTGCCGAGCAAAGCCATCGCCCTGCACCAGATGCAGGCACTATGTGCGCAGTATTACCCGCTGTTTGCCGCCACCTGCCCGCGCGGAGAAATGCCCCGCATAGCGGTGCGGGACATGAGCACCCGGTGGGGGAGCTGCTCCCTAAAAACAGGAACGCTGTGTTTTGCCCTGCGGCTGTGTGTGATGCCGCTGCCCGCGCAGGAATATGTGGTGGTACACGAGTTTTGCCACTTTGCCCACCCCAACCACAGCCCGGCTTTCTGGGCCGCCGTGGCCAGGGTGATGCCGGACTATAAGGCACGGCAGGCGCTGCTGAAAGGGAGATAGTACCATTATTTGGTTTCCATTCCCCATATATTGGCTGCCGTGATTGAAGAGTTCTATCGAACAGGTTCTAAGGCAACACCGCACAATTCCCGCCTTACGGCTTAAGCACCGCTCCGACGGCTGCGGCACCTCGCTCGCCGTATCGGCACTTAGAATTATGCGGTATTGCCCTAATTATTGAGTGCTTCTACTCTTTACCCACAGCATGTGGCGCATATCCCACCTGATATTTTTTGAGCCGCGCCACACGCGGCGATCCACCAACATTATTCTTTTTTAATTCAAATTTAATATCGAGGAGGCGATCTGCACTTTGTCAGATTCCAAACGCTACTCCACACTGGTGAACAACACCATCTGTTTGCCATTTCCAACTTTGGCTCCAAAATCATCAGCCTGATTATTCAGCCATACCTGAGTTACGCGTTGGCCAGCCCGGATGTGATGGGTGTGACCAGCCTGATGCAGTCGGTGGCCAACCTGCTGATTCCGGTGGTCAGCCTGGGCGTCAGCTTTGCGGTGATCCGGTTTGGCCTGGACCGCAAGGTGGATAAATCCAGCGTATTCATGAACGGCCTTGCCACCATCCTGCTGGGCTTTGCCTTAATGGCGGTCTGCTGGCCGCTGGTGCGGCTGATCCCCAATGCGGCGGATTATCTGGTTCTGATTTACGCCTGTGTATTGATGAGCTGCCTGCGCACGCTCTGCACCCAGTTCATCCGTTCCCGCATGCTGAACCGTCTGGTTGCGGTGGATGGCGTTTTGACTTCCGCCACGCTGCTTGGGTTCTATTATCTGTTCCTGGATGTGCTGGATCTGGGCGCGAACGGCTACCTGCTTGCCATGGCCTGTTCGGATGCGCTTTCGGCAATCTTTGTTTTTATTGCCGGGCACTGCCACCAGTATTTCAGTTTCAAAAAGTTCAACAAAGCCCTTTGGAAGGACATGCTGCGTTATTGCATCCCCATGATCCCGGCTTCCATCAGCTTTTGGATCATCAACGCTTCGGACCTGTTCTATGTACAGGGCATGTGTGACGGCATTGACGGTAAAAGCAGCACCTGGTGGGTGGGCCTGCTGAAAGCCGGGTATTATCTGCCGCAGATCATTACCATTGTGGGGCAGATTTTTTATGAGGCATGGCAGCTTTCGGCTGTGACAGAGGAATCCGAGCGTTCGGCGTTCTTCAGCAAGGTGTTCCGGGTATATGCGGCGGTCATGTTCTGCTGTGTGGCGGGCGTCATCTGGCTGTGCCAGCCCATGATGCACGTTTTCCGCGAGGATTACTTCCTTGGCTGGCAGTTTGTGCCGTTCCTGACACTGGCTTCCATGTGCACCTGCCTGAACAACTTCCTGAACAGCGTGTATGTGGTATACAAGCGGTCCACCAGTTCGTTCTACACCATGTTGGTAGGTGCCGTGGTTAATCTGGTTCTGAACTTTTTGTTCATCCGCTGGTTTGGGCCGTGGGGCGTTACGATGGCAAGTTTCATCTCCCTGCTAATTGTTTTCCTGCTGCGTGCTTACTCCACCCACGGGCTGCTGGAGATCGACTTTCACCCCGCCTGGATGCTGCTGAACCTGGGGCTGATCTTTGTGGAGATTGCCATGCTGTTCAAGCTGGAGCACTGGGTGCTGCCGGTCACGGTGCTGACCTTTGCCATCTGCCTGCTGAACTTCCGCGAGGTGTTTGCCATGGTGGAAAAGCTGCTGGGCATGGTTCTGCACCGCCGCAAAAATCAAATTAAGTTTTAAACAAGTTTTGTTTTTCTTGTTGAAAGATTGCCCGTGCGTTGTGCACGGGCTTTTTTCTTTTCCGTTTTGTGGGCGGTTCTATTATATCGTGCCGCATTATGATATAATACGGGTGTGGTATTGGATGATCGGGTGAACATGGTATCCAGGGTGCCGTCCGTCAAGTACCGCGGCTTTTTTTATCAACGATGAATGGCCCGCCTTTGGCAACTGGGCCAAGACCCATTTTGGCAGCATGAACGCCGCCTGTTATGCGCCGGTATTTGAGCTGCTGCTGCGCATGAAAGGCAACTATCTGTGGCCTGCCATGTGGAATTCCAATTTCAGCCTGGACGGCCCTGGCTGGAAAACGCCGTACTGGCGGACGAACTGGGTGTGGTGATGAGCACCTCCCACCACGAACCTGTATGCGCAGCGGGCAGGAATACAGCATGGTGCGGGGCAGGGGTTCCATTTACGGCGATGCCTGGGATTACATTGCCAACCCAGAAGGCATTACCCGCTTTTGGCGCGACGGCCTGACCCGCAACAAAGATTTTGAGAACGTCATCACTCTTGGCATGCGCGGCGAAAATGACACTGCCATTATGCAGCACGCCACGCTGGAAGAGAACATTCAACTGATCCGCAATGTGCTGAAAACCCAGAACCAGCTGATCCGGGAGATTATTAACCCGGATGTCAGGCAGGTGCCGCGGCAGATCGTTTTCTTCTCAGAAACCGAAGAGTTCTTTTACGGCAGCAAGGAAACGCCAGGCCTAATCGGTGATCCGGAACTGGACGGCGTGACCCTGATGCTGAGCGACAACAACCACGGCTCCACCCGCACGCTGCCAAACCCGGAAATGCGCAGCCACCCCGGCGGGTACGGCATGTACTACCACATGGACATGCACGGCGGGCCCCACTCATTTGAATGGGTGGGTGCCACCTACCTGCCAAAGTGTGGGAGGAGATGACCGCCGCTTACGAATACGGCGTGCGGGAGATCTGGGTAACGAACATCGGTGATATTGGCACGCAGGAGTTCGGGCTTTCCTACTTCCTGGACCTGGCTTATGATATTGACGTCTGGGGCGGCAGGATGCTGCCATTACCACCCAGTACACCGCACAGTGGGTGCGCCGCAACTTGGCGCGGCCTTTGCACCGGCGGACCTGCCCCGCATTGAGGGCATCATCACCGACTACACCCGCCTGCTGGCCCGCAGAAAGCACGAGAAGATGGGGGAGAACACCTACCACCCGACCCATTACGGCGAGGCGGAGGAAGTGCTGCAAATTTCTGAGCATATCCTTACCGAATGTGATGCGCTGAAAACCGCCTGCCCGCAGGAGGACCTGAGCGCTTTTATCTCGCTGATCTACTTCCCGGCGTGCGGCACGGCCAATTTGATGAAGATGTGGATTCTGACCGGGCGCAACCATCTGTACGCCAAACAGAACCGCGTTGCCGCCAACCGGCTGGCCGATGAAGTGCAGGCCTGCATTGAAGCAGACGAAGCGCTGGTGAACGAATACCACACCGTGGACGGCGGCAAGTATTACGGGTTCGGGTTATCGGAGCACATCGGCTTTGTGTACTGGAACGACGAGGACAACAAGCTGCCCATCCGGATGTACATCACCCCGGCCAACCGGCCGCGATGATCGTATCCCGCGTGGAAGATACCGAGTACGCCACCGGCTTTTGGTGGAATGGCCGCAAGCCGCAGGTATGGCAGGACTTTTTGCGGCCGGATGTCAGCCAGGTTGCGTTTGACGTTGCCTGCGGCAGCAAGTGCCCCATCAGCTGGCACATTGAGACCGACTGCCCCTGGATGCAGTTCAGCTGCACCGGCGGCACCGTGGCCGAAAATCAGCGCGTGACCCTGACGATTGACCGCAGCCAGATCACCGGCAAAGCGGCTGGACAGTTCGCTGTGGTGAATGAGCATATCCAGGAGGGGACCGGTGCGGCCAACATCATTGTGGAAGTGGACAATACGCCGGTCAGTTACCCCAAAGGAACTTTTGTGGAAGCCAACGGTTGCATTGCCATGGAAGCACAGCACTACACTGCCAAGCGGGATGTTCCCGGCGGCGGCTTTGCGCTGCTCAAGCCGTATGGCCGCCTGGGCACCGCGCTGAAAGTGTTCCCGGCTACCGCCAACTTTGAAAACAGTGAAGAGCGCCCCTATCTGGAATATACGTTTGCTGCGGCAAAAGATGGAAACTATCACGTACAGTTCCATATGTCCGCCACCACACCGGTCACCTTTGAGCCAAAGCAGTATATCGGTTATTCGGTCAATGGCGGAGCGGTGCAGGTTGTAAACACCGTGCACGAGGAGAACCGACCGTTCTTTGGCAGCGAACAGTGGTACGCCGAGGGCTTTGCCAATGTAAAGCTGACCGAGGCCGTCATCCTGTGCCATGCGGGGGTCAACACACTGCGCTTTTATGCGGTCAGCCCAGCCATCATTCTGGAAAAGATCGTGCTTTGGCCGGACGGCACCACCCTGCCGGAATCCTACCTTGGCCCGCGGGAGAGTTACCGCTGCTGACGCAGCCAAGGCCGGCATAAAGCCAACAACAGATAAGTTCGAGGTATTGATATGAGTTCTACTATTTGCGCCCTTGCCACCCCACCGGGGGCAGGCGGCATTGCGGTCGTTCGGGTATCCGGACCGGAAGCGTATGCGGTGGTGGGGGAGATCTTCACCCCGCGCAACCCGGCAAAACGGGTTGCGGATGCCAAAGGCTACACCGCCATGCTGGGGCATTACCATCTGCGGGGTGAGGAGATGGATGAGACCATCGCCCTGTTTTTCCGCGCGCCGCACAGCTACACTGGTGAGGATGTGATCGAGCTTTCAGTCCACGGCGGCAACGCCATGGCCCAGGGCCTGCTGGAAGCGCTGTACCTGGCCGGTGCTGCGCCCGCCGGCCCCGGCGAGTTTACCCGCCGCGCACTGGAAAACGGCCGCATGAGCCTGACCCAGGCCGAAGCCGTGATGGAGATCATCTCCGCCGAAGGGCGGCAGGGGGCAGCGCTGGCAAAGTCCGCTTTGGACGGCGCGCTGGCACGGCGCATTGCGGGCATCCAGGCCGCTTTGCAAACGCTGGCTGCCCACCTGACCGCCTGGATTGACTACCCGGAGGAGGATGTACCGGAGGTATCGCAGGCAGAGCTGATCGCCACACTGAGCGAGCAGAAGGACACGCTGGACCAGCTGATTGCCGGGTACGGGGCCGGGGCGGTTTTGCGCCGCGGGGTGGACTGTGTGCTGCTGGGCCGCCCCAATGTGGGCAAAAGCACCCTGCTGAACCTGCTGGCCGGGTTTGACCGCGCCATTGTGACCCCCATTGCGGGCACCACCCGCGATGTGCTGGAGCAGGCCGTGATGCTGGGGGATACCGGCATCCGGCTGAACCTGTTTGACACCGCCGGTGTGCGGGATGTGGGGGAACACGGCGATGCTGTGGAAGCCGAGGGCATCCGCCGCAGCTGGAAAAAGCTGGAGGAAGCCGGGCTGGTGCTGGCCGTGTTCGACCTGGCCGCCCCGCTGAATGAGGAAGACCTGGAAATTGCACGCCGCTGCCAGGGCCGCCCTGCGCTGGCCATCCTGAACAAGCAGGATCTAGCCGGGCAGGGGGAAGCATTCACTGCCGCACAGCAGCAGTTAGCGCCTTACTTCAAGGCCATCATTCCGCTGACCGCGCGGGACGCCGCCAGCCTGCAGCCTTTGTGTCAGGCGGTCGCCCAACTGCTGGGCACCGCCAACCTGGACCCCAACGCTGCCGCGCTGTGCAGCGCCCGCCAGCTGAGCGCCGCCAAGGAAGCCCGCGATGCCTTGGCCGAAGCCCTGAGCAGCCAGGAGGACGGCTTTGGGCTGGATGCTGCTGGGGTGTGCATCAGCGATGCGCAGCGTGCCCTTGCCCGCCTGACCGGCGAGGACGCCACCGAAGCCACCATTGACGAAGTGTTTTCTACCTTCTGTGTGGGCAAATAACCCACCTGTTCTTCTGCGTTCCAAGAGCGCCTGTTTACCCGCTATTTTCTGCGGGGGCAGGCGCTCTTTTATTGTGTTCCGGGCGCGGCTGTGATACAATGAAGTGACGAAAATTTCTTCCATCAAAGAGTTTTGATTTGAGGCATAGAGATTATGGATTTTTTGGGAAATTATGATGTGGTCGTGGTGGGTGCCGGACACGCCGGAATTGAAGCTGCCCATGCGGCAGCCATGCTTGGCGCCAAGACGGCGATCTTTACGTTGACATTGGATTTTATCGGCAACATGCCCTGCAACCCGTCCATTGGCGGCACAGCCAAGGGGCATCTGGTGCGGGAGATCGATGCGCTGGGCGGTCTGATGGGCATTGCGGCGGACGCCACCTTTTTACAGAGCCGGATGCTGAACCGCGGCAAAGGCCCCGCGGTACACAGCCTGCGCGTGCAGACCGACCGCAAGCGCTACCACATGTGGATGAAGCACGCGCTGGAGCTGACCCCCAACCTGGAGATTCACCAGGCGGAGATCGTGCGGCTGGATGTGCAGAACGGCCATGTGTGCGGGGTGGTAACGGCGCTGGGCGGCTATTACAGCTGCAAGTGCGTGGTGATTGCCACCGGCACAGCGCTGGGCGGGCGCATTTTTGTGGGCGAAGCCCACTATGACGGCGGCCCGGACGGCACCCATGCGGCCACCGCGCTGACCAAGGATCTGACGGCCCACGGTGTGCCGCTGCGCCGCTTCAAGACCGGCACCCCGGCCCGCGTACACCGCCGCAGCATTGACTTCAGCAAGCTGGACTGCCAGCCTGGCGACCCGGACGAACTGCTGCAGCCGTTCAGCTTTATGACCCACAAGCCGATGCACAACAAGGTGGACTGCTACATTGCTTACACCAACCCGGAGACCCACAAGGTCATCCTGGACAATCTGAGCCGCTCGCCGCTGTACGGCGGGGACATTCAGGGTGTCGGCCCGCGGTACTGCCCTTCGATTGAAGATAAGGTGGTGCGCTTTAAGGGCAAGGAACGCCACCCGGTGTTTGTGGAGCCCTGCGGCGAGGACACCGAGGAGATGTACCTGCAGGGGATGAGTTCCTCCCTGCCGGAAGCCGTGCAGAATGCCATGTACCGCACCATCAAGGGGTTTGAGAACCTGGAGATCATGCGCCCGGCTTATGCCATCGAGTATGACTGTGTGGACCCCACCAGCATGCTGCCCACGCTGGAAAGCAAAGTGATCGGCGGCATGTACGGGGCAGGGCAGTTCAACGGAACTTCCGGCTATGAGGAAGCCGCCGCGCAGGGCCTGCTGGCCGGCCTGAACGCCGCCCGCCAGGCTCTGGGCAAGAGCGAGCTGGTGCTGGCACGGCATACTTCCTATCTTGGCACGCTGGTGGACGACCTAGTAACCAAGGGCGTGATGGACCCCTACCGCATGATGACCAGCCGCAGCGAGTACCGCCTGAGCCTGCGGCAGGACAACGCCGATGAGCGCCTGACCCCCATTGGCCGGGAATACGGCCTTGTGGACGACACCCGCTGGGCGGCGTTCACCCACGACATGGAAGTGAAAAAGGCCGAGCTGCACCGGCTGGAAACCACCAAAGTACCGCTGGCGGAGCTGCGCACCGTTGCCCCGCCGGAAGTGCTGGAAACGCTGGGTGAATCCGGCGGCACGGCGGCGGAGCTGCTCAAGCGGCCCGGCGTACACTATGAGCTGCTGGCCAAGGTGATTGGCCGCGGGCAGGATGTGAGTGCTGCCATGGCCTTGCGCATTGAAACCGAGATCCGCTATGCCGGTTATATTGCCCGTGAGCAGCGCGCTATCCACGAGGTACAGCGCCACGAAAAATGTGGTGATCCCCGATGACTTTGATTACGCCCCGCTGGAAACCGTGACGCTGGAAGCCCGCGAAAAGCTGGCGAAGATTCGCCCCCGCACGCTGGCACAGGCCGGACGCATTCCTGGTGTAAGCCCCAGCGACCTGGCCCAGCTGAGCATTGCCCTGATGAAAGCAGGGAAGACTGCGGCGGCAGAATAAGGGGCGGGATACTCATTTTAAATTAAAAAAGAATAGAGAATAATGAATAATTGTTGTGTGATGCCCACGGCATCACATTTTAATTAAGTCAGCTGTTCCGGAAAAAATCATGGTCGCTCCATCGCAGCCAACCTATTTTATTTGCGCCGCAGCGGGCGGCGCACCGACATTGTTCTTTATTCATTATTATTTATTATTTTTATAAAGGAGCTTATATGATCGATAAAGAACGCCTTGCACAAAAATGTTCCACGTGGAACATTGTGCTGAGCGGTGCCCAGCTGGACCTGCTGGACCGCTATGCGGAAATTCTGGTGGATTACAACCAGAAGGTGAACCTGACGGCCATCACCAGCCCGGAGGGCATTGAGGACCGCCACTTTGCGGACAGCCTGCTGTTTGCCGCCCAGCCGGAAGTAACCGGCAAACTGGTGGACGTGGCACCGGGGCAGGGTTCCCCGGTGTGGTGGCAAAAATTTTCAAGCCGGATTTGCAGCTGACCCTGATGGAGCCCACCGGCAAGCGGGTGGACTTTTTGAAGTACCTGTGCGGGGAACTTGGCCTGACGGGGGTAGAGTTCGCCAAGGAGCGCGCAGAGGAAGCCGCCCGCAAAATCTGGCGTGAACAGTTTGATGTCGCCAGCGCCCGTGCGGTAGCCGCCCTGCCGGTGCTGTGCGAATACTGCCTGCCGCTTGTGCGGGTTGGCGGGGTGTTCATTGCAATGAAAGGCCCTGATGCGGATGCTGAGTTGGGCGGTTCCGCTGCCGCCCTGAAAAAGCTGGGCGGTGCCTACGGCGATACCCGCGCGTTCACCCTGCCGGACGGCAGCGAGCGGCGGCTGGTGGTTTGCAAAAAGATTTCGCAAACGCCGACAGCTTACCCCCGCAACGGCGGAAAAATTGCAAAAAGCCTCTTTAATTTAACAAAACTCCGGGTTTTACCTCGAATTGCGGCGAACGAATTTTCTTTCTAACCGGTTTGGCCTGTGCTATGCTTTTGATAAAAGGCAAGCACAGGCTTTTTTATTGCCTGTGCGGGGGAGGGAGAAGCCATATGTCCAAACCGGATAAAAAAGCCGCCAATCAGAAACCCGGCAAAATTGTTTTACTGCCGGTGGAGCAGATCGAGCCATCGCCGTTCCAGGCGCGCACCGCCTTTGATGAAACCGAGATTGCGGCGCTGGCTGTCAGCATTTTACAGAACGGGCTGCTGCAGCCCATCAGCGTGCGCAAGACAGGCTACCACAAATACCAGCTTGTGGCGGGGGAGCGGCGGCTGCGGGCCTGCCGCCTGGCGAAGCTGGAACGCATCCCGGCCATCATTCAGGACTTTGACGACAGCGAAACCGCTGCGCTGGGGCTGCTGGAAAATTTACAGCGCGCCCAACTGGATGCCTTTGATGCGGCAAGGGGCATCCGGGAGGTGATCCGGCTTTGGAACTGCACCCAGGCCGAAGCTGCACGCCGCCTGGGGTTAAGCCAGCCCGCGCTGGCCAACAAGCTGCGCTTACTTACCCTGACCACCGCCCAGCAGCAGCTCTGCATCGCTGCCGGTCTGACCGAGCGCCACGCCCGCGCTGTACTGCGCCTGCCGGAAAGCCGCCGCACCGCCGCGCTGGAAAAGATCGCACGGGACAAGCTGAGTGTGCGGGAAGCCGACCGTCTGGTGGACGCCATGCTGGCTGCCCCCAAAGACACCCCCGGCCCCTGCCGCAGCACGGTGCCGATGGTGGGGGATGTACGGCTGTTTGTAAACACCTTACAGCACGCGGTTGACCTGATGACCCAGCGGGGCATTCCCGCCGTGACCAGCTGTGAGCAAGCGGATGGATTTTTGGAATACACGGTACGCATCCCCACCGCTACCCCTGCACCGCTGCCCGTGCCAACACGCTGCCGGCGTGCCATGAGCCAGAGATGCCGAACGGGGAAGGAAGCAGCCTTGGGGAAGAGGATGAGTTAGTTAGGAGTTAGGAGGGAGGAGTTAGGAGTTTGGGCGAATGCGAAATTAGGAATTAGAAATGAGGAATTGGAGGTAGGGTGGGGGCATAAGATTAGGTTCGTGGCTGTCCGTGGATTATATATGATTTTCGGGGATGGCTGGATGGACACATAAAATATTTGTGATGAACTTGCAATTTTCTGGTAGGACAGGGTCACCTGACCCCGCCGGTACTATGGCTTACCGCGCCTGCAAATTTTGTGCCAAACTTTTCCCTGATTTTTGTAGGGGACGGCGTCCTCGACGCCCCGGACAGGCATAAATTTTATAGCTCGTTTTAAATAATGCCACATGCGTTGTTTTTCCGCGCGGTAGTGCGGGGATAGACCGTTCCCTACAAGTGCATTTTATAATGGGCAATCAACATTTACTATACATTCCACCCGTAGGCCCACACATCGTACGCCCGCCGCTGTACTTCGAATGACGCGGTGAAATAATATAGGCAAAGGCTCATCGTCCCCTACAAATTGACGTCAGGCACATCACAAAATTTATAATGCACAAGCAAGGCAAGGTTGCGGCGGGATGAAGGGTATCCCGCCCTACAGGACAATTTCTATGTTTGCAGCGCATAATAAACATTCTGCACGCCTTACCAATGCAGTTTTCTTGTTATATATTTAGGGGCACACTGTCTCTTCCTGCGCTTTTTCCCTCCGGAATGTTCCACGTGGAGTTCGGGGGGATTTTTTGTGTTTTTGGGGGTTAGGACTTCCACAAAAGGGGCTGCTGTGTTATAATAAATAAGTTCTTAGCGGTTCCAAACGATACATGGAGGGTAAAATGGCAAAAGTAATTGCAATCGCAAACCAAAAGGGCGGCGTTGGCAAAAACGACCACCTGCGTCAACCTTTCTTCCTGCGTGGCTGCGCTGGGCAAAAAGGTTCTCGTGGTTGACCTTGACCCGCAGGGCAATACCACCTCGGGTTACGGCGTTGCAAAAAAAAGGCCAGCAATCCAACATTTACACCTGCCTGATCAACGATGATGACGTCCGGCAGGCCATCGTTCACACCAAGTTCAACGCAGACCTGATTGCTTCCAACACGCAGCTGGCCGGTGCTGTGGTGGAGCTGGTGGAGCTGCCCCGGCGCGAAAACCGCCTGCGCAGCATCCTGGCACCGCTGATTCCTTTGTACGATTATGTGTTCATTGACTGCCCGCCCTCGCTGGATCTGCTGACCGTCAACGGTCTTTGCGCCTGCGATACGGTGCTGATCCCCATTCAGTGCGAGTATTATGCGCTGGAGGGGCTTTCGGAACTGATGAATACCTTAAAGATCGTGCGCAAAAAATACAACCATTACCTGGACATTGAGGGCGTGGTGTTCACCATGTACTCCGGCCGGTTCAACTTAACCATGCAGGTGGTTGCACAGGTCAAAAAGTACTATGGCAACAAGGTTTACAAAACCGTTGTGCCGCGCACCGTGCGCCTTTCGGAAGCGCCCAGTTTTGGTATGCCCATCAATTTTTACGAGCCGAACGGCAAGGGCAGCGAAGCCTATATGGCCATGGCGCGTGAATTTTTGGAAAATAACGAGCGGGAATGACTCTGGTTTTCCTGTTTGGGAAAGGGAAGTGTGTGAATGGCAAAACGCAAATTGGGCGGCCTTGGCAAAGGGCTGGACAGTCTGTTTGAAGACCTGCCCATGACCGAAGATGCTAGCCCGGATCTGACCCGCCTGCCTGTGCGGGAGATTGAGCCGGACCCCCGACCAGCCGCGCAAGAACTTTGACGAAGACGCCATGGCGGCCCTGGCAGAGAGCATTGGCGAAAACGGCCTGCTGCAGCCCATTGCGGTGCGCGCCAAAAAGACCGGGCCGGGCTATGTGATCATTGCGGGCGAGCGCCGCTGGCGTGCCGCGCGGATGGCCGGGGCTGGATGAAGTTCCGGTTTTGATCAAAGATGTGACCGACGAACAGGCCGCTGCGCTGGCCCTGATTGAAAACTTACAGCGCGAGGACCTGGACCCCATTGAAGTGGCCGAGGGCTGCAAAAAGCTGATCGAGCGCTATGGTTTAACGCAGGAAGAAGCCGCCAAGCGGCTGGGCAAAAGCCGCAGCGCCATTACCAACGCCATGCGCCTGCTGAACCTGCCGGAGTATGTGCGGGATCAGGTGCGAACAGGGGACATCAGCGCGGGCCATGCCAAAGTGCTGTTAAGCCTTGGCTCACCGGAGCAGATGTCCGCCGCGGCGGACCAGATCATTGCCAAGGACATGAGCGTGCGCCAGGCCGAAGCTTTGTGCCGCAAAATGTCCAAGCCGCCGAAGCCCGCCAAGGAAGAGGATGCCTTTACCCGCCCGGTGCTTGCCGTGGAGGTGGAGGGTGCCCTGAAAGAGACCACCGGCAGTGAAGTGCATGTGGACTACAAGGGCGGCAAGGGCATGCTGCACATTGCATTTTATTCTGATGCGCAGCTGCAGCAGTTCGCCGGGCTGCTGGGGCAGTATGACCCTGAACAGGCCGCCGAGGCGGCTGATCCGTCCGGTGAGGACGAGGCATAACTCTTTCATTTTATTACTTTAGATTTCAGGGCAACACCGCACAATTCCCGCCTGACGGCTTAAGCACCGCTCCGGCGGCTGCGGCACGGCATCTGCGTTGCCAAAATGCTCGATAATGTCGGGTTGCGGTACCCGCATCGTGCTTCGGGGGCAAAAGCCCCTCGCACTCTGCGACCGCTGCCCTTGCTTCGGTTCGCTGTTTCCGCCACTGGCGGCGCTCACCTTTGCAGCATCCAGTATTATCTGCGCTTTTGGCTTAGCTGCTGCCGCACCTCGCTCGCCGTATCGGCACTTAGAATTATGCGGTATTGCCTCAGGCATTTGCAAAATTACAAATAGAGGAAAGGATTTTGAATCATGCTGGATATTCGTTTTTGTGCGTGAGCACCCCGATGAGGTCAAGGAGAACATTAAAAAGAAGTTTCAGGATGCCAAGCTGCCGCTGGTAGACGAGGTCATCAATCTGGATGCCGAGTACCGCGCCGCCATTGGCGAGGGTGACACCCTGCGCGCCAACCGCAACAAGCTTTCCAAGCAGATTGGCATGCTGATGGGCCAGGCTAAAAAGGATCCCAGCAAGGCCGCCGAAGCTGAGGAGATCAAGAAGCAGGTGACCGCACAGGCTGACCGCCTGAAAGAGCTGGAAACCAAGGAAGCCGAGCTGCAGGACAAGATCCGCGACATCATGTACACCATCCCGCAGATGATCGACCCAGTGTGCCCATCGGCCCGGACGACAGCTGCAATGTGGAAGTACAGCGCTTTGGCGATCCTGTTGTGCCGGATTATCCCATCCCGTACCATGTTGACATCATGGAAAGCTTTGACGGCATTGACCTGGATGCTGCAGGCCGCGTTCCGGCAACGGCTTCTACTATCTGCTGGGCGACATTGCCCGCCTGCACGAAGCTGTTCTGGCTTACGCCCGCGATTTTATGATCGACAAGGGCTTCACCTATGTCATCCCCCCCGTTCATGATGCACGGCGATGTGGTGAAGGGCGTTATGTCCTTCCCCGAAATGGATGCCATGATGTACAAGATCGAGGGTGAGGACCTGTACCTGATTGGCACTTCTGAGCACACCATGATCGGCCGTTTCATTGACCAGACCCTGGACGGCGCCAAGCTGCCCCTGACCCTGACCAGCTACAGCCCCTGCTTCCGCAAGGAGAAGGGTGCCCACGGCATTGAGGAGCGAGGCATTTACCGCATTCACCAGTTCGAGAAGCAGGAAATGATCGTCGTCTGCAAGCCGGAGGACAGCATGAGCTGGTACGACAAGCTGTGGCACAACTCTGTTGAGCTGTTCCGCTCTATGGAGATTCCCGTTCGCCAGCTGGAGTGCTGCTCCGGCGACCTGGCTGACCTTAAGGTGAAGAGCTGCGACATTGAGGCTTGGAGCCCGCGTCAGCAGAAGTATTTTGAGGTTTGCAGCTGCTCCAACCTGGGCGATGCCCAGGCACGCCGTCTGCGCATCCGCTACAAGGATGAGAATGGCAAGACCCAGCTGGCCCATACCCTGAACAACACCTGCGTTGCCCCGCCGCGCATGCTGATTGCTTTCCTGGAGAACCACCTGCAGGCTGACGGCACCGTGACCATTCCGGCTGTTCTGCAGCCGTACATGGGCGGCAAGACCGTGCTGGTACCGAAGGAGAAGTAATTTTCTTTTTGGAGTTGTTTTCCAGCCTTTTTTGAAAAAAGTGGGCGAAAAACTTTAATCAGACCAAATAGAAAAGCCCCGTGTGAGGGGAAAAGGAACAGGCGCAGGTCTGTTGAGCTTTCCCCGGCACGGGGCTTTTGGGGGTCAGCCTTTTTCAAAAAGCTGGGCCGCCGAAACAAAACGGAAATTGCAAAACAAAAATCTCAGCCGTGCGGTATCCTACCTGCACAGCTGAGATTTTGTTTTGTGTCTGTTTTTATTGCGGTTACTCTTCCTCTTTCCAGTGCTTCAGCTGGGAAAGGTAAGTATCAAACTGGGCGCGGCAAACGGCGGCGGGGGCGTTATCCGGGTTGGGCATATGTGCCATCAGATAATCCAGCAGGGAAGCTTTGGTGGGATAGGCGAACTGGCCATCGGCATAGCACCACTTACAATAATCCTCGTTAAAGGCACCATCCGGCCCTTTGCTCAAGGTGGAATCATCCAGCGGCATGCCGCAACACTGGCAGACCAGGGTGCGCGGGCTGCCCAACAGGGTGTTGATGGAGACATCAAACAGCTGGGACAGCAGTTTCAGAGTTTCGGTGTTGGGCACGGTTTCGCCGGTTTCCCAGCGGGACACGGCCTGGCGGGTCACATATACTTTTGCGGCCAGTTCTTCCTGCGATAACCCTTTGGCGGTACGCAGCTGCAAAATAACTTGCCTAGTTTCCATGGCATTGCCTCCTTTATCTTTTATCGGTAGGATAGCATAGCGGGCTGCGTTTGCCAAGCAACGGGAAGTTGCATTTTGGACTTTGGGCAATACCGCATAATTCTAAGTGCCGATACGGCGAGCGAGGTGCGGCAGCTGCTAAGCCAAAAGCGCAGATAATACTGGATGCTGCAAAGGTGAGCGCCGCCAGTGGCGGAAACAGCGAACCGAA
>ENA-OQCD01000081-OQCD01000081.1-human-gut-metagenome-genome-assembly--contig:-NODE-81-length-21574-cov-2.474425_pt1 | contig 21574 bp, 26 predicted proteins | sample MGYA00242755_ERZ504571 | MGnify/ENA primary metagenome ERZ504571 (study PRJEB26092, sample SAMD00036274) | human gut metagenome | host: Homo sapiens | study: EMG produced TPA metagenomics assembly of...
ATAAAATTGTACTGATGGACACTCAGGGAGTTGGATTTTTTGTTTACCAGGATCTGATAAAAGCAGGAGCAAAGGGAATTATTTTCCAGTACGGAAATATGTATTATCCAAATACAGATATTGACCAGCGCGATCTGCGCGAAGCCGTTGTAGGGGAAGAACGGAAAGTTCTTTGCGCCATGATCCATTCCAGCCAGGCAGTAGAACTGGTGAAAAATAAGGTGAAGAACATTCGTCTGGAGGTTTCCCAGAAAGAGTACGACGGAGAGTCCCACAATGTAATTGCAGAGCTTCCTGGCAGACGGGACGAGTTTATTGTGCTTAGTGCCCATTACGATTCCACTTCTTTATCCCACGGCGCTTATGACAACATGAGTGGCTGCGCAGGTTTGCTTGGATTATGGAACAGCTGAAGGGAAAAGAACTGAACTATAGTCTTCGTTTCGTATTCTGCGGAAGTGAGGTCGACAACATGGCAAACAGCACCAGCACCGCAGACCACGACGGAGTCTCACCCCGCGTGACGAAGCGGTACAGCGCCGACGAGCCCCAGCCCAACACAACCGCCAAATTGATGACCACGCCACCCAACGTAGGCGTGCCACGCTTGACCAGATGGGATTTCGGACCATCCTGACGTATGTATTGCCCATAATTCAGCTTGTGCACCAAACGAATCAGCAGCGGGGTGCCCACGATCGTCACAACCAGCGACACCACAATTCCGATGATGAGCGAAATCACCTGATGTTCTCCGTTTCAGTCAGACATTCTTCAGATAACGTCGTTTATTCGATTATTCGAATCTTGCCAAATATTCTTGTTCTATTGTGCAGCCAGGGCCTGCCAACGTTCGGCCAAAGCGCTCAAGCCGGAAGCGTGGGAGCCCTTAAGCAGCACCACAGCGCCCGGATGTTCCACGGCGAGTTGCGTCACCAGACGATCGGCCTCGTCAATGTCGTGCACCCAATCAATATGGGAAGCACATCCCGCAGCGGATGCACCTTCAGCCATGGCACCGGCCAGAGCGTCCAAAGAGGCATCGGATGTGCTGCCGACCGTCAGCAACGCGTCAACGTCGCCTTCCACCGCATACCGGCCGATGCCAGCATGCAAATCCTTTTCATCCGGACCAAGCTCAAGCATGGCACCCAACACCGCAATACGGAACGGTTGGGTCTCAGCACCCGCCTTCCAACGCAACAATCCGTCAAGCCCCGCCTTCATGGAATCGGGATTGGCATTAAACGAATCGTCGATCAAGGTGAACGATGTTTCAGGCTTGTGCACCGTGGAAACAGCCATACGATGAGGACTGATGGCCGTGACGTCAGACAGCGCGGACGCGACCTCATCCATCGACATACCCAAATGCATCGCTACCGAAGCAGCCGCCAACGCATTCATAACGTTATGCTGACCGCAAAATGCCCAGAGTGACCTCGGCATGCTCGCCATCACCATTGTCCAAAATGAAGCTCGGATGGTCCAATTCGTCGCAATGCACATGTTGCGCGCTGATTGCCGGCTTGCCGTCATTGTTCTGCGGAAGTCCGAACCACATCACGTCGCCCGGAGCGATGGCGCTCATCGCAGCCACATGCTCGTCATTCGCGTTCAGTACGGAAAGACCACCTGGAACAAGACCACGGATGATTTCCGATTTGGCTTGTGCGATGCGTTCCGGCGAGCCGAATTCCCCTAGATGCGCGACGCCGACTTCAACACGACCGCAATATCCGGCGGCACCAGCGACGTCAAATTCGCGATTTCCCCAACATGATTGGCACCCATTTCCGCAATCAGAAAGCGAGTTTCCGCATGTACTTTGAGCGAAGTCAGCGGCAGTCCGATTTCATTGTTGAACGATCCGACCGGCGCAATCGTCGGTCCTATGTGCGCCAGCAACGCCTTCATGAGATCCTTGGTAGTGGTTTTTCCGACGGAACCGGTGATGCCAATCACCGTAAACGGCGTTTCCAACGCACGCCGCGTCGATATTGTGCTTGGCCAACGCGCCCAAGGCAAGCACCGTATCTTCCACCACGATCTGAGGCACTCCGGCACCGTCGATCTCATGGTCGACTATTGCGGCAACAGCGCCTGAGCGCCTACCTTCGACACATAATCGTGGCCATCCACGCGTTCTCCGGCAATCGCCACGAATACCGATCCTTCAACAATCTGTCGTGAATCAGTGAATGTGCTGGTGGCCACAGGCGTATCAATCGCCGCGGTGCCGGCAATCAGCCATCCCTGAACCGCCTGGGCGATTTCCTCCAAGCTCATTGGCATCATGGTCGGGCTGCTCACTCTGATTTCTCCTCTGTGTTGATGTACTGCATATTGTTCACATTGTTTACGATTATCACTATTCGACGTCCGCATCCGTTCCGATCGAGACTAGTTCAGATCTCGAGATACACGCAATGCGCTTTTAATATTGGCTTTACGTACGCCGGCCGCAAGCACCATGGCGATGGACAATGACAACGCGCTGCTGTCCGTCTGCCCGTATGCCTCCGTCGCTTGCGCTGCGAGCGCATCGGATTCCTGCGTACGACCTGCGATGTGGGTCTGCTTGCCGACAGTGCATCCAAACCGTGCGACCGACTTGACGATCTCAGCCTCGCTGAGACCCTTGTCGTCGCAGCCAAGCACATCAACATTCACCGACTGCAACGCATCGTCATTCAACGTTTCCTCGCTGAGCGCAAGGATCACAGCGGCGGCGCCGTCTTCGGCGCACACAGCATCGTACGCTGCACGTCAAGAATCGACAATGGATAGTTCAGATCAAGGAATCGTTCCGACGATTGCGAATTGCCGGCACTAATCACGCCGACCGGATTGCCGAGCATGTGCAGGAAATCCGCGAGATCCCTCACACCCTGTTCCACCGTTTGCGTATTGCTGCCAGCCACGGCGAACACCGCCAGCGAATCGGATGGGCTGCCCGCCATCTCGCTGGCAAGCTTGCCCAACTGTTGTGCAGTCGGTTCGGCATAAATCAAAGGAATCTGAACGCCATCCGTTTTTCCTCGCAACGCATGCGGCACCACCGCACCATACGCACCAAGCGCTTGCACCTGCCGTAACTGTTGCTCATCCACCTGCATGGACGGCATGAACAACGCTCCCGGCCGCACCGAATCGATGTCGTCGGCAATGGACGTGACCGTCACTTCGGTAGCGAACGCGGGATCAAGGTCAAAGCCATATCTGCTGGCAAGCAGACCCAACGTCATTCGCCTATTCATGGATTCGCTGACCGCGCTCATCTTTCCGCCCCTCCGTTCTTCATGCTCACACACTCACCAAGTCACTGGAATAGCATCAGTTCGCGGACTTGACGCCGGCACTTCGTACTTCTGCATAAGGAATTCACCAATCTCCGCAGTGACCGGGCCTGCCGTCAGACCACCATAACCGCCTTGCGGATCTTTCAACACCACCGTAACGACGAAACGAGGATTATCCGCAGGAATAATCGCAGAATAATCGCTGATAATCGACGACAGACGTCCGTCCGCACCGGCAACTTCCGCGGTACCGGACTTTGCCGCGACACGGTAACCATCCACTTTGACGAACTGGGAATAGTGGTCGGACACGGATTCCATGGCATTCATCACCTGTGAGGCCACCTGCTCGTCAATCACGCGCGTCGCTTCGCCTTCAGGCTTCTGCTCTTCGGAATGCCCTTCGGCATCGCTGATCGCCTTGATGATGCGCTGCGGCTTTTTGACGCCCTTGTTGGCGATCACGGCAACCGCGTTCGTCAACTGGAGCGCATTGGTCGTATACGCCTGGCCGAACAGCACGGTGTTCTGGGTTCGCAGATCCCATTGATCGGCCGAATACAGCAGACCATCCGCTTCTCCGGGAAGACCAAGCCCATTGTCTTGTCCGATACCGAATTTGCTGATGAACTCATATCGCTGCTCGTTAGACATCTTCTCCGCGGCGATGATCATGCCGACATTCGACGATTGCTCGAGAATGCCTGCCAGCGTCCAATGCTCATCGCCGTGGGTCGTCGCATCGCTGTAGGTCTGCCCGTTCGTCGTAATGTGGTCCGGCACCGTGAATTTATCCGATGCCTGGTGCAATCCAAGCTGAATCATGCCTGACATGGTGAAAACCTTGCCGATGGAACCGGGTTCAAACGTTTCGCTGACGGCCCTGGAAACCGTCATTTTCGCCTGGTCGCTGCCGGCTTCGATTTCGTCGCTATCGGCGAGCGCGAGAATGTCCCCTGTTTGTGTGTCCTGCACCACGGCGACTCCCCACGGTGAACTATATTTCGTGCAGCTTTCCTTCAGCACTTTTTCGACGTACCACTGCACGTCATGGTCGATGGTCAGTGTGACATCGGAGCCGTTGACCGCGTCTTTTGATTCGGTCATGGTTCCGGGGATTTCGACGCCGTTGTTGCCTTGCTGGTAGACTTGGTACCCGTCTTCGCCTGTCAACGTCTTGTTTTCCATCTGTTCGATGCCCGCTACGCCTTTGCCTTCACCGTCGACACCTCCCAGCAGTGCGCCCATCAGGGTTCCGTTGGAATAGATGCGCTCGTTGCTGAGTTCCGCGTAGACGATACCGCCCAGATTGAGTTTGGAGATCTTGCGCTTAACGGCCGGCGTCACATCTTTTTTGAGTACCGCATATTGGCCTGTTCCCGAAAGCATGGCACCCAATTCGGTGGCGTCCATGTCCAGTACCGGAGCGAGGAGTCTAGCTACCGCCGCAGCTCCGGTAGCACCTACCGGCTTGCCATCGATCTGATGGCAGTTGTCTCCGGTCTGTTTGGTGCAGGTTGTGGGAGTGAAGGCCTGTGCTTCCTCGGGGTTGCCGATGATGGTGTAGCGCTCCACGCTTTGCGCGAGAATCGAGCCGTTCGTGTCCATGATTTTGCCGCGCCGTGCCTTCAAAGTCACGGTAATCGTGCGGCTTTGCGCCGCGGCCTGCGCCATGGTTTTGCCATTGATCAACTGGATGTTGGCCAATTGAATAAGGCAAGCCGTGCCCATCAAACGCCAGAATGACGCCGATGGCCATGGTTTTCGTAAGCAGTTTCTTGTGGAAACGTGCGTAAGTGCGGTGAAAAGGATTCACTGAGCGTCGTCTCCGCTTGGCTGGTAGCCGTTCAGATCAATCGTTAGAGCGCCTTTTTGGGGCACCATGCCCATTTCCTCGGCCTTGCTCGGCAGCGAGGCTTCAAGTTCGTCAAGCTTGGCTGGTCATCTTCCACGTCTTGGGTCAGGCGAGTAATGTTCGACTCAATCTGGTTCGCCTCGAAAGAATGCTGCACCATTTGGGTACGCAGCGTTAAGGATCCCAGAAGACATCCGCCGAGGAACACCACGGCGATAACCAGATGCAACAATGGAGTGCTTCTGGTGCGCGTCCATGTGATGAGCTGTTCGAATCCTCGCTTGACGCTGTTGCCTTCGGCCCGCGTTCCTTTGACGACGTGCAATTCAGGGCGAGTGGTGCCAGCGGTTTCGGTTTGGTCCCGGCGTCCTGCGGGAGCCGCGTTTGATGCGATCGTTCTTGGTGCGGCCACGTTCAGCCCCTCCTTCCTTGTCGTTTCATGCTTGCGTAATCATTGCCTTGGTCGAATCGTTTTCGCCAGCGTTCAGGAATTGGTCTGGTCAGTTCCACTGCGCGCAGTCGCACAGAGGCCGACCTTGGATTCATGGCGATTTCTTCCTCGGCCGCTTTGATGGCGCCTCGCGTCAGTTCTTTGAAGAACGGCATCATATCCGGGGGTATTACCGGCATATCTGCGGGCACGTCAGCTTTCAGACCTTGATTCATAAATGTTTTGACGGTCTTGTCTTCCAGCGAATGGTACGACTCCACCACCAAACGTCCTCCCACCGCAAGATGGTTGGCGATCTGCGGTAGCGTCCCCGCCAATTTGTCGAGCTCGCCGTTGACTTCGATACGTAATGCCTGGAACACACGTTTCGCGGGATTTCCCGCAGGACGGTGCGCTTGCGGCACAACCTCATCCACCAATCGGTTGAGCTGCCCCGATGTGGTCAATGGTTCGATCTCACGCCTACGCACGATTTTCGCGGGCTATCTGCTTGGAGAAGCGTTCCTCACCATATGTACGGAAAAATGCGTACCAGATCAGCGAACGAATATTCAGCAAGTATCTGTTCGGCGGTCAATGGCTGGGTCACGTCCATACGCATGTCCAAAGGCGCATCGTGAGAATAGGAGAATCCCCGCTCCGTCTCATCAATCTGCAAACTCGACAATCCCAAATCCATGAACACGGCGTTTACCTGGTCGATCCCCTGATCATCAAGCACTTGCGCGAAATCGTCGAATGCGGCGTGCACGGGTATGAAGCGGTCGGCAAGACCTTCCATCCGCATTCGCTGCGTGGCGAGCGAAAGCGCCTCCGTGTCTCGATCGATGCCGATCAGACGCGCTTGCGGACTCGCTTTGAGAAAAGCCGTGGAATGCCCCGCCAAACCAAGCGTGCAATCCACCGCAATCGACCCTGGCCTCGCCAACGCCGGGACCACCAGATCCACGCAGTCGCGCAGCAACACTGGCTGATGTATGGTCGTTACATCTGTCATCAGAATTCCACCGCCGGTAATACGTCATCGGCAATATCGGAATATCCCTGCTCCTGTTCGGCGAGATATTCCTCCCATGCCTGCTTGTTCCAAATCTCCGCTCGGGTCCCCACGCCAATCACCACGATGTCGCTTCCCAAATTCGCGTAATCGCGCAACATCTGCGGCACGAGCACACGTCCTTGCCTGTCTGGCTCCTGATCAACCGCGCCGGAAAGGAACACACGCAAATAATCACGTGCAGCCTTGTTTCCCATGGATGTGCGCTGGATCTGCAATGCGATCCGGCGAAATTCCGATTGGGGCAACAGATAGACACATCGCTCCTGACCACGGGCCATCACCATGCCCGGTCCCAGCTGGCTGCGAAATTTTGCAGGCAATGCCATACGTCCTTTGGCGTCGATTTTTGGAGTGTATGTTCCCAACAGCAGCGGAGGCAGTCCAGCCATCACACCGCTCGCTTGCGTCGAACCATCGTCGAGAAGGCTCGGTTTCAACGCTTTGAACCATCGCCACACCTCCTTACATGATGCGCGGGAACACCTAGACCCAAAACTCTTTCCCCACTTTACCCCACGCATCACCATAAATCCCCCACATAAAATGGAAAAAATCAGCAAATGCTGAGGTTGATTTTCCCCACATTGAACGAATGGCATCAAATCAACTACCGTAAATTCATCCTGCTTCGCTATGTCGCACTCGCCCTCGTCGGTTTTCGTAGAAGCCTCGGGGTACATTGGAGTGCCTAAGTTTTGTGAGGAAGGGATTGCAGATGTCGAGTTATTCCGCCCAGTTGCGTGAAGAACAACAGGCCGTCAGCCGCGCGTACGGCCGCTTGGATGATCTGCGGGCCCAAGCTCGTGCCCGTCTCGACACCGTGCGTGCTGCCGGCTCGCACGGATCGCCCACGCAACGCACCGAACGCGATTCCTTCGCCACCATGTACGAGGATCGCCTCACCCAGCTGCGTGCCGTCGAAGATCGCCTGGTGTTCGGCAGACTCGACGATGTCCACGGTGCGCACAGATACATCGGGCGTATCGGACTGTCCAACGAAAACCACGAGCCGATCCTCACCGATTGGCGAGCCGACGCGGCACGTCCGTTCTACGAAGCGACGCCTTCCAATCATGGCGATATCGTAATGCGCCGCCATATCACACTCAGCTTCCGTGAAGTGGTCGGCGTTGAAGACGAGGTGCTCGATGTGCACTCCGACCAGGTCGGGCAGGCGTCTCGGACGGCACTCTGACCGGCGAAGGCGCGCTGCTCGCATCGTTGAACGCCAAGCGCACCGGCAAGATGACCGATATCGTGGCAACCATCCAAGCCGAGCAGGATCGCATTATTCGCGCCGACCTCAACCAGGCCGTGGTGGTGCAGGGTGGACCGGGTACCGGCAAAACCGCCGTGGCGCTGCACCGTGCGGCATATCTGCTCTACACGCATCGGCGAATGCTCGAACGCTCCGGTGTGCTCGTGGTCGGACCGAGCTCAACCTTCCTGCATTACATCGATCAGGTGCTCCCCTCCCTCGGCGAGACCGGAGTGGTCAGCCGAACCATCGCCGATCTGATCCCCGGCGTGATCGCGACGGCGCATGACAACCCGTTCGCCGCGAAAATTGAAGGGCGAACGTCGTATGTCCAAAGCCATCGCCAATGCCGTTGCCGCACGAGAACGCGTCCCCGCATCATTGCCGTCGATCCGCATCAACGGATTCGCAGTGCCCATCGTGCGCGCGGATATCGAACAGGCCATCACCGATGCCAAGCGCACGCGACAGCAGCACAACAAAGCACGCGAAACTTTCGTGCATAGCATGTTGATCGCCATGCGCAACCGTTATGTGGACAAGCTTGATTACGAGCCGGAGCAGGCGGAGTTGACGGATGTGATGCAGCAGTTGCGCATGAATGACACCTTGCGCAAGACGTTGAATCTCGCATGGTTGCCGATGACCGGCGAATGGCTTATCGACCAACTGTTCTGCAAGCCGCAGCAGCTTCGTCGCTTCGCACCATGGCTTGAGGAACGCGATATCGAAGCATTGGTTCGCCCCAAAGGGTCGCCGTTTACCGTCAGCGATATTCCGCTGCTGGATGAAGCCATGGAGCTGCTTGGCCCCGATCCCAAAGCGGTCGCCCGCCAAAAGGCGTTGGACGCCAAGCGCGCCGAGGAGGAGCAGTTCGCGCAAGATACGCTGGCTCAAGCTGGCATCGGCTCCGGCATCGTCACTTCGCAGATGTTGGTCGACAATATCAACGGGATGGACGCGGAACTCACCGCGCAGCGCGCCGCCGCAGACCGTGAATGGACATATGGGCATATCGTTGTCGATGAAGCTCAGGAACTCACCGCCATGGATTGGCGCATGCTCATCCGCCGTTGCCCGTCGCGTCGTTCACCATTGTGGGCGATGGTTGTCGCAACCTCCGCATTGGGCGGCACCCGTTCGTGGCGGCGTATGATGGATCCGTTGTTCGGACCCCACAATTGGCAACTCAACGAATTGACGATTAATTACCGCAATCCGAAGGAAGTGTCGCAGCTCGCCTGTGATTTCGCGGCAACGGAGGGATTGTACATCTCCATCGTCAATGCGGTGCGCGGCGTGCCGGATTCGGTCAAGCGCCTCACTCTGGCCGACGACAGTCTGATTGCCGATGCCGTGGCACAGCAGACCGTCGATCTGGTCCGCGCATTCGTCTCCTCCGATGGCACCGGACGCGTGGCCATCATCGCACCTGACGATATGGTCAAGCCGTTGCGCAGGCGGGTGTACGAACAGCTTCGCGAAACATTGACGGCGAAGGAGTTCGACCGTCTCGATGCGCAGAGCTCTTGGGATGAACAGGTCACCGTTTGTTCCACGCAAATGGTGAAAGGCTTGGAATACGACGCAGTGATGGTGGTGCAGCCGGGAAGCATCGAGGAGAATGCCCCCTCACGCATTGTGGCCGCAGCCGATTTATACGTCGCCATGACCAGACCGACACAACGTCTGCTTATAGTCCGGACAAAATGCAGACGAAAAAAACTGCTCAAGCTATAAGGTAGGAACCATGCCTAAAGCATTGTTACTTGAAAATATTCATCCTGACGCGGCACAGTCACTGCGTGACCACGGCTTCGAAGTCGAGTGCCTCAGGGGCGCCCTCAACGAAGATGAACTCATCGACGCCTTGGAAGACGTTGATCTGCTGGGCATTCGCTCCAAAACCAGCGTGACCAGCAAAGTCATCGACGCACGTCCGACGCTCACGGCCGTCGGCTGCTTCTGCATCGGCACCAATCAGGTCGATCTCGACTATGCGGGCAAGCACGGCATCGCCGTGTTCAATGCCCCATATTCCAACACTCGCTCCGTGGTGGAACTGGTTATCGGCGACATCATTTGCCTGATGCGCCGCATTCCTGCGCACACCCATCATATGAAGCACGGTATGTGGGACAAGTCTGCTTCCGGCTCTCATGAAGTGCGAGGCAAGACGCTCGGCATCATCGGCTACGGCAATATCGGATCTCAGCTTTCCGTCATCGCCGAGGCACTTGGCATGCGCGTGGTGTTCTACGACATTGAAGAGAAGCTTGCCATGGGCAATGCCCATCGTTGCTCCACGCTGAACGAACTGCTCGAACAGTCCGATGTGGTCACACTGCATGTCGATGGCCGCAAGTCCAATACCGGTTTCTTCGGTGAGGACCAGTTCGCGCATATGAAGCAGGATTCGATCTTCATCAATCTTTCCCGCGGTTTTGTGGCTGATTTGGACGCTCTGAAGAAGCATTTGGACTCCGGCCACATTTCGGGCGCGCAGTGGATGTGTTCCCTGTCGAGCCGAAGAAGAGCGGCGACGAGTTTTTGACGAGCCTTGCGGATGAAGACAATATGATTCTGACCCCGCATATTGGCGGGTCTACGCTTGAAGCCCAGAAGTCCATCGGACAGTTCGTCTCACAGCGTCTTGAGGATTATTGGTTCAGGGGATCCACCATGTTGTCCGTGAATCTTCCGCAAATCACACTGTCTGATATTCGTTCGAACTTCCGCATCGCGCATCTTCACGCGAATTTGCCTGGCGTACTTGCAAGGTGAACCGTGTGCTCGGAGAAGAGAATATCAACATCGCGGCACAGGCACTGGGCACCGAAGGCGAAATCGGCTATGTGGTCACCGATGTGGCCCAGCGCCCCAGCCAGAAGGCTTTGGACGAACTCGCAGCCATCGAAGGCACGATCCGTATGCGTGTGATCAGCTGACGATCCCAATCCGGCAAACGCCACTACGATACGAATGCATTGTGGGGGTTCCAATCACTTATTGGCTGGAACCCCCACAATGCATGAACCTAATGCCGTTTGCCGTAATCGCCCAGTTTTGCGCTACCAAGTCCATTTCAGCCAAAACAAACGCATTATCATATGCGTTCGCAACCGTTCGAACCTACTTCAGCGCATCGGCCTTCAGCTCGTCGATCGCGTTCTGGAAATCCTCAAGATTCTCAAAATTCTGGTATACACTGGCGAATCGCATATACGCGACCTCATCAAGATCACGCAACGGTTTCAAAATGGCCCTGCCGACCTCGTCGGATTTGACTTGAGCCAGTCCTCGGGCACGAAGATCCTCTTCGACCTGCTGGCCAAGAGCCTTCAAATCGTCTTCCTTGATCGGACGGCCCTGGCATGCCTTGCGAACACCAGAAATCACCTTGTTCCTATCGAACTGCTCAACGTTGCCGGAACGCTTCACCACCAACAACATAGTGGTCTCTAGCGTGGTGAAACGCTTGGAGCATTTCGGGCATTCACGCCTACGGCGGATGGAATGGCCGTCATCGCTGATGCGGGTATCGACCACCTTGGTATCTGGATTCTGACAAAAAGGGCAATGCATGGTGTCAAGAATAGCCTGAACCATTGAACTAGGCCAATCTTGCGCGGGTTCATACCTCGTCGGGAACGATAAGTCTTTGACCGGCCCGAAGCGATACTGAATCCAGATTATTCAGTCGTACCAGCTCGTCCACAGTATCCGCAACATTGCCACCATCAGGCGTAATACGCGCAGCGTACCCCCACAACGTATCGCCCGGCTGGACGGTATATACCACCACCGGCGTCGCTCCGGGATCTGACTGCGCGCGTGCAGGCATCATCAATCCAGCCAAACACCATGCGAGCACCATCAGCATCATGATTACGGCCAGTCGATCCGCCCAGACTTTGAAATCAACGCCATGAGCCTTCGGCACACAATCCATCACGCCACTCCTTCTCGAACAGCTGTTCTATCGAACGCATGTTCTGAGTATGGCACAAATGTTCGATAATTGCAGACACACCTCGAACAGATGTTTGATTTTCTCGGCGTTTCGCGTTATGCTTGCCTAAGACCTGAAAGGAGCCCACCGTGAGCACCGTCCCATTCACGCCCAAAAAGGATGCCGAGCGTCCGGATGAAAGCACGCTGACCGACCGTCAGCGCAAGGTGCTTGGCGCCATCAAAAAACATCTCGTCGAGCAGGGGTTCGCTCCCTCATTCCGCGAAATCGGCGAAGCCGCAGGGCTTAAAAGTCCGTCATCCGTCAAACACCAGTTGCAAGTGCTTGACGACAAGGGCTTCATTCGCATGAACGCGAACAAGGGCAGAGCCATCGAAGTCGTGAGTTTCGACGATGACGAGGTTTCGCCCGGCAAAGTAGCGCAGGTCATCCCATTCCCGAGCCAATCTGATTCCAGCGGATCCATCATGGCTTCCCGCGATGTCCCCTTGGTGGGACGTATCGCGGCCAGGCGTGCCCATCACCGCCGAGCAGCATGTGGACGATGTGATGCGTCTGCCGGAACGTCTCACTGGCACCGGCAATCTGTTTATGCTTGAAGTACATGGCGACTCCATGATTGACGCGGCTATCTGCGATGGTGATTTTGTGGTGGTACGCGAGCAGAACACCGCGGAAAATGGAGATATTGTGGCGGCGCTGCTCGACGATGAAGCCACGGTGAAAACGTTCCGCAAGGATCATGGCCATGTCTGGCTCATTCCGCACAATCCCGCCTACTCCCCTATCGATGGCACGCATGCTGAGATCATGGGCAAGGTGGTCACCGTGCTCCGCAAAATCTGACGTTAGACTATTCAACGCCATTGAAATCGCGCCCACAAAAGATGAAGCCATAAACAAAAGACTCCATCTTTTGTGCGCGATTCTTTTTCCGGGTAAAACGCACCGGTCATTTTACGAAATGTTTAGGAATGCATTTTCGGATTTTGCTTGTCGAACTGTATCCTTCCGGTTCGAGTTGGAAGGTGGTATGAGGTACGGATACGGGGGAAAATGTTCGCGCAGGCAATCTTGTAGTTGTGCGAGTATTTCCGCCGCTTCTTTCATGGTGAGTCCTTGTTCGACCACAACATGCGCCATGAAGATCGGCATGCCTGTGGATACGATGCTCGCGTGGATGTCGTGTACCGCCACAACATGCGGCACTTGTTCCAAGTGGGAACGCACTTCATCGAGATCAAGACCGTTGGGGGTTTCTTCGAGAAGCACGCGAACCGCGTTGCGCAACAGTTTGATGGCTCGCGGGATCATCATGAGTGCGATGATGCCACCTGCCACAGCGTCGAATCCGGCCCAGCCGGTGCAGATGAGCACGCTTGCCGATACGATTACGGCAACGGACCCTAAAGCGTCATTCATGACTTCAAGGAATGCCGCTTTCATGTTCATGTTGTCTTCGCTTTGCGATGCGAGGATAAAGATTGATCCGATATTGGCCGCAAGGCCGAGTATGCCCATGAAGAGCAGCAATCGCACGTCGTTTACTTCGTCGGCAGATCCGCCGAAAAGTCTCATGCCGGCTTCCACAAGCGCATAGATACCTACGATGAGGAGGATGAGGGCTCCGACTGCCGCTGTTAGCACTTCGAGCCTTGCCCAGCCCCAGGTGCGTTTGTTGCTGGGCTTGCGTTGCATCAGTATTGCGGTGACGGTTGATGCGATGAGTACGGACATGTCGGTGAGCATGTGTCCGGCATCAACGAGCAGCGCCAACGATTCTGTGATGACCGCGCTGATGACTTCCGCTATGAATACCGTCGAGGTGAGACCGAGCGACATCATGAGCCGTTTTTGATTGTTCCGCTCCTGTGTTCGCTATCGATCCGTGTGCGTGGTCATGTGCCATATGCTTAATCTTTCAGCCCGATTAAGAAACTTATTGAAATTGTTTCTCAATACCATTTTCATTGCTCTCAAAACGCAAGAAACCCCAGCCATAGGCCGGGGTTTCCTTTATTTCTTTTTGCAGTCTAACGACTGATCAATCGCCTGTCAATACCCAAGCAACCAAAAAGCGGTAACGCAGCTGGCACTCCGTTGCCGCCAGAAAACAATAAAAAACGCGGTAACGCATGTGACAGCAAGGCGCACGGAATGAAGGCGTACAGAGGTACGTCGAATTCCGTGTAACGCAGCTAGCACTCCGTTACCGCGTTTTTTTTATCAGAAGCCGAACTGGGCAGCGGTTTCCTTCAGCGTCTCTGCGGAACGCGTAAGGGCTGCAAGCTCGCGGTCGGACACCGGGGTGTTGATGGCGGTGTTGACGCCGGAACGGTTGAGGAGGGTCGGCACGGACATGCAGACGTCGGAGATGCCGTGGAAGTCGTGGAGCATGGAGCTCACCGGCAGGATGCGGTTGGAGTCGCGCATGACGCTTCGATGATGTCAACGCCGGACATGCCGATGGCGTAGTTGGTTGCGCCCTTGCCGTTGATGATCTTGTAGGCGGCGTTCTTGACGTCCTGGTGAATCTGCTCACGAACTTCGGCGTCGAGCGGAGCGTGACCCGGCAGCGGGGTCCAGTCGCACATCGGGACGCCACCGATGGTGGCGGAGGCCCACAGCGGCACTTCGGAGTCGCCGTGTTCGCCAGCAATGTAGGCGTGCACGTTCTTGACGTTGACGCCGGTCTGCTGGGCGATCAGGAAGCGCAGACGTGCGGAGTCAAGGTTGGTACCGGAGCCGAAGACCTGGTTTGCCGGCAGGCCGGAGATCTTCTGGGCAACATGGGTTGCGATATCAACCGGGTTGGTGATGAGCATGTAGATGGCGTTCGGAGCGACCTTCACGAGGCCAGGAATGATGGCCTTGAGAATGTTGATGGTGGCACCGACCAGTTCGAGACGGGACTGACCCGGCTTCTGACGCGGACCTGCGGTGATGACGATCATGTCGGCGTCGCGGCAGATTCCGGATCATCGGAGCCTGCGATGGACACGGTCGGGGAAGAAGCTGGAGCCGTGCTGCATGTCGAGTACTTCGGCTTCGACGCGTTCCTTGGCAATGTCTTCGAGCACGATCTCACGTGCGACGCCACGCTGAGCGGCAGCGAAGCGAGAGTGGAGCCGACTGCACCGGCACCGATGATAGCGAGCTTTGTGGGCTTGATTGGTGAATCCACCATATGCTTACCTCTCTTATAAGAAAGAATGTCCCGCTGGTAGCAGGTTTTCTCTTAGAATTTCATCCTTACTTTATCCACACAGCATGACGTTTCAAGGCGTTATAACACGACTTGCAAATAATGAAAAGTGATATGCATCACAAAAGATGTGAGCGCTCACAAACGCTGTGTCCGTTGCGTTGCACTGTTTTTGCAAGGTTTTCAGCCGATTGACTGTTCCACGATTTGTGCAGCCAAATGATCGTCCACTTCCGCTTCGAGCATCATACCGTCGTCACGGTATTCGACGTTGATCACTTTGCCGTATTCACGTACGCGCGACACCAGCGAACCGGCAGTGTATGGCAGCAACGCCTCGACATGCACGTTCGGCGTCGGCAGCATGGATTCCACCTGCATACGCAGCTCGTCGACGCCTTCGCCGGAAAACGCCGATACGATGTACGCTTCCGGCATCAACGCCTCGATACGCTCGCGTGTGGCCTCATCCATACGGTCGGCCTTGTTGAACACGATAATCGTGGGAATGGTTTCGACGCCGTCGATGTCGGAAAGCACATCGTCGACCGCGTCGATTTGCGAGAACGGGTCCGGATGCGATCCGTCCACCACATGCACGATCAGATCGGCTTCGGAAACCTCCTCCAGCGTGGATTTGAACGCTTCAATCAGCTGCGTAGGCAGTCGACGCACGAACCCGACGGTATCGACGTACGCATATTGACGTCCATCTTTGGCACGCGCCCTGCGCACTGCGGTGTCCAATGTGGCGAATAGCGCGTTCTCCACCAATTCCGCTGATCCGGTCAACCGATTCGTCAACGACGATTTGCCCGCGTTCGTATATCCAACCACAGCAACGGTCGGCAATCCGAAACGACGGCGAGCGCCACGTTTGACGTCACGCGCGGGAGCCATCTGTTCGATCTGTTTGAGGAGTTTGGCGATGCGGCTTCGGATCACACGGCGGTCCATTTCGATTTTCGTTTCGCCAGGTCCTCGCGAGCCGATGCCCGCGTCTCCTGCGGCGCGGCCACCTGCCTGTCGCGACAGTGATCCGCCCCAGCCTCGCAGTCGTGGCAGCATGTACTGGAGTTGTGCCAGTTCCACTTGGGCTTTGCCTTCGCGTGAGGTCGCATGTTGGGCGAAAATGTCGAGGATCACGGCAGTGCGATCCACGACCTTCACTTTGGTGGCGTCTTCCAAGGCGCGGCGTTGGCTTGGCGGCAGGTCGTCGTCCACAACGATGGTGTCGGCTTCCTCTTGCGCCACGATTCCGGCGAGTTCGCGGGCTTTACCGGAGCCAACGTATGTAGCTGCGTCCGGCTTGATACGATGCTGCAGCAGGCCGTCGCATACCACGCGCCGGCGGTTTCGGCAAGCGCGGCAAGTTCTCTCAATGATTCTTCGGCCTGTGCCTGTGTGGTTTCACGGCTGGACCACACGCCGACGAGCACAACGCGTTCGAGGCGGACTTTTCGGTATTCGACTTCGGTGACGTCTTGCATTTCGCCGAGTCCGGACACATGCTTCAACGCATTGCGGGATTCGCGTTCCTGCCATTGTTCGTCATGGGATTCGTTGAAATGGTTCTCGCCGTTGGTATCAAGCAGCACCTCGGACTGGTCGGCGAGCACGCCTGACACGTCGTTGGCGCTCATGCTATGCTCGATGTCGTTTTCTTGGCTCAATGGCACCTCTCACGGTTAAACTATGGTGTCTTTATTATCATCATTCTCTAGAGACATGGGTATCGGGCATTCGCCACGTGGATGAGCGTGGCTTGCGTGATGCCGGAGGCGAGCGTTTGCAAGGAGTGGGTATGGCACAGGCCGAACAGTATTTCGCGGCTGATCCGCAGTCGAAGGATGTACGTAAGAGGCTGCATGTTGTGTTGCGAGACAATGAGGCCGATGTTGAGGTTTCCAATGGCGTGTTTTCCGGCAATCGCGTGGATTTGGGAACGTCCGTGCTGCTTCGTCAGGCTCCGGAGCTCCTGAGGAGGGTACGTTCCTTGATTTGGGTTGCGGTTGGGGTCCGATTGCGTTGGCACTTGGCTTTGCTTCGCCGAAGGCTGATATTTGGGCATTGGATGTGAATGAACGCGCGTTGGATCTGACGCGTCGCAATGCCGAGCTCAATGGTGTGAGGAACGTTCATGCGGTCACCGCCGATGAGATCCCTTCGGATGTGACGTTTGATCTGATTTGGTCGAATCCGCCGATTCGTGTTGGCAAGGATGTGCTGCATGAGTTGTTGATGACGTGGCTGCCACGTTTGAATGCGGGTGGTACCGCCTATTTGGTGGTGCAGAAGAATCTGGGGTCGGATTCGTTGATTCGTGGCTTGCCACGCAGCTTGGCGATGGTTATGAGGTAAGTAAGTACGCGAGTTCGAAGGGCTTCCGCGTTATCGAGGTTATGAAGGCATGAAATTCGAATATCCTTCCCAACTGCCGGTTTCCGCTGCACGTAGCGATATTGCCGAGGCGGTGAAGTCGAGCCAAGTCGTGATTGTGTCTGGTCAGACGGGTTCCGGTAAGACCACGCAGCTGCCGAAGATTCTGTTGGAATTGGGCCGTGGATCGCATGGCAGGCAGATTGTGCACACGCAGCCGCGTAGGCTGGCCGCTCGTACCGTGGCCGAACGTATCGCCGCGGAGATGGGCGTGCGTTTGGGCGACGAGGTCGGCTATCAGGTGCGTTTCACCGATGAGAGCTCACCGAAGACCCGTCTTCGCGTGGTGACCGACGGTATTCTGTTGGCGCAGATTCAACGCGATCCGAAACTAATGCAATACGATACGATCGTTATCGACGAGGCGCACGAACGTAGTCTCAATATTGACTTTCTGCTCGGTTATTTGACTGCGCTATTGCCGAAACGACGTGACCTGAAATTGGTAATCACGTCGGCGACGATTGATTCGGTGAAGTTCCAGGAGCATTTCGAGCACGCTTTGCATACGAAAGTGCCGGTTATCGAGGTTTCGGGACGAACCTACCCCGTGCAGGTCGTGTATGAGCCGCTGGGCACCGCTCCGGCGTTGATGCGTTCCGTACCCGGTTTTGAAACGGGCGCAATGCCGGGCGATGCCGACTATGAAAACGTTGTCGGCCGCTCCCGACGCGAAGGATTCCCATGAGCCGAACGTTGACATGCCGACGCGGTGGCGCGCGCCTGTGCCGAGTTGGTGATTCATTCGAGTCATGACCGTGGCCCGCGCGATATTCTCGTGTTCGCTTCGGGCGAGCGCGACATTCATGATTTTGAGAATGCGCTGCGCCATCATTATGGTCCGCGTGCCATTGATATGCGTCATCCTGATGCGATTGAGATCGTGCCGTTGTTCGCGCGGTTGTCCTCCAAGGAGCAGCATCGCGTGTTTGAGCCGCATGACCATCAGCGTATTGTGATCGCTACGAATGTGGCCGAAACGTCGTTGACGGTGCCGGGCATTCGTTATGTGGTCGACCCTGGCACCGCTCGTATTTCACGTTATTCGAAGAGCGCGAAAGTGCAACGGCTTCCGATTGAACCGATCAGTCAGGCGAGCGCGAACCAACGTTCGGGTCGTTGCGGTCGTATTGCCGATGGTATTGCGATTCGCTTGTATTCTCGCGAGGATTTCGAGACGCGCCCGGAATTCACGGAGCCTGAGATTCTGCGCACGTCGTTGGGTGCGGTCGTATTGCATATGCTGTCGGTGGGTGTGGCTCGTACCGCGCAGGATGTTACGGATTTCGGCTTTATCGATCCGCCTGATATGAAGGCGGTGTCTGATGGTTTCAATGAGTTGACCGAGTTGAAGGCCGTGGCGCGCAAGCATGGCGAGGTTGTGCTGACGCATACAGGTCGCATGCTTGCACGCATTCCGATCGACGTGCGTTTGGGCCGTATGATCATCGAGGCTGCGAAGTCGACCACGCCGAACACGTTGGCCGCAGTGCTGGTGGTGGTCGCGTTCCTAAGTTTGCAGGATCCCCGCGAACGTCCGGATGAGAATCGTGAGGAGGCCGACCGCATTCATAACCGGTATGCCGATCCGTCCAGTGATTTTCTGACCGCGTTGAACTTGTGGGATCGCGTGTTCCAAGCTGATGGCGAGCCGAGCAATTCCGCGCTTCGTAGGATTTGCAAGACTGAGTATTTGAGTTGGCTGCGCATCCGTCAGTGGAAGGATCTGGTCACGCAGTTGCGTGAGATGTGCAAGGAATTCAAGTTCAAGGTTGGCGATCCGATTCCGGCTTCGCGTCCGCCGCTTGAGATTCGTCAGCTTCCGTCGAATCAGCAGGCTGCGCATTCGTTGTGTTGTTCGTGGGATGCGCAGGGTATTCATACGTCGATGCTTTCGGGCTTGTTGTCGATGATGGGCATGCAGATCGTGCGTGAACCGAAGGCATCTGATTTCGCTGGCTTGAAGGGCGCTGCCCGTGCGCGTGCCATGAAGCGTGCGCAGAAGATGGCGAAGAATGATTATCAGGGTGCGCGTGGCACGCATTTCGCATTGTTCCCGCTTCCGCGGTCGCAAGTCGACACCGCAATGGGTGATGAGCACGGAGTTGGTGGAAACGAGCCGCTTGTGGGCGCGATATTCCGCCCAGATCGATCCTGCTTGGGCTGAACCGTTGGCGGGTTCGTTGACGCGAACCACGTATGCGGATCCGCATTGGTCTGGTTCGCGTGGCCCCGCGGTGGCGAGCGCGAAGGTACTGTTGTATGGTTTGCCGATAGTGCAGGATCGTACGGCGCAGTGGGGTCGTATCAATCCGCTGGAGGCCCGTGATTTTCTGATTCGTCAGGGTTTGGTCGAGGGCGATATTCAGCAGCGGTTCTCGTATGACGATTTCATTGCGAAGAATCGCGATGTGCTGGAGGACGCCGCCGACGATGCGAGTCGCACACGTCAGATGGCGCAGGCGGTCAGTGATGAGGATCTGTTCGATTTTTATAATTCGGTGATTCCCAATACTGTCACGTCGGTTGCGGATCTTGCGAAATGGTGGAAGTCAAAGCATGATGAGCAGCCGGATTTGTTGGATTTTGATCCGGAGAAGGTGGAGCGTCTTGCTGATGCCGAGTCAGTGTCGTTGGCTGATTATCCGGATCATTGGCATACGTTGGGTACGGACGGCTCCCCTATCGATTTGCGGTTGAGTTATGTGTATGATCCGCATGATCCAAACGATGGCGTGACCGTGCATGTGCCGTTGAAGGTGTTGTCTCGTTTGACACCGGAACAGTTCACGTGGAATGTTCCCGGATTGCTGGATGAGTTGATTGTCGGCATGATCAAGTCGTTGCCGAAGACGTTGCGCGTGCAGTTTGTTCCCGCTCCTGATACGGCTCGTAAGATTCGTGCGTGGATTGATGAGAGGTATCCGGATCTGCCTGGTTCCGGTAACCAGCAGAAGCCGAATCTTGCTCCTACCAATGCGGAGGGTGTGGCCGCGTGGCCGGATTTGCCTCATACGTTCACGCAGGCGGCAATCAGCATCGTTGGCGCGCAGATTCACCCTGAAGTGTTGACTGGTGAATTGTGGAGCAAGCTCACGCCGTATTTGCGCGTGACGTTCTCTGTGGAGCAGCAGTTGCCTCCGAGTCGCAAGAGTCAGCATGGCAGGCGTCATGCGCGGGGCCCTGTCAAGGTGCTTGGCTCGGGCAAATCGTTGGTGGAGTTGCAGCGCAAGTTTGCGGAGCAAGCCGAGGCTTCCGCACGGCAGATGGTAAAGAAGCAGGCGGAAAACGCTGGAAATCAGGGCAAGCTTGTGGAGCAGGCCAATCTGCTGCATAAGGCTGGTGCCACTACCGAAGCTCGTTCCACCATGCTGTGGCGCGGTGCACTTGATGTTTTGCGTATGCCGAGCGAGCGTATTTCGTCGCGTTGGTTGGGTGCGGAGGCGTTGATGTTGGCGTCCGCACCATATCAGCCACGAAGGATCTTACTGAGGATCTGCAGTTGGCTGCGGTGAAGCGTTTGCTGCCGAATGTTGACGAATTGCCGGATGATGAGGCGTTGGCGAATGCGGTGCTTGATGTACGTGAAGTGTTCGAAGATACCGTGTATGCGGTTGCGCATGATGTGATCGCTATTTTGAAGCGGTATGCGGAGGTTGATAAAGCCGTGTCAGGCAAGGCCGATCTGCCGATGTTGAGCGTTTTGCAGTCGATTCGTGAGCATATCGCCACGCTGGTGTATCCGGGATTCATCGGCAAGACTCCCCCGGATGCGTTGGCGTCGATTGAACGGTATCTGCATGCTGACGTGCTTCGTTTAGGTAAGGCGAAAGAACGACAAGAATCGTGATGTGCGTTGGGCTTGGGAGGCTGATGAGGCCAAGCAGTTGGCCGACAAGGCCATGGCGAAGGCCGAACGTGAGCCTGCAGGTCCGCGCATGAGGCGTTGATGAAGCAGGCGGTCACCGCACGTGGATGCTTGAGGAATTCTACGTATCATTGTGGGCGCAGGAACTCGGCACGCGAGCCGA
>ENA-OQCD01000082-OQCD01000082.1-human-gut-metagenome-genome-assembly--contig:-NODE-82-length-21512-cov-1.935703_pt1 | contig 21512 bp, 28 predicted proteins | sample MGYA00242755_ERZ504571 | MGnify/ENA primary metagenome ERZ504571 (study PRJEB26092, sample SAMD00036274) | human gut metagenome | host: Homo sapiens | study: EMG produced TPA metagenomics assembly of...
CCGGCGCTGGAACAAAATAATTTTTTTTGCGAGATACAATGGGCGATTGTTTCCAAGAGCTGATTTTTCAGGCTTTCCAGAGTATCGCTGCTATTGATCAGTTCAAAAGCCTGCATCCGAAACAAGGCATCTCCAAGCCACTCATTGTTGGCGTGAAGGGTCAGTCTTTGGATTCAAATAGCATATTTTCTAAAAAAGATGCAGTCCGAAGATAAGAATTCCGCTCTGCTACCAAATGGCCAAACGCCCCGCTGACCGCCGCATCAATCTGTTCCAGATTTTGTGCCCGCAGCCCTTCGTTGAAGGAAGCCTTAAAATTTCTCAGCTTTTCAAAACCAATGATTTGCCGGCCGCTGACATAGTCGTCATAGCAAAAAGCACGCCGCGCCGGGTCAAGAAGCCGCTGCTGAAAAATCAGCCGCGCCTCTTGATACGCCAAATGCAGCTGTTCCGGCGTGCCGGAATGCGGCGTGGAAATCCCTAAAAAACATTCTGAGGGCAGCTGCTCCGCCCATTCCTTAAGCCACGCTGTTATCCTTTGACGTTCCTCTTCCCTGATCAGCCAAAAGCGCCTTGGGGGAGGCTTATGGAGGCGGCCAGACAAATATCAGGAGGCAAGGCCGTTTCCGGTCGGACAGAAGCTTCCTCACGAAAGCAGATAAGCCGATATTTCTCCTTGGGATCAACCCCATACTGACAAAGCATTTCCGCAGTTTCAGGCCGTTCCAAAAAGCTGTCGGTTAAAATGGAGCTGAAAAAATAATCAGATTCATCTGCTCGGCCTGTGACTTCAGCAGAAGGTGCTCTGCCCTTTGATGCTCGAGAGATTCCTTCCGGTCGATTCTTTCACACGCTTTTTTTACGACCTGCTCCATTTCTTCCTCATCAATGGGCTTTAAAATGTAATCCAGCACGCCGAAGCTTAGGGCTGATTTTTGCGTATTCAAAATTTATCGTAGCCGGTAAGAATGACCAGTTGTGAATCATAACCCCTGGCTCGGATTTCTCTGCATAAGGAAAGGCCATCCATAATGGGCATGGAAATATCCAGCACTACCAAATCAAAAGGGATGCGCCTCTAACAGCTCCAAGGCCTCCCCGGCCGCTTTCGCAGTCGGCTACCATGTCAAAGCCAAGCGCTGCCAATCCACGCATTTGCGCACGCGCACCCTAATAAAATATTCATCGTCTACCAGCAAAACCGATCTCATGGCAGTTCTCCTCGGCTCGTCTAATGGGAGAAAAATGCTGACCTGCGTTCCGATTCCATATTTGCTTCTGACCCGCAAGCCGTAGCTCTCTCCAAAGGCTAATTTAATCCGCTCGTCAATATTGCGAAGGCCAAATCCGCCGCCGTGATAGGATTTTCTCCGCTCCCCGGCCATGATTCTGCGAAGCTCCTCGGAAGGAATTCCACACCCATTGTCCGTGATTGTAATCACCATTTTGTCTTTTTTTCTGTAGTCCCCGTATTCTCAGGCTTCCATGGCTTTTTTTGCCGAGAAAGCCATGCATGATGGAGTTCTCCACAATGGGCTGCAAAATGAGCTTCGGCGTTTTCGCCTGAATCATCTCTTTAGGAAAATTATAATCAAATTCAAAGCTGTTCCGGTACCGTATCTTTACAATTTCCAGATACCGCAGCGTAATCTGAACCTCCTGGTCAATGGTGACCAGCGTATCCCCGCCGCTTAGCACACCGCGGTAAAAGCGGGAAATATAGTTAATCATGCGAATCGCCAGCTTATCCTCGCCGCGTCTATAATTCCGCATACCGTCTCCAGGGAATTATACAAAAAGTGGGGGTTAATCTGCATTTGCAGATTTTCCAGCTCATAGCTTCTTTTCTGCTCCGACTGATACCGGATCAGCTCCATCAGCCTTACGGTATTATCAATCATTTCATCCAGCTGCGATCCCAATTCTCCGAACTCATCCCGGGTATGAAGGCCCACTCTAGCGGAATAGTCTCCGTGGCTGACACTGTTAATAACAGAGATAACCCGTTCCAGAGGGCGCGTCGTCTGCTTCGCCGTCCATTTTACCAAAAGAGAAGCGACTAAGATTCCCGCCAAGCCTATCAAAATGATGATCCAAACAAGCTGGTCTACTTCTCCTACGATATTTTGCTTTGGTATCATTCCCACCAACCGGCAGCCCATCTTTTCATATTCCTTGCTGATCACCAGATAGGGCATCTCCCCTATCTTGAAAATTTGGCCCTCGTTGGTATGAGTCGTAATAAATTCATAGTAATTTTTATCCCCTAGATTTTCCCCAAGTCTGGCTTTATCGCTGGATGATACGATGCGTCCACCGGCATCCACCAGAAAATTCCATATCCTCAGATTCAAAGTTCCGGTACATACGGTTAATCTGGCTTCATCTATCACCAGTTCCATTACGCCCACAAACTTTCCGTTGTAATTGTTGACCCGGCGCAGCAAGGATATGGAAGAGGCCTCCTTTGCCGATACGGAAAAGCCTGTCCACTCAGAACTGCTTTTCGTATCTGTGAAAGCCGTGATTGTCTCCCAGGAAGGTGTTTCCGACTGCTCTGTCCTCTCCGGATAGCTGTCATACACTCTCCAATTGATCGTATCATAAAAACGTATCTTCTTAATCGTAGTATAAGACGAATAAAATTCCGACAAGGTCATGGCGAATTTAATGGACCGCATGATGCCGGCGGTTTCATCCTGATCCTCTTCAGCCAGCAGCATATCTTGATATTCCTGATTTAAAATGATGGTAAGCGAATCCTTTTCATATTCCGCAAACTGCATATCAAGCTTTTCCGAGATGCGAAAAGATCCTTTACCGAGTTCTCAATTTTCTGCCGAATTAAAAATATCGGAACAAACCTGGCTGATAACAATTACCAAAAACACTACAATTCCGCAGACAATAATGCTATGCAGCAAGTTTATCTTTATGTAGATTGGCTGTTTTTCGTAACAGAGCTTCAGTTTTTTTAACATTATGAGTACCTTTACCCTTGGTAATATTTAACGCTTTTAGTATATATACAAAAAGTCACAAAGTCAACCGAAATTAATTGGTAATGAAAAACAAAAAAATTTTTTAAGATGTGTTTCAGACTGGAAGCTTATGATGGGAAAGCATGGAGGAGAAGGGCCCCAGCAAGCCCATGTAAAACAGAAGAAAAGCCTAAAATCAAGCCCACCGGCAAAACTCGTGGGATGTACGGATCCCAGAGGGATCAGCCTAGTGCTTTTTATCAAGTAACCGATCATTTTTGTCCTGCCGCCGGCTTTCTCCTATTTATTTGACAGGGCCCTTTTTCCCCAGTTCTGCCAAGGCTCTTTCTAAAGGCGGCAAGAAAAAACCTACAGCGTGCGAGCCGCACACTGTAGGCATGTATATATAATCAAATTACTCCCAAGGATTTCAAAGCTTCTTGAAAACAGGGCCCTGAAAAAGCGGCTTCCGATAAAATAGAAAGCACGGTTTCGGGCGCGGCCTTTTATTCTACGATCCACCTTTCAAAGCTCTCAACCGGTTTCATAAAATCAGCTTAAACCACAATGCAGGCATGGCAGCCGCGGGACAAAAAATTCCTGATTCCTTCCTAGGAACGCGCCTAAAGCTGTCTTTTCCCGCCACATAGTTTTTCAGCCGCCATCAAAGGCCTAGCGTTGGAGCTTCAGCTCTGACAGCCGTGGATAACTGCTGATCGTTCCGGATTTCTGGACGGTATAGGCCGCATACTGGTTTGCCCACCGGCACGCCTCGCCTAAGGAGGCCCCTGCCGCCAAACGGGCTGTCATAGCCCCTAAGAATCCGTCACCAGCCCCTGTGGCGTCAATGGAATCCACCTTCGCGCCTTTTCCAAACGTAATCTTGTTATTCCGTCCAAGCAGCAGAAGCCATTGGGGCCTAAGGTAACTACTACCTGCCGGCAGCCATAGGCAGCACGGAGTTTCCGGGCGGTTTCCTCCCACTGCTCCGTCGCTGGCCATCCGCCAGCCGCAGCATATGCGCGGCTTCCACCTCATTGAGGACTAAAATATCCACGCAATCCCAAAAGCCTGGCTTTTGGTTTGGTACTGGCGACGATTCAAAATTGTTTGAATCCCCAGCATTCTGGCTTTCCGCACTAAATACTCCACGCTTTTCACATCCAGCTCATAGCCGGTCACACAATACCTGGCCGATTGCATGCTTTCCAGCGCTAGATCTACCTCTTCATGAAGGAGTGCCTGCTGTGTGCCGCTGCCCAGGATAATCATGTTGTTACCTTCATCATCGATAATAATACAGCCGGGGACCTGCCTTGTACCCGGATGGCAGAACACAAACCTGTCGTCGATTTCTTCCTCCCGCAGAAGCTTTTCCGCCCGGTCAAACCAGGCTCCTCCCTGAACATGAGCTACCAGGCGACTTTAGCTCCCGCGCGGCTGGCCGCTACGGCTACGTTGGTTCCCTTCGCGCCGTCTATCCCCAGGCCGCCTTCCAGAGCCCGCACCGTTTCTCCCGCCCGAGGAAGCTTATGGACGCGGATTCCTCCGTCGCTGATATTGTGAGTGTACGCTACAATAATATCGGGCTGCAGCCCCATTGTGATCGCCTCTTATCTTTCAATTTTCACTTTAAAATGGGAATATCCTGATATTTCCGGGATATCACATGATCCGCGGTACCCCTGTCGCAGTACAGCACACATTCCGGCACATAGCGGGGGAACAGCGTTACAGGATATTCGGTTGTCGGTTCGCTGAATAAAGCCACCCGTACTACCGTCTGTTTCCACGCCCCGGTGGTGACCACAAATACGGCCCGCTGGGCCTTCAGCATAGATTTCATTCCAATGGTAAACGCGTTCGGCGGCAGGGCGTCAAAGCAGGCTCCGAATTCTCTCTCCGCATACGCAATAATTGTGTCTTCCCGCAAGGTGACAATCCTGGATTTGGACTGTGCGTATTCCTCCAGGCTGACCCGGTGGTAAGGGGAAGCCGGACATTCGTTAAACGCCACCAGGCCCTTGCAGCCTACGCCGCCTACCAGGGTGTCTATCCCGCCTAATTCCTCAATTGCTTCGTCAAAGCGGTCCGGCTCCAGCGGGTCTGGAAAATACCGCTGGGCCTCCGGCACGTTTAGGGTAAGGATTAATTTTGCCGTAAAAAATCTTTTCCATTTTCGCTTTACAGGAAAATCTTGTGTTTTCCGGAGGAAACAACCGGTACTGCCAGTCGAGCCAGGTATCCATATGGAAAATATGCAGATTCTTCAGGCTGATGCTTTCCCGGTTGACCCTTTCCGTAAAAACGTCGTACTGCTGGGCGGGCCCTCCCGGAAGAATCCACCGGGTAGGCTTATGGGAGCGGTTATTGCGGATTACTTCCTCCGCAAGCAGATTTCCCACCTCCGCGGCCACATCCCTTTCCCGTTCCCGCAGGATCAGCTTCATTTTTGATTGGGCTGTTGTTCTAATTTTCCAAAGGATCGAGCACCATCTGCGTAAATCCTCTCTGGTGATCACATATTCCTGCATAATCCCACCTCGTTTTCTATCTTCCGTTTTCTCGGAAGGCCGCGGGCCTCATCGGATTTCAGCTTAAGCGCCGCTGATTCCAGTCCATTTTGGAGAGTCCGGCAAAGCGCGCGGGCTCTCCAAATAGAACGTTTCGTTACCCTTTTACACCCGAAGCCGTAACCCCCTCGATCACATAGCGCTGAAATACCACATAAATCAGCAGCGGCGGAAGCATAGCCAGAAGCATAGCGGCGATTTTCACCCGGCTGTCCACCCAATAATTAGGAGACAAAATATTAGCGATGGTAACGCTGATGGGCTTGATCTTAGCGGACGTGACCAAGGAGGGCCACAAATACTGTCCCCATATTCTCATGAACATAAGAACCGTGGTGGTCAAAATCCCATTCCGCATTAACGGAAATACAATCTGCCCGTAAATACGGAAATGTCCCGCGCCGTCGATTTTTGGCTGACTCAATAAAGGATACCGGCAGATCCTCAATAAACTGCATCATGATAAACACAGCAAGAGGCGCCACCATCAGGGGTAGAGAAACGCCTAGCACCGTATCCGCCAACCCCATCCCAAAAATCAGGCGGTACAGCGGAATGATATACAGCACCTGAGGGAGCATCATGCTGACCATTACCAGCCCAAACAAAAAGCTTCTTCAGGGGGAACCGGAAAAAAGCAAATTCATAGGCTGCCAGGGAGCTGATAATTAATATCCCGATAACCGTGACAATGGTATAGATCATGGTATCAATCGTAGCCCGGCCGATTTCAATGGTGCTGATGGCCTCCGTAATCTTTTTGACGCCGTTGCTGAAGGAGGTGGGAAATACCACCTGGGTCAGATTGTCGCTGTCATTGGAAAAGGTGCCGCTGAACAAGACCCAAATGGGAAACAGGCATACAAATCCCCAGACGGCGCACAGGAACCCCCACAGGAGCCCCTTGCATTTCTTATGTCTTTTCATCAGAAACCTCTCCCGTTCTTATACTTTTTTACGGCGGAGCTTAAACTGGATCAGCGTGATGGCGAGGATGATCACCATCAGCACCACGCCTTCCGCTGTGGCGCGTCCCAAACCGGACGGCGTACCCAGATACACATTTCGCACCATTTCCATCACGGGGAACAGCATGACCTGCCCTGTCCCGCCGATGCTGTTATAATCACTGTTGTTGCTGAGAATCCACGGAATATCATAGACCTGCAGCGCGCTGATAAAACCGTAGGTGATCACCAGGAACATTATCGGCTCCAGCAGCGGTATGGTAATATATCTCATCTTTTGCCAGGATGAGGCGCCGTCTAATTCGGCGGCCTCATAAAGGTCCGGAGAAATGTCCTTTGTGCCCGCGCTGATAATCACGAAGTTAAAGCCTACCGCGTGCCACACGTCGATCATGACTACCATGAAGATCGCATAAATCGCCGTATTGGCCCAATCCACTCCAACGCCGATTCCAAGCTTTTCAAACAGGGTGGCTACCTGGCCGGTCCCCGGCGTCATAAACCACTGCCAAATACCGGCGCCGATAAACAGCGGCAGAACATACGGGGTAAAGAAAATTCCTCGGAAGATTCCGTAAGCCCTGCGGTTGAGCTGATTGATAAACAATGCCAGCAGTAAGGCGATCGTCATGCCGATCAACAAGGTCACCGGCACATAAATGCACAAATTTTTTCAGGGAGGTCAAAAACCTTTCAGATGAGACGCCTTCTCCTGATAACACAAACTGGTAATTCGACAGCCCCACAAAATCGATCCCCTCTTTTCCGCTGCTGACGGACCAATCGGTAAAGCTCATAACTACGCCGTAAAGGAACGGGTAGAGCATAAAAAACGCCAAACAGGATGAAGAACGGCAGCAGGCCCAAATAGTTGCAAAAATACTCTTTTTCTTTGCACCGCCCAGGCTCCTCGCGCCTTTTCTTTTTTTAATTTATCCATTGGAAACTCCTTTCACCTGGCCGCAAATATTATTCGCCAGCTTCAGCGTAAAGAGCGTTGATGGCGTCTACATATTTTGATGCGGCTTCTTCCGGAGTCAGCTCGCCGGAGGTTACCAGCGGCGCGACGTCGGTAATGGCGCTGACCCAGAATACAGAGCTGTGGCCGAAATCCATCTGATACATGCCGCACTCTAATCCCTGGGAAAGCTTTTTCGCGACATCCAACTCCAGAGCCTCCGGATCGTGCATCACGTCTTCCCGCAGCGTGGAGCGCCCGATCACTCTCGTGAACTCCTTCTGAGTCTCGTAATCACCCATCTTTTTCAGCCAGCGGCGGATCGCGTCGTTCCTTCCTTCGTCGCCGGAATCCACGCCGTACATCCAATCCTGACCTTCACAGCCGCCGGTCCATCCGCCCTCTTCATAAGCGGGAATCAGCTGGATATCATATTTCACGCCAGCCTGCTGGTAATCCGGTTCCGTCCAGGGGCCCGCGCACAGGAAGGCCAATTGATCTGTTTTAAAAGCTTCGGTAGCGGCCTGGCTGGCATAAACCATACCGTTGGAATATTGCTCCATCGCCAAAATCGTCTCAAACGCGCGAACGCACTGCTCCGGTTTAATAGTGGTCTTTCCGTTTTCAACGCCAATGGTCAAATTCTCAGCGTCGCAGGCCAAAATACCCGCCGGACAGGTAAAGTGTCCGGTAGACCAGGAATGAGTCGCGTCATAGCCCGCCTCCTTCACCCTCTGGCATTGATCATAAAAAGTCTTCCCAGGTGTCTAAAGGCTCGTTTTCCCAATCGATTCCAGCCGCCTCCAGCACTGTGGTATTGCGGAAGATCAGCGGAACAAAGGTCATAAAGGGAACCGCAAGCTTTTTTCCGTCTATTGTTACGGCATCCCTTGCCTCGCTGTAAAAGCCGTCGCTCCATTCCTGATCCTCCTCATACAGCGGGGTCAGATCTAATAGGTCGATCGCCTTTTGGAAGCTTACCGAATCCCGGCCCGCAGCGCAAAACATATCCGGCAGCCCTACGCCGGCCATCAAGCTTGTGAGCAGGTCGGCGTCGTCCTTGGCGACTACGGATATGGAATTGACATCGTCGTTTTCCGCTACGAAATCTTCAACCCAGCCATCCAGCAGCTTACCCTGATCATTCAGCACCATATCCGAATAGGTCCAAAAGGTCAGATCATATTTCCCGTCTGTTGCGGTTTGGCTTCCAGACGCCTCTCCACCTCCGCCGCTGTTGCAGCCCGCTAAGGAGCCTGCGGCCATGAGACACGCTAAGGATACGCTCAGAACCTTAACCAATAAGCTTTTTCTTTCATTTTTCTCTCCCTTTCCATAACAATATCATAGCTGTATTTCGAAACGCCGCGTGCAAACGAAACTTTCTTTGGCCTTCCGCGGCAAAATGCCCTTTTTTATCCTGCCGCCAGCCTTAGCTTTGACGGCGGCTCAGATAGGCCTGATAGCTGATATCGGTGGCCTTCAAGCCGAAACGCCGCTCTCCTACCAGCTTTCCCTGCCGGCTGCGGAATGGTATCCCAAAACCATAGAGGAAACACATAAAGAAACGGCGTCAGGCACTCCTCCTCTACTGCCGGCATCAAAATGACCCGGTCCGCCAATTTTTGAACCTCCGGCAGAGCCTTCTGGGTAAAAATCACGGTAGGCGTGCGGGCGATCTCACAGCCCGCCAGAAGATCCAGCACCTTTTCCTGAAGGTTTTCATGAGGGGCAAGCAGGAGCAGCGGGATTTTCCCGTCCGCCTCCCGGAAACGCCCGTGGGCAAAATCCTCCAGCTCCTCGCACGCTCCGAACACCCAGGCAAACTCACAGATCTTTAACGCGCCTTCCTGAGCCGTACCGAGATTGGGGCCGGTGCCCAGCGCTACCACATTGTGCATTTCCTCCTGGGAATATTCCTCTGCCAGGCCTCCCATTTTCTCAAACAGTTCCGGAAGGGCGCTCATAGCGTTTTTGACGCTCTTCCATTGGGCTTCCCAGTACTTTAGGCCTTTTGCGTTCCCCCTTTTTCCCCTAGAAGCACCGCCGCCCGAAGCAGAATAAAGAAGGAACAGATGGGAGCGCTGTAGGCGGTCATTCCCGCCTCCTGCTCCACGGCTGTGTCAGCCTCTATCAAATAATCCGAAATCTCCCTCATTTTGGTTTCACCCCTGCCGGTGATTCCCATGGCCAGCGCTCCGGCCTGCCGGGCCGCCTCCAACCCTTTTACAACGCTCTCTGTATTTCCGCTGCAGCTGATGCCCACTACAAGGGTCCGCTCCGGCCGCTTGAGATAATCCCGCGCGTAACTGCGGAACTGATACGCCGGTACCGCTCTGGCGGCCGCTCCCGCTGCCCTGGAAAACAGAAATTCCGCATTCATCGCCGTTGCCAGAGAGTCCCGTGTCCAATTATGATTACCGTATCCACTCGTGCCAGCCTCTCATCCGCTGCATATGCCCGCAGGCTGGCGGCGGCAAGCTCCTCTGTAGCTTTCCACTTTTCCGGTTTGGCAAGAGAAAGCATCAGCCGTTTCAGCCTTTCGTTGCCGGTTTGAACCTGTAACTGATCCATCCTTGATTCTCTCCTTTCTATAATCCTAAACCCGCTGCCGTGATTCCATGCCCTTCAATCCATAAACCGCCACGCCGCAGGCTCCCCGCAGTCCCGCAGAGCCCGCCCCCGCGTCGGAAATCTTTAACACCGCGTCCCAGTTGAAAATCCCATAATGAATTCCTTGGGCAATCCGCTGGATTTCTTTCTCCACCGCGTCAAAAAACCAAGGGTCTGACATCACGCCTCCCACAAAAACATACGTGCCAAGATCCAGCGCATTTTCTAAATTGAGGATCAGCACCGCCAGCTCGTGGATGGTATTTTCCACCGCCTTTCGCGCCAGAGGCTCTCCCCTACGGCACGCCTGCAGGATTTCATAGCCGGAAGGCGCTCCCTCACAGCGAAACAGCCCGCTATTGGGAAAAGCCTTTTTCAGTCTGCAAGCCTCACGCTGAAGCCCCATGCCCGAAGCCACCGTTTCCACACAGGCAGTTTCTCCATCGTCTGAACGGCGGTACAAAAGATTTCCAATTTCTCCGGCGTTGTTGCGTATTCCGTGAATGAGCTTCCCTTCATATACCAGCCCCATCGCGAGGCCGGTTCCTACGTTTACGCAGGCAAAGGTATCCGTACGCTTCCTTCTCCGTAAAGAAGCTCTGAAACCGTGGAGGCTTTCACATCATTTCCAAAACACAGGGATTTGGTAATACGCCGACAATGCCCCGCAAAGATCAAAGCCATCCGGCCAGACCACCGACGACGACCTTAAACGCCGGCTCCGGTGATCGATAGATCCCCGAATTCCAAGTCCGATGGCTTGCGCGGCTTTCCCCTCTGGGTTGGCCTTCAGAAAGGAATCCAGCTTTTCTGTAATGAAAGAAAACCATTCCCTACACGGCATAGCGCGGGATCGGCATTGATCGTCGGCCAGGACCGTTCCTTCCATATCCATTAAGCCGTACCGTATCTTTGTCCCTCCCACATCAACGCCTAACACGATCCTATCGGTATCCATTTCAGCCTCCCTTCTCCGTCTGCTGAACCTTTAATACCAGCGCGGCCGCTCCCAGCAGCGCGCCATGATACCCTAAGCTTGTGGCCTTCACCTCCGGCATACCATCCGGAAGCCGCTTCATCTCACAGCGCAGCGTATCCATCAGAGAGCTTTTATAGGTATCGAACAGCAAAGAAAGCCCTCCTCCCAGAACAACCTTCCGTGGGTTGAGCAGAAACGCGGCATGAGCGATTGCCCTTCCTAAATAGGTCCCCTCCAGTTCAAAGGCCTGGATAGCGGCGGCATCCCCACGCTGGGCATATCTTTCCAAACCGCAGCATGAATCCGGCGCCCATTGGGCAGTCCCTTCAGGCGGTAATAATTATCCGACAGTCCCCGCCCGGAGGCCAGCAGCTCCAGCGGGCGGCGTACGGCAGCGTTCTTTTCCAGCAAGTCCTCAGCCGGACACATGCCAAATTCTCCCGCCTCGCCCCAGGCTCCCGTATATATTTCCCCATTGAGGCACAGACGCCTCCGATGCTGTTGCTGACAGTCAAGTAAAGGAAATCCTTGCACATTCTTCCTTCTCCGAAAAAGCATTCCGCATACGCGCAGGCATTTGGCATCGTTCTCCATTTTCAGAGGCACTCCGTAGCGGCGCATGAAACAGCGACGGCCAACCGGCATAACCTAAACCCAAAACTCGGAGGACCTCCATACTCCCTTTTCTGGGTCAGCCAGCCCCGGAATGGTCATTCCCATTGGATTCTTTCTGCATAGGGGATGCTTTTCCAAAACCTCATCCACCGTTTGAATGATATTTCCCAAAATCCTTCCGGGATTCCCCGCCTCGCCTTTCCAAAGAACCTTTCGGGAATAAAGAATTTTCCCCTCTGGTGTGATTACCCCCACCATATATTTGGAGCCGCCGATATCGACGCATAATATTTCTTTCATAGCGGTTGCTGCCGCTTTCTTTGGGAAAGCTGGGGCCCATCGCCGCTTTGGCTTCCGCATTCATTCCTTGAGTGGTATCCAGGCCCAAGCATTCCGCTATCAGGCAGGACAGAACCTGAAAAGGCACCACCAGTTCTACAGCGTTAAAGAACTCCCCTCCCCTTAACGGAAATAAAAGATTTCTGCCGCCCTCATTTTCCAGGTCCGAGTCTCCTACCGCGACGCAGTGGGGCGTAATTTTTTCCATCTGCCGGAAAAGCAGCTTCATCCTCTCCTTTTCTGGACCATCTTCCCCAAACAGGAAAAAATCATATCGCCATTTTGCACAGTGCCCAAGGGCCCGTGAAGAAATTCCTCCAGCTCATAGGCCGCTGTCATCCGCTTGTGGGATTCCATCATTTTCAAGGCGCCCTCTACCGCTGTGCCATAGTTCGCGCCGTACCCTATGATTCTGTAAAACGGCGGCTTCATGACTGGATATTGCCGTCGCAGAAACCATTTCACCGTCTGACCGGCAATTGATTGACAGCTGCCGCCCAGTGACGCGAGGCTTTGGTTTATCTGGCCGTATTCCGCCTGGCCGACCGAGCCTTTCACTCTGGCGCCCTCCAGCAGGCAGAGAAGAAGCACCAGCAGACCGACGGAATATCCCTTAGTCGAGGGCAAGGCCAGCTCTTTCCCGGAGCTTTACAATCACCACATCGCAGTACCGTTCCAGCGGACTGCCGCCGCTCTGAACAGTACAAACACAGGGAATTCCAAGGCTGCGCGCCTGTTTCACGATTTCTACCGGCCCCCGGGTCAGACCGCTTTCCGAAGGACAGATCACCAGCATTTCTTCCGGCCTGTATTTTCCGGAAGCGTTCAATCCGCCATGGTTTAGAAACAGCCCGGAATATTCCCAAGACGCTTCTACTCCGAGCCATTTCTCCGCAGCCTGCTTTAAGATCATTCCTGTATTGGCTACGGAGCCGCTGCCACAGAAATAAATCCGCCGCAGCGGCCTTGCGGATATTAGGTCTGCAAATTTTCCCGTCAGCCGGCCGCGCTCCCTTCCGCAGCAAATTTCTACAAGATTCGGTTCTTCGAAAACCGCCGCCAGCATTGCCGGCTGTCTTTTTCCGTCCATAAGCATCTCCCTCTAAGCAAATAGTAAAGCATCCGCGCAGGCGCTTTCTCCCATAAATTTATATTTCACGAAAGCAGCCAAGCAGCTCGTTTCAAGGTTGAGCCCTAAGCGGTTCAAAGAGAATTTTTCCTTTGCTTGGTTTTGTTCTGGCTGATTTTACCCGCCAGGGATACCAGCAAAATAGCGAGAATCACCAGCCCGCATCCTATCATCGTAGGGATGCTCAGCTGGTCCCCATAGATCAGGGCTCCTGATATCAGGCTGTCAGCGGCTCTAAAATATTTAAAATCGACGCGTTTGACGCTCCCAGCACGCTGATGCCATACAGCAGGAGCCGCAAGGAAAACACGGTGCAGAACAAGCCGATGATCATTGCGAGCAGCCAGCTCTTCGGGGTGGGAGGCGCCATCAATTGTCCGCTGACCAGGCTCTGCAGGGTAAAAAAGATACTGCTGGCCACCATGGCGTAAAACATCGTGGTAAAGCCATCCAGCATTCTAAAGCAGCTTCTTTGGTTGGAAACCACATAAAAACGCGTAGGTTACGCCGGAAAGCAGAGCCAAGGCGATTCCCGTATAATTGGCCCCTCCGCTGAAATCCATCATCAGCACCAGCCCCACCGCTAAGAAAGCCACGGCGACCGCCCTGAGCGCTCCTATTTTTTCCTTTGTAAGGATCACCATGATGATAAGGACAAATAAAGGATAGGAAAACTGAAACATAGTGGCCAGGCCTACAGGTATGTAATTATAGGCGGCTGTCACCAGAGTGGCCGTCATACCAAATCCTAATATTCCGACCACTATCATAACGCCTATTTGTCTGGGGGTTGCCTGAAACGGGATCTTTTTTATCAGCATGATAGCCAGGCAAAAAACCGTGGAAAAGCAGAACCGCCATACTACAATGCTGCTGCTGTTCATTCCCTCTAAAGCAGCAGCTTGGATAAACCGGCATAATCCCATATAAAAGTGAGGCGCGATAATCGCCAAATAACCCTTCATCATACTGTTTCATCCCTATAGATACTAACTATTTATTTTCAACTTTAGGATAGCGAATTGTCTCGTGGATGTAAAATAGGTAAATCATTTTACCTAGGATAGTTTAGTTTTAAATTAAGTGAATAAGTTGAAGAAAATATTCTATTGATTTTTTAAAAATTTTAGGTATTATATATATAAATGGTTATTTGTTTTTTTAAAGCATATTTATTATTTCTTATTAAGAATAATAATCGTTCATTTTTTGACACCGCTTTTTAATGCGCTTTCTGGATCCTACGGCAGTTTTTCGTAATTTTTTAATGAATGCTTATGCGGGTGGAACAAGCCGCGCAGAAAGGAGTGCCCTTATGCCGCCGCAGCCCAATGATATCCTAACACCGGAAGGGGAGGCCGAATTTTATGCCAACCGGATTTCCCATTGCTGACAACACCATGGAAAGTATTTCTGATTTTAAACATTGGAGAGCATACCATAAGGTTTGGCTCTCTCAAGCTGTGCCTACAGGCGGTATCCCGTGTGACCCTGACGAAATATCTCCACGAGCTGGAGCGGGATGGCTTTGTACAGAGAATAGAGTATCCCGCTCCGCCTTTACGCACGGAATACTCTCTCACCCCCATGGGGCTCAGCCTTCTGCCGATTCTGCAGGAATTGCGGAATGGGGAGAGCAATAGCTGCAAGGCTTTTGTTTTATATCCGCAGGGAACCGCCGCGGTTGCCGGCAGAAAGGACGCCATATGAACACCAAAGAATTTTCACTAATGCAGAAGCTGATCGATTACGCGTCATCCTCAAATCTAGATCACACCAGCGGAATTTTGGCCTATTATTTGCTTCTAAATTACAGCAAGCTGGAAAAGCTTACTCTTAAAATCGTTACAGAGGAATGTTTTGTATCCGTTTCCTCTGTCCGGCGGTTCTGCCGGAAGCTTGGTTACGATAATTTTTCCGATCTGGTAAAGGCAAAAATCCACAATCCGGAAAACCAGCAGTCCATCGCGCTTTCCAATCTCGATCACGGCTGGTATCATCCCCATATTCTCCGCACTGAAATCAACGACACTATGTACAGTATTTTAAGAACCATTCCCAGCAGCCTGATCCATCAGATCGCGAACGATATTTTAAACGCCGACGCGGTGCTTTTATTCTGTGCCCGGCCTATAGCCTTTGGCTGCGGGAATTTCAAAGCCAGTTGATCGCCTGGAACAAAAGCGTTTACATTTTAGAGGAAATCAAGCTGTATTACCCCACCATTAAGCAGCTCGGAACAAATTTGTGCAATATTATCGTCAGCCCTATGGCTTTTATCGTTGAGCCCCTGGCCCAGGATTTTATCTCCATTCCAGGAATAAAAGCCTTGGTGACAAGCTTATCCGTGCTGCAGAACGCTTCTTTTGAAAAATACCTGCAATATTTTGACAGAATTTTTCCTTTGAAGTTTAAAACAAACCACTACGATTATTTAGAAATCTATGGCAAATACGCGGTGGGATATCTATTTGATATTATTCTTGGCGAAGTAATCAAGCTGGTGCGTGAGAACCGCTCCAGCATTGTTCCCTCGATCAAGAAGCCCTTTGCAGACAGAAGCCTTAAGCGTCAGCATATTACCGAAAAAACAGTCAGCGAAGCTTAGCCCGTCATCAGCCATGATTCCGCTCCGCCCATCGCCAGGCCGCGAATCACTCTGTATTCTGCAGGGCTTCACAGCCTCTTGCTTTAATAAAAAATCCTGGCTTGCTTTTTTTAGAAAAGATAAAGAACGTCCCCGGACTATAAAACGTCTAGGGGGCGTTCTTAGAACATAAAGGCTTTCTTTTTTTACAGAATAACTCTGGTTTTTCACAACTCTCGAAAATATGAACACCGGCTGGCGTTGGAATCCTGAAAAGGATACGGCGCCAGATTCCCTATTAAGCCGGCCGCACCACTGTCTTTTAATCCCCCTTTTTAAAAGCGGCAGGACTCACGCCGCATTGTGCTTTAAACATTTTACTGAAATAATACTGATCGTTAAAGCCTAAAATTTCAGCGATATCTTTTACCCTAAGCTCATTATGGGTTGTCAGCAGCTTTTGGGCTTCTTGCATTTTCAGCTTGTTGTAATAATCCATCGGTGAGTTATTAAAGTACATTTTCATCAGCCGGCTCACATACGACGGTGATAAAGAAAATTTTTCAGAGATATCCTGCATCGTAATGTTGCCATAAAGATTTTCCACCAGATATTTTTGGATTTTTTTCGCCAGCTCCATGGAAGAGCTGGGTTTATCTGCCCTTGCGCTCATAAATGAGTCGTAAAGATCCGCCAGCTTACTTTCCAGCTCCTTATAATCGCCGCATTCACTTAAAATTCTATTCGCCAGCGATACACTGTCCTCTAAACGTATTTGGCTGTTATCATTTAAGATACCGAAAAGCTGCTCGATCATAATCAGCATAAAGCGGCGGACAAAAATGATGGGATACGCATTTTGCTCCCAGGTTTTCAGAATTTTTCCCAACTCAGTTTTAATGTCGCCTGACATTCTATTCTGAATGACGCTTTCGATCTTTTTACTGAAAATAGCCGCTTCCGAATTTAAAGTGGTCAGGCTTGGGCGCTGATAGGAGATAGAATCAAAATAAATTTGAGAATGGTTCATCAGCACCAGGCTGCTCAGGTTTCCAGATAAATGGATATACTGTTCATGGAGCCGCTTGATAGTATAAAACTCTCGTGAACACATCATATTAAGCTGGGGATGCCGCTCCTTGAGGAAATGGTATGCCTTTTCGTTGAAGAGGTTAACTTCAAACTCTGAACAGCGGCCTTCGCCATACAGAATGACTTTTTCACCCCTGTATTTGGTTTCAGCCACCAAAATACCTCCATCCGGATCTTGGATTTCTAACGCTTGGTAAATCTCCTTTTTGGTTAACAGATCCGTCAGCTCTAAAATGGCCTTGCCCCTAACCACAGAGATCATATAGCTTTGACCCAGCATTCCTTCCCCTTCAGAGGCCCCTTTTAGTAAATTCGAAAACATTTCTTCCTGGTGGACAATACGGCGTTGATCTATCTGATAAATCAGGCTTTGTAAAATTCTTTTGAAGTCCTCAAAATCGACAGCTTTAAAATATATTCATCCACTTGCAGTTTTAAAGCTTGGTGGGTAAATTCAAAATCGCCATAGCCGCTGATCACAACGCATTTCAGTTCGGGATAAATTTCTTTCGCTTTGCTGATCAATTCAAGTCCGTCCATCATGGGCATTTTGATGTCCGTCAACAGAATGTCAGGCTTTTGCTTCTTCAGCATGTCTAAGGCGCTGACGCCATCGTATGTAACCACAATTTCTTTGATATCCGGACGTATTGATTGGATCTTACTGATAATATCCCTTACGATCGGCTTACTGTCTTCTACCACCATAATGCTATACATGACTCACCAGTCCTTTGTACGATAGAATCGCCTTAAAACGAATCCTTTGAACCGCCGCCTACGAAGCGCCATGCTTTGATTGCCAAACGCCCCTCTGAAGCCTATTTTCACCTGTCATCCGAATCACTCGAAAAAGGTTATTTTTTGACAATTTCAGACGAGAGGAAGCACTATTTTAGATTCGGGAAGTCTCTCACCAGCGCAGCGGACGGTCACAGGCTTTAAAAGGCCGTTTGTTCTGATTACCGCCTGCGCATAGCCGCGGCAGAGACGCTGGTCGGGGCTGGTATAGTTCGTTGTTGTTTTAACCGCCGCGTTTTCCAGCCGCTAAAAATGAGCCTCCGCCCTCTACGGAGAAATGCACGGGATCATCTCCCTCAAGAATAACATTTCCAGCTTTATCAATTAACTCCGCATGAATGAATAAAATATCCTCTTCCCCTCTGTTTACAAACGGTTTTTCCGCCGTTAGCCTAATGTGAGCCGGAAGGCCGGGCGTACGATCGTATGTCGGCAGATTTCTTTCCCGTCCTCCAGATTGACCGCCGTTAATTCACCAGGCTGAGTAGGGAAGCATGAAAAGAAGCGATAAAGTGGTTTGGCTTTCCCGACGGCTGTACTCCTATCAGCTTTCCATTCAGATATAACGCTGTTTCAGCGCCATGCTGTATACAGATACCTTAACCGGTTTTCCTTCCATCCCCGGATAATTCCAATATTCTTCAACGACAGGCCATCCCCACATAGTGGTATTTTGCTTCTTTCCATAAAGGCAAGGCGGTTCCACAGCCAAATACGGACGTTTTGCTATTCCCCATACGCAGTCACGATAGTACGAGCGGGGGCGCTTTCTTCCGCAAAGATCTAAATCTCCTGTGCCAGCCAGCCGATACGGATACTCTGCCAATCCTTCAAGAGGCTCATCCACCAGAGTTCTTCCTATTCCCGCTTCGCCAATGTAGTCCATCGCCGTCCACACAAAATCGCCAATTAGGAACGGGAACCGCTCCACCAGGCTCCAGCCATGACAGCTGTCCGCAGGAGCCGTTTCTGTGGCGCAAAATACTTTATTCGGAAAATAAGCATGATCCATTTCAAATCGTTCCGGCATATAGTTATAGCCGGTCACATCCAGAGGAGCCGCAAAGGCCTCTGTGACCCTGGCAAAATATATTTGATCCGCATTTTTTAAAAGATTAGCGTCCATTCCTTCTACATCGGCATCAGGCGAAGCATTACACAAGGCGTTGGTGACCGGACGCGTAGGATCGTTTCTTTTGAAGCAGTCCGTTATCTCGCGGGACAGCTGATAACCGCCAGAGCGCCCATCCCGTTCCGGAATTTCATTTCCGGTGGAATACATGATGACACATGGATGGTTTCGGTCTCTTTCCACCATGGCTTTCACATCTTTAGGCCACCAATCATCAAAATACCGGCTGTAATCGTAGGGCCTTTTGGGAACCCGCCACATATCAAAAGCCTCATCAATCACAAGCATCCCCAGCTTATCGCAGGCATTTAATAAGGCTTCCGAGGCGGGGTTGTGAGAACTGCGGATCGCGTTATATCCACATTCCTTTAGCAGCCGGATTCTCCTTTCCTCCGCTTTCGGATAAGAAGCGGCTCCCATAATACCTCCGACATGGTGCAGGCATCCGCCTCGTAATTTAATAGGTTTCCCATTGAGCAAAAATCCTTTTTGCGGCGTAATTTCTATCGTACGAAGGCCGTATTTTGAAAGAACCTGGTCCACCATCTCATTTTTGTAAAAAAGCTCAACCGCAGACTGATAGAGATTGGGCGTCTCATCGGACCACAGCCTCGGCTGGCTGACGGGAACCCTGAGCTCCACATTTTGACACCTTTGGGCCTGTATGGAAATTATTCCGCTCGTTTCCGACCGGTTTCCGTCCGGGTCTGTCAGCCGTACCTTCAAAACCGCTTGGACGGGCTCCTCCGTTTTATTGGCAACCGTTACCCGGCAATTCACTTCAGCCTGTCCTTCCGCTGCCTTTGCCGTCAGAATTACGCCGCGCAGCGGAATATAAAGAGGATTCTTTACCCACAGATGCACACTCCCTGTAAATTCCCGTACCAGTATACCATCGGGAATTTGGGATATCCTCATTTGCGGCAGAAACCCTAATATGATTCTCTCCCGGTTTGACAAATTCGGTAATCTCGCGCCAAAAAGGCGTATACCCGTTGGGATGCCGTGCGGCAAATTTGCATTTATCCACAGCACCGCATTATGATATACGCCGTCGAACTCTAAAAAGAACAGCTTGTTTTTCCATTCATCTGGGATGCACAAATCTTTTTCATATTCTACCGAACAGCCAGGATAGTAGCCACCGGCCGGGCCGGTGGATCTTTCCTTTTGTGTTTCCAAGCTTATATTATAATCATGCGGCAAATTCACGATTTCATAGGTTCGGGGCCGGTTCCATTCCTCGGGCTCCGGGGTGGGATATACCCGCCATTCCTGATTAAAATCCAGCTTCATGATTATCCCTCCTATTGGATGGCCAGCATATCATTCCATATCCGCGCATCCCGTCTCCTGAAAAGGGCCCTCCAGCCGAACCGTTGTGCCCCCTGTCTCATTAATAAAAATGGAAAAGTTAAATCGTCCCCATAAATCATCTTTAACCTGCATATCGAGTTGATAATCCCCCATTCCGCACATTCCCGCCTTCGCCGCCGTCTCTTCCGCTGCGCACCGGGGAGAAATTTTTCTTTGATCCACTGTTTCATATATTCTCTCTATCTGTTCAGCGCTCATGCCGCTTCCATTATCGCTGATGGAAATAGACCAGGTATCGCCGTCAACCGCCGTAAGGATTAAAATTCTATAGGGCGGCTTGCTGGCCTTAAAACGCGTGCTGAAAAAATGTTTTCGACAAAGGGCTGCAGAGAAAGCCGTGGAATCAGCAGATCTTTTGTCCGCTGATTTAAGCTAACCTCATATTCCAAAAACTCCTCATAATTTTTTGCCTGTAATGATAGGTAATTATCGATGCATCTCATTTCTTCCTCCAGCCGGACCGTCTGAGCTGAGGAATTCACTGTATAGCGCAGCATATCGGAGAGCTGCTTGCACATGGAAACCACGTCGCCGGTACGGACTTCCTGCGCCGCGATGCTGATTGTGTACAATACATTGTGTATGAAGTGAGGCGCGATCTGGGCCTGCAAGGCAACCAAACGGGCTTCCGATTCGGCTTTGCTGGAGGCGATTTCATGGTCTATGGAAATTTTCAATTCCTCTAATATGTTTTGGAAAGCATGTCCCAGCAGGACAATTTCATCATTATCCGTAGAAAAATCCTTAATTCCCATATTTTGATAGCTTACCTGCAGCACATTATTGCGTAATTTTCTTAAAGGTTTTACCAGCAGCTGGGAAAAGAAAAACATGAGCAATAGTGAAATTAAGGTTACCGCGCCGACTATAATATAAGTCGCCTGTTCCAGCAGGTTCAGAGAGGAATAAAGCGTTGTCGGATCGTATTTAACATAGGTTGTTAAGCCAGAGTAAGACGATGTCGAGCAAAAATAAATATTTCCCGACTCATCCTCCAGAACATCGTCACGTTGGCTGGCTGCCAAAAGGAACTCTCTTGTTTTTTGATCCACCGGCGACGTAACGTAAACGATCTGATTCCTTTCATCAGCTATGATAACGTCGCCAACATTGCCAATATTGCAAATTTCCTTTAAGTGCTTATCGGTTTCTTCTACCTCTACATATCCATATTTCTTAGAATACACGTCGTAAAACGGCCGTACAAAGGATATGGAGAATTCCTCTTCGAAGTTACCGCTCTGACGGTGATAAATGGTAAGCTTTTTTTGGTTCAGCTTTTCCACATAATAGGGATTCCTCCAGCATCACGCGTAAATTGCTGGAATTTTTGTTATAAATAAAAAGTATACCTTTATCTCTAAACAC
>ENA-OQCD01000083-OQCD01000083.1-human-gut-metagenome-genome-assembly--contig:-NODE-83-length-21422-cov-4.239070_pt1 | contig 21422 bp, 22 predicted proteins | sample MGYA00242755_ERZ504571 | MGnify/ENA primary metagenome ERZ504571 (study PRJEB26092, sample SAMD00036274) | human gut metagenome | host: Homo sapiens | study: EMG produced TPA metagenomics assembly of...
CGATAACCGGAAAGGGTGACAGAATGAAACGACTGGGTATTTTTTTCTTTTACGAAAAACGGTGATGTGGATGATTTATCACCTATTACCTGCGCGATCTTGCCCGTAACCTGACCGAGCTGATCGTTGTGTGCAACGGCAAGCTGAGCAAGCAGGGCCGCGCGGCATTTGAAGAATTTACCGATCAAATTATTGTGCGCGAAAACAAGGGCCTGGATGTGTGGGCCTATAAACCGCGCTGGATCATTACGGCTGGCAGCGTTTTGAGCGAATTTGACGAAGTGGTCATGACGAACTCTACCCTGATGGGGCCTGTGCGCCCCTTGAAAGAAATGTTTGACGCCATGGCCGAGCGCACCAACCTTGATTTTTGGGGCCTGACGATCCACCATGGGGCGGAGGGCAACCCCTTTAAGGGCAAACATCTTTATAATTACCTGCCGGTGCACATTCAGTCCCACTTTATTGTCTACCGCAAAAAGTTCATCCAGAGCAAAGAGCTGCAAAATTACTGGGATACCATGCCCATGATCGAAAGCTATACCGACTCTGTGCAGCGGTACGAATCGGTGTTTACCAAACAGTTTGCCGATAAGGGCTACCAGTGGGATGTCTATGTCAACACGGACGATCTGAAAGAATTTACGGATTATCCGCTGCTTGTCTGCCCCACGCGGTTGCTGCGGGATAAAAAGTGCCCACTGTTCAAGCGCCGCAGCTTTATGCATGATTTTGAGGCATACCTGAACGATACCGCCGGGGAGCCGGTGCGGGAACTGTACGCCTACCTGCGCGACCATACGGATTACCCGCTGGAGCTGATCTGGAAAAACATGATCCGCACCATGCACCCTTATGATTTTACCCGCAACCTGGGTCTGACCCGCCTGATTCCGGAAAGGGTACAGGATGAGGCCTGCGCCGCTGCCGTGCGCAAAAACCGCCGCATTGCGCTGTGCATGCACCTGTATTTTATGGATATGCTGCCCCAAAGCTGCGCCTTTGCCGCCAACATGCCGCCGGAGACTGACGTTTTTATTTCCACCAACACGCCGGAGAAAAAGCAGCAGATCGAAGAAGCGTTCCGCACCCTGCCGTTGCATGCCGTTACCGTAAAGGTGGTCGAAAACCGCGGCCGCGATGTGGCAGCGTTCCTGTGTGACCTTGCCCCGCAGATCCGGGAGTATGATTACGCCTGCTTTATGCACGATAAAAAGGCCATCCAGACCAAACCCGGAAGCGTTGGCGCCAGCTTTGGCTATGTCTGTAACGAGAATATCTGCAAAAACGCAGACTATGTGCTGAATGTGCTGACAGAATTTGAAAAAGACCCTTATCTGGGCCTGCTCTGCCCGCCGTTCCCCACGCATGGCGTGTATTTCATGAACATGTGCTCCAACGGCTGGGGCCCCAACTTTGATAATACCAAGGCCCTGATGAAAAAGCTGGGCATTGACCGCCCTATTTCCGGCGAAAAAATGCCCATTGCCCCCTTTGGCAGCGTATTCTGGTTCCGCGTAAAAGCATTGGCCCCACTGTTTGACCACGGCTGGAAGCACGAGGATTTCCCGCCGGAGCCGCTGCCGCAGGATGGTACCATCAGCCATGCCATTGAGCGTATCTATCCCTTTGTGGCGCAGGGGGCAGGGTATTACCCCGCCCAGGCCATGAGCGCTGATTATGCCGTTGCCCGCTGCGATTCCATGCAGGCATACGCGGGTGGTCTGATCCGCCCGCTTGCCCGCGTGTTTGACTGCACCACCTTTGGCAGTGCCGCTGCCAGCGCCGGTGCTTTTGCCGCGCGCAGGCACTGGTTCGGTTTTGGAAACTATGGCCCGTATGAGAATTCCAAGCGCCGCCGCGCCCGCAACTGGCTGCGTAAGCGGATGCCGAAATCCGCTTACGAAAACATGATGCGCGTTAAGCGCACGGTGTTGGGCCCCCATGACGTGAACTATGAGGATTAAGCCAACCGCTATGAAAAAACGGCTGATTATCTATTTCAATTATCACCCCAACGGGCAGGCTGATGCAGCCTGCCGCTTTGCTGTACAGCAAATGGCCGCAGTGGGGCAGGTGTTCTTTGTCAATAACGGCCCCTTGCAGCCGGAATCCCGCCAGTGGGCGCAAGGCTGCTGCCACACTGTGCTGGAGCGTGAAAACACAGGCTTTGATGTGGGGGCCTACCGGGACGCTGTTTTGCAGATCGGCCTGGATATGCTGCTGCAATACGATGAAGTGGTGCTGATGAACTATACCCTTGCCGGGCCGGTTGGGGATGTAACTGCCATGTTTGCCGTGATGGATGGGCGCCCGGAGCTGGATTTCTGGGGCCTGACCCGCCACTATGCTATGCGCAGCCACCGCTTTGGCGGGGCAAAAGCATGGTGCCGGAGCATATTCAATCCCACTTTGTTGTGGTGCGTTCCCGCATGATGGCAGACTTTTTTGCTTACTGGCAGGCGGCCGCCCTGCCTGCCAGCTATGAAGATTCCGTCCGCCTGCACGAAACGCAGTTTACCGCCCACTTTGCTGCCCTTGGTTACCGGTGGGATACCTTTGTGGATACAGAAGACCTGGCAAGCCTTTTCGTCAACCCCATTATGGCCTGCCCCAAGCTGCTGGCGGACCGCGGGTGCCCGTTTTTCAAGCGCCGCAGCTTTTTTACCCCCTATGCGGATGAATTGCGCCGCACAGACGGCCAGGCCGCCGCAGAACTGTATGACTATCTGAAATCCGAGACTGATTACCCGGTGGATGACCTGCTGCGCGCATTGTTGCCGGTGCAGCCGCTGGCTGCCATGGCGCAAAACCTGCACTGGCATTATATCCTGCCGCAAACGGCGGGGGAGTGTGTGCCCGTTTTGCTGGATGCCAACACTTTGGCAAAAGGCTGCGCCCTGCAGCCGGATGCCGTCTACTGCCTGCCGCTGCCGCGTGCTGCCGGGGTGGAGGGCTATTATTATGCCCGGTCTATGCCAACCAGCCTGCAGCTGGCCCAGGCGGCAGAACTGTTTGATGCCCACCCGCTGGTAGGTGTGCTTGGCCCGGCTCTGCCGCTGTATGCGGCTGCGCCGCCGAAAAAGCCCGGCGCTGGCAGCAGCAGAAACCTGCCGCCACAGGCAAAACTGTCTGTGCTGGATTGCCCGCTCCCTCTGGATGAAACCCCGCCGCCGCTGCCCAATGGCGGCTGTCTGTTGGTGCGGGGGGCGGCATTCCCGCAGGGGCTGCCGCCGCTGCAAACGGAGTCGGATTTCTGGCTGGTGCCGCTGCTGGCCCAGTATAACGGCTATGTCAGCGCTACATTTGAAACCGCCGCCCAGTGTGCGGCCCGCGCCGATGTGCTGGATGCCGCCCTTGCTGCCCAGCGCGGCGTTGGCCCAGTATTCCGCCTGATGGGCCGCACCGTCAAAAATGCCCTGCGCAAACGAAAAGGAGAGTGCCCGGTGAAAAAACAGCGACTGTTTTATCTGGATCTCATCCGCGCTGTGGCGCTGGTGTGCATTCTGGTCATTCATTTCAATGCTGCCGTTACCGGGTATTTTACACTGCCGTCCAAACTGTTCGGCAGTGTGCTGCCCTTTAACATCTATTTGGGGGACTTTGGCTCCTCGCTGTTCTTTATGGTTTCCGGCGCAGCGCTGCAGTATACCAGCCCCGGCCAGGGAAGAGAGCCGCTCAATCTGGCGCGCTTTTACCAAAAGCGCGCCAAGGCGGTTTACCCCATGTTCTGGCTGGCGTGGTGTATATTTTTTCCCATCCGTTTTGTCACAAAGCCGGGGTATTATGCCGCAGCCAAAACGCCCAGCCTGCTGCTGACGGTCCTGGGGCTGGATAATTTTGCTCAGGCCGCGGGCTTGGTCACGATGGATTTTGCCTGCGTGGGAGAGTGGTTCCTGGGCAGCATCCTGTTTTGTACCTGTTATTCCCGCTGCTGCGCTGGGGGCTGCGCAAACAGCCGCTGCTGACCTGGGCCGTAGTGCTGGCGGCCAGCCTGCCGGTGCATTACATGGGGTGGGATGCCCGCCTGGTAGCAATCCATATCCCGGAATTCCTGCTCGGCATGGCGTATGTACACTGGAAGCGCCCGGCGCGCCTTGGCGTGCTGGCCGGGTGTGCGGTGCTGCTGTTTACCCCCGCTGCGGCGGATGGCAAGGTGGCCTGTGCGCTGTTCAGTGCCGCGGCGTTCATTCTGCTGGCCGCACTGGGGGGCTGCATCCACTGGGTGCCGCTGCAAAATGCGTGTGCGCTCCTCAGCAAGTATTCTTATGCGGTCTTTCTGACCCACCATGTCATCATTCTGCGCCTGGTGGATAACTTTGACCTGGCCGCCATGACCCGGCGGGATACCGCGCTCTTGTTTGGCGTTTTACCTTTTGGCCGTTGCGCGGCGTCGCAGCGCTCTTCCGGCTGGATGCCTGGGTGCGCAGCAGTGCGGTAAAGCTGGCTGCTAAACCGGAATAACGTGCCCCATAATTTGCATTAAGATGAAAATGCCTGCTTTGCTGCGGGCATTTTTTTTCTGTGGTGAATTATGATTGAAATATCGCAGCGCCGCGGACACCTGTGCGGCAGAACCGGCAGGGAAAGCCCTGCTGTTTCACCCCCGGAACAAGGAAAGAATCAAAATTATTTCGGCTATGACTGTACAAAAAAAATCCTGTACGTTATAATACTAACAAAACCATTTGATCGCAAACCTAAAACGATATACCATAACTAAAATTGGAAAGGGGCGCATTTTCCGTGGAGCAGTTTTTCGTCAGCCTTGACAAGCTTGCGCGCGAATCCCATCTGACCGTTGCCTACACCCCCAAGGATCTTGACCAGTTCAAGGTCTATACCGCCGAGGTTTACCGCCCCCGGCATCATGCTGCCGGTTACTATCAGTACTTTGACCGCACCCGGATCCAGATCATCGGCCTGACTGAGCTTTCCTACCTGAATGAGCTGGACCCGGAAATCCGCCGTACCCATCTCGAAAAGCTTTTCTCTTTCCAGCCGCCGGCAGTCATCCTGACCCGCGGGTTTGAGCCGTTGCCGGAAATGATGGAGTTTGCCCAAAAGTACGGCGTGCCACTGCTGCAGTCGGCCGAAATGACCTCCCCGCTGATGAGCTCCCTGATCCAGGCGCTGAGCACCGAGCTTGCCCCCCGCATCACCCGCCACGGCGTGTTGGTGGAAGTATACGGCGAAGGTATCCTGATCCTTGGCGACAGCGGCGTTGGCAAAAGCGAGACGGCCATTGAGCTGGTCAAGCGCGGCCACCGCCTGATTGCGGACGATGCTGTGGAGCTGCGCAAGGTTTCCAGCAGCAAGATCATGGGCATGGCACCGGAGAACATCCGCCATTTTATTGAGCTGCGCGGCATCGGCATCATCAACGTGGCGCGCCTGTTTGGTATCGGCGCGGTCAAAAACAGCGTTGAGGTGGAAATGGTCATTGAGCTGGAGGCCTGGGACCGCACCAAGAATTATGACCGCACCGGCCTGGAAAGCAACACCTATGATATCCTTGGCGTTAAGGTGCCCAGTATGCTGATCCCCGTTATGCCCGGCCGTAACCTGGCCGTTATCCTGGAAACTGCAGCCATCAACAACCGCCAGAAAGAGATGGGCTATAACGCGGCGCAGGAACTGCTCAACCGCCTTGGCTTGCAGAACGATGTGAGCGGGTTCTGAGCCTGGCTATAAATTATCATTTTATCACTAGAAACGGAAGTACTATCTGTATGCAGATCATTGCGGATCTTCACACCCATACTTTAAGCGCTACCCATGCATTTAATACCTTAGATGAAATGGCTGCCAAAGCCGCCGCCCTCGGCTATGCGGCGCTGGCCATTACCGACCACGGCCCGGCTATGCCGGATGCCCCGCACATGTGGCATTTTGCCAACCAGACGGCTTTGCCGCTGGTACTGCACGGCGTTGCGATGATGTACGGTGCGGAGGCCAATGTGATGGACACAAACGGCGGGCTGGATTTTGCCCAAAGCCGTTTGCGGGCGTTGGATTGGGTTGTGGCATCCATCCACAGCCCCTGCATCCCCGGTCTGCTGACCGAAAAAGAAGCCACCCGCCTGTGGCTGGCTGTGGCCGAAAACCCTTATGTGGATTGCATCGGCCATTCCGAGCAGCAGAATTACCGCTATGACTATGACCTTGTAACCAAAGCGTTCGCCAAAAACCATAAGGTTGTGGAGCTCAACGGCAATTCCGTCAATGTGCGGCGGGATGGTATCCCCAACATGAGCTGCTGCTGGCCGCCTGCCTGAAAAACGGCTGCCATATTGCGCTGGATACCGATGCCCACAGCACCACCCAGCTGCAAGGCAACATGCCCCCGCTGCTGGCGATGCTGGAAGAAATGCAGTTTCCGCAGGAACTTGTGGTAAACGCCACGCGGCAGAACCTTGTAAATGAGCTAAAACTGCACGGCCGCATCTGTGCAGAATATATAGGAGGAGAAATCTTATGAAATACACCATTGGTATCGATCTTGGCGGCACTACCATGACGGCAGGCCTTGTTGACGAAGCTTACAACATTGTGGGCAAAATTACCCGCCCGACCCGCCTGCCGCGTCCGGCGCAGGACCTGGAGCAGGCACTGGCAGATTTGTGCCGTGCTGTTGCCAAAGACTGCAAGATTGATTTTGCAGATGTCAGCTATGTGGGCATCGGTACCCCGGGCAGTGTGAATTTTACCACCGGCTTTGTGGGCTATAACACCAACTTCGGCTACTATGACTGGAACCTGGGGCCTGACCTGGAAGCTCTGCTCGGCTGCAAGGTCTATGTGGAAAACGATGCCAACGCAGCAGCATTTGGTGAATACATCGCAGGCGGCGCAAAGGGCTTCAAGGATGCCGTTGTTATCACGCTGGGTACCGGCATTGGCAGTGGCATTATCCTGGGCGGCAAGATTCTGCGCGGATTCAACTTTGCTGCTGGCGAGATGGGCCATACCGTGATTGTAAAGGGTGGACGCAAGTGCAACTGTGGCCGTTATGGCTGCTGGGAACGCTATGCTTCCTCCCGCGCTCTGTCGGAGGATGCCCGCGAAGCGATGACCCGGCACCCCGAGAGCATGATGTGGAAACTGGCGGGGGATATTGACCATGTGAACGCCAAGATTCCCTTTGACGCGATGGAAGCCGGCGATGCAACCGCCAAGGCTGTTGTGGATAATTGGATCGAATATGTTGCCTGCGGCATTTCCAACGTGGTGAATACCTTTGAGCCGGAAGCCATCTGCATTGGCGGCGGTGTTTCCAATCAGGGAGAAACCCTGCTGGCACCCATCCGCAAGTATGTGGAGGAAGAAACCAAGAACATTACCACCGGCAAAATGCCCGCTATTCGTGCCTGTGTGCTGACCAACGATGCCGGCGTGATCGGCGCGGCAGCCCTGGCAAATTCTATCTGAGCCGTTTGTGAGGTTTGCTTATGAACGAGCAATTTCTTGCAGCTTTGCAGGCAGAAAACCTGCCTGTCAGCCTTGATGAATCCCTGGGGCGGCATACAACGTTCCGCATTGGCGGCAATGCAGACTTTTTTTTGTGTGCCCGCCACGGTAACGCAGCTGACCCGTATTCTGGAACTGTGCCGCCAATATCAAGTCCGCACCTATCTGCTGGGCAACGGTTCCAACACGCTGTTTTCGGATGCAGGGTTCGGCGGGGCGGTTATCTGCCTGACGGGGTTAAACTCCCGCTTTTCCATGCAGGCCCAGCCGGATGGCAGCACCAAGGTGCTGGCCCCGGCTGGTATGATGCTTTCCGCTCTTTGCAACACCGCCCAGAAGGAAAGCCTGGCCGGGCTGGAATTTGCCTTCGGCATTCCCGGCACGGTGGGCGGGGCTGTGTATATGAACGCGGGCGCTTACGGCGGAGAAATAAAGGACGTGCTGACAGCCGTTACGTTCTTGGACGAAAACCTGCATCTGCAAACCCTGCCTGTGCAGGAACTGCAGCTGGGTTATCGCACCAGCATTTTTTGAGCGGTGCTCCTGGTGCATCCTGGAAGCGGAATTTACCCTGCACCCCGGTGATGCACTGGAGATCCGTACCGCCATGCAGGAATATATGCGCCGCCGCAAAGAAAAGCAGCCGCTGGAATACCCGTCCGCCGGCAGTACCTTCAAGCGCCCTGTGGGCCAGTTTGCCGGCAAGCTAATCGAGGACTGCGGCCTGCGCGGTTTCCGCGTGGGCGGGGCAGCCATCAGTGAAAAGCACTGCGGCTTTGTGGTCAACCTGGGTAATGCCACCTGCGCGGATGTTGTCAGCCTGACGGAGCAGGTGCGGCAGATCGTGCTGGAAAAAACCGGCTGCACCCTGGAACGCGAGATCCGCGTGGTGGAATAACCATGCCGCATCTTGATGCCTGCCAGGCAAGGAACGGTATTCCGCCCCGCTGAATGAGAGAGGAACAACAGGATGAACTTTTTTGATCGTAACCGGCCTTTCCGGCGCAGGCAAGTCCATGGCGGTCAACGCGCTGGAAGATATCGGATTTTTCTGCATTGATAATATCCCGGCGGGCCTTTTTGCCCCGTATCCTGGACTTTGCCCAGCAGGGCGAAAACCAGCTCAGCCGCGTTGCGGTCGTGATGGACATCCGCGGCCTGCATTCTGTTCAGGAAACCAATGAGGCACTGGAAGCGCTGGACGAAAAGAAAATGCCTTATGACATCCTGTTCCTGGATGCCAGCGATGCCGCCATCCGCCGCCGCTATAAAGAGACCCGCCGTGTGCATCCCATGACCATCAGCGAGGGGATCCCGGTCAGTGAGGCAATCACCAAAGAACGGCAGATACTGCAGCCCCTGCGGGAACGTGCAAAATATGTGATCGATACCTCTTTGCTTTCTACCGCACAAAACCGGGAACGTGTTTCCAGCCTGTTTTTGCAAAAAGGTCAGTGTGCCATGTCTATCAACGTGGTTTCCTTTGGCTTTAAATACGGTCTTCCGCAGGAGCGGACATCGTGTTTGATGTGCGCTGCCTGCCCAACCCGTTCTATGTGCCAGAGCTGAAAGAAAAGACTGGCCTGGACCAGGAAGTGGTGGACTATGTGATGAAGTTCCCTGAATCGCAGGAGCTGCTGCGCCGGATAGAGAGCTTTCTGGAATATGCGCTGCCGCTGTATGTTAAGGAGGGCAAAAGCCAGCTGATGATCGCCATTGGCTGCACCGGCGGCAAGCACCGTTCTATCACTTTTGCCCGCAAGATCGGGGAGTACTGCACAAAGCTTGGTTACCAGCCCAGCGTGCAGCACCGCGATGCCCGCCGCACGGCTGATACATCCCAAATCTCCCGATAAAGAGAGTGTGAACACCAAACGTGAGTTTTTCCCAAGACGTTAAAAACGAGATACTGCACCGCAAAATCGTGCGCAGCTGCTGTGTTACCGCAGCAGCTTACGCGGTTGCCTGCTTTGGCAAGTATTTTGATGACCGCGGCGTGGTTTTGCAGACCGAAAACGAGGGCATTGCCCAGCTGGCACAAAAGCTGTATGCCCGCTGCGGCATTACCGGTACCGTAATTTCCAAGGAGCGCGGCATCGGCCTGATTTATGAGTTCAGCGTAAAAGATCCCGAACAGGTACAAAAAATGCTGAACCTGTTTGGACATACTGGCCGCGAAACCACCCTGCGCATCCGGCCGGACTGCTTCAAATGCCAGAAATGCGGATCATTTTTCATTTCCACTGCATTTTTATGCTGCGGTACGGCAACCGACCCGGAAAAAGAATATAACATTGAGTTCCTTTCGCCCCGGCACTCGCTTTCGCAGCAGCTGGAGGGCATTCTGGCCCAGTATGAGTTTAATCCCCACCGCGCCGTGCGCAAGGGGGCCAACACCGTATATGTCAAATCCAGCGACCATCTGGAAGATCTGCTGACCTTTATGGGCGCGGGCAACGCCGCCATGCGCATCATGGAACAGCGCATGTATAACGATATGCGCAATAAAAACCAACCGCCTTTCCAACTGCGAAACCGCCAACATGGGCAAAACCGTACAGGCAGCCGTGCAGGTGCGCCTTGCGATTGAGACGCTGGAAGAGGCCGGCGCGCTGGAAACCCTGCCCAAACCATTGCAGCAGGCAGCCCGCCTGCGGATGCAGTACCCCGAAATGCCGCTTGCCAAATTGGCCGAAAAGTTTGACCCGCCTGTCAGCAAAGCAGGGCTTTCCCACCGGTTCAAGCGGATCCAGGAAGCTGCCGCCCGCCTGAACGCCGCTGCATCAGCACAGCCGGAAGAGCAGGAAAATCCTAAAGAGCCGGAACCAGCAGGACAGGACATCGCACCATCTCCGCAATAAACCACGCAAAGCCGCTGCGTAACTGCTGCGGCTTTTCCGCATTTTACCACAGCAGCAAAGGGATACATTATGCCAGAAACCACGCCACACCAACCGCAAAGACAGTTCACCCATCTGCACCTGCATACTGAGTACAGCCTGCTGGATGGCGCCTGCCGTATTGACCGCCTGTTTGACTATATCAAACAGCTGGGCCAGACCGCCGTTGCCATTACCGACCACGGCGTATGTACGGCTGCGTTGCCTTTTATGATGCAGCCAAAGCCGCAGGCATCAAGCCGATCATTGGCTGTGAGGTGTATGTTGCCACCCGCACCCGCTTTGATAAGGTCAACCGCATTGACGGCAACAACCACCTGATCCTGCTCTGCAAAAATGAAACCGGGTATAAAAACCTGATCAAAATGGTATCCGCCGGTTTCTTGGAGGGCTTTTATTCCAAGCCGCGCATTGACCATGACCTGCTGGAGCAGTACCACGAAGGCCTGATCTGCCTTTCCGCCTGCCTTGCCGGTGAGGTCCCTCAGGCGATTCTGGCAGGGGACTATGAGCGTGCCAAGCAGATTGCTCTTTACTATAACGATCTGTTCGGCCAGGGCAACTATTATATTGAGCTGCAGGACCATGGCCTGGAAGAAGACACTACCGTTCTGCCGCAGCTTATCCGCCTTTCGCGGGAGACAGGCATCCCCATGGTTGCCACCAACGACTCCCACTACATCACCCGCGAGGATGCCAAGATGCAGAGCATTCTGCTGTGCATCCAGACCGGCAAAACCGTCAACGATGTGGACCGCATGGAGTTTCAGACCGAGGAATTCTATGTAAAAAGCACCGATGAAATGTATGACCTGTTCTCCATGGTGCCGGAAGCCTGCGAGAACACCAACAAAATTGCAGAACAGTGCAACTTTGACTTTGTGTTTGGCGATACCAAGCTCCCGTATTTCAAAGCTCCGGACGGCATGGAAAACCAGGAATACTTTGAAAAGCTCTGTTATGAGGGCTTGGAACGCCGCTACCCCGGCAAGGTAACGGATGCCTTGCGTGAACGCCTGGAATACGAGATTGGCGTGGTTAAAAAGATGGGGTACACCAACTATTACCTCATCGTGTATGACTTTATCAATTACGCCAAAAGCCGCGATATCCCGGTCGGCCCCGGCCGCGGCTCCGGTGCGGGCAGCCTGGCGGCCTATTGTGTCGGTATTACGGACATTGACCCCATCCGCTACAGTTTGATTTTTGAACGCTTCCTGAACCCGGAACGTGTCTCTATGCCGGACTTTGACGTTGACTTTTGTTACGAGCGCCGCCAGGAAGTGATTGATTACGTCAACCGCAAGTATGGCCGTGACCATGTGGCACAGATCGTGACCTTTGGAACTATGGCCGCCCGTGCCGCCGTGCGCGATGTCGGCCGCGTGATGGGTATGCCGTACCAGGACGTGGATAAGGTGGCCAAGCTGATTCCTACTGAACTGAAAATGACGCTGAACCATGCGCTGGAGGTTTCGCCGGACCTGAAAGCAATGTATGACGCTGAACCCCAGGTGCATGAGCTGATCGATACCTCGCTGAAAGTGGAGGGCATGCCGCGTCACGCTTCCACTCATGCGGCGGGCGTGTGATTACCCGCGAACCGGCTACCGAGTATGTGCCGCTTTCCACCAACGATGGTCTGCCGGTTACCCAGTTCAACATGGTGGAAATTGAGCGCCTTGGCCTGCTCAAGATGGACTTCCTTGGCCTGCGCACCCTGACCGTTATCCATGATACCGAAGCCGCCGTGCGCCTGCATGAACCGGATTTCCGCATTGCCAATCTGGATTATGACGATGCCGCTACTTATGCTATGCTGGAACGGGGCGAAACAGAGGGTATCTTCCAGCTTGAATCTACTGGTATGACCCAGGTGCTGGTCAGTATGCACCCCCGCAGCCTTGAAGACGTCATCGCCCTCATCTCGCTGTACCGCCCCGGCCCCATGGATTCTATCCCAACCTATCTGCGCAACCGCAGGGAGCCGGATAAAGTCACCTATAAAACACCCCAGCTGGCCCATATCCTGGATGTTACCAACGGCTGTATCGTTTATCAGGAACAGGTCATGCAGATCTGCCGCGAGCTGGCAGGCTTCAGCTTTGGCCAGGCTGATAACGTGCGCCGTGCCATGAGCAAAAAAGAAGCATAAAGTCATGGAAGCCGAGCGAGAGCACTTTGTGCATGGCTGTACTGAGCCGGGCAAAGAGTGCGCCGGGTGTGTGAAGAACGGGATCCCGGAAGCCGTGGCCAATGAGATCTATGACGATATGGTCAGTTTTGCTTCTTATGCGTTCAACAAATCTCATGCGGCCTGCTATGCCTATGTGGCGTTCCAGACAGCCTATCTCAAGTGCCATTACCCGCGCGAGTTCATGGCTGCGCTGTTGACCAGCGTACTGGACAGCACCGCCAAGGTGATTGAATATTCGTCCGAATGCCAGCGCCTTGGCATCAAGGTTTTGCCGCCGGATATCAATGTATCCCGCGGCGGCTTTACGGTGGACGGGCAGAGCATCCGCTTTGGCCTGAACGCCGTCAAAAGCGTTGGCCGCGATTTGATTGAAGCGGTCATCAAAGAGCGCGAAAGCCGCCCATTCCGCAGCCTGTACGATTTCTGCAAGCGGATGCGCAGCAACATGCTTAACCGCCGTGCGCTGGAAAACCTGATCAAAGCCGGTGCCTTTGATACCCTGGAACCCAGCCGCCACGGCATGATGGAAAGCGTGGAAACGGTACTGCGCATTGTTGAAAACGATGCCCGCCAGAATCTGGATGGCCAGCTGGATTTGTTCAGCGCCATGGCCGGTGCCGAGGAAGCCCCCCAGAACGATGATTATCAGGTGCCCAACCTGCGTGAGTATGATTCCGGCGAGCTGCTGAAAATGGAAAAAGAGGTCTCGGGCCTGTACCTGTCCGGCCACCCGTTGGATGCTTACCGGGAAAAGATCGAAAAAATCTCCACCTGTACCATCGCTCAGCTGCAGGGAGAGAATGCCAGGGATTTTGATAACCAGACGGTTACCCTGGTATGTACCGTGGTCAAAAACAAGATCATGACCACAAAGTCCAATACGTTGATGGCCTTTACTACCATTGAAGATCTGACCGGCACAATGGAGCTGTTGGTGTTCCCCCGCGTGCTGACCAGCTGCCGTGCGTATTTGCAGGAGAACGCCGTTGTTGTCACCACTGGCCGCGCTTCCGTTAAAGAGGATGAAGGCACCCGCCTGATCGTGGAAAGCGTACTGCCGGTCGATGGTTATGATCCATCCCAAAGCTTTGGCCAGAACCGTTCCCAGCGCATCAGCGCGGCAGCGGGGGATACGGCTGCCCAAAGCATATGGCTGCTGGTGCTCGCGGGAATGCGCCCAGATGCACAAGGTGGAAAACCTGCTGCAAAATATTTTTGACGGCCCCACACCCGTATATTTCAAATTTGAAGATTCCGGCCAGCGGGTGCGTGCGCCGCAAAGTATGTGGGCCATGGATCATCCGCTGCTGCGCCAGGAGCTGGAACGCATCCTGGGTGCTGACCATGTAAAGTTCACAACGGCACAAGCGGCAAAATAAATCCATGTACTTTGCACGTTTTATCCATAAAATTGGGCCGCTGGTATGGTATAATAGCAGGCAGGGGAGTATGTTAAAAAATAGGCAGGTTGCCCGGTGGTACGCCGGAAAATGCCTGCCGGGGAAACCAGTTTTGCGTTTTCTTCATTGGGCCGCTCTGCGCGGCTCAACTATAACAGGAGGACATTTTTATGGCTAAGGAAATCAAAACCATCGGTGTACTGACCAGCGGCGGCGACGCCCCCGGCATGAATGCAGCGGTACGCGCCATTGTCCGCGCAGGCATCTCCAAGGGCTACCGCATGATGGGCATTCAGCGCGGTTATAACGGCCTGATCAACGGCGAATGCTACGAGATGAACGTCCGCAGCGTGTCGGAGATCATCCACCGCGGCGGTACGATTCTGTATACTGCCCGCTGCCTGGAGTTCAAAACCAAGGAAGGCCAGGCCAAAGGCCTTGCACGCTGTAAGGAACTTGGCATTGATGCCCTCGTGGTCATCGGCGGCGACGGTTCTTTCATGGGCGCCCGCGCATTGGCGAACCAGGGCATTCCCTGCGTTGGCATTCCCGGCACCATTGATAACGATATTGCCTGCAGCGAGTATACCATTGGCTATGATACAGCCATGAATACCGCGGTAGAAGCCATTGATAAATTGCGTGATACCACCCAGAGCCATGACCGCTGCAGTGTTGTTGAGGTTATGGGCCACCATGCAGGCTATATTGCGCTGAACGTCGGCATTGCTACCGGTGCTTTGGCTGTGCTGCTGCCGGAGCGTCCGTTCGACTTTGAGCGTGACATTCTCCAGCGTATGCGCCAGACCCAGGTTACCGGCAAAAAGCACTTCATCATCATTGTGTCGGAAGGCGTTACCGATGCCCAGACCCTGGCCAACCAGATCCAGGCTGCAACAGGTGTTGATTCGCGTGCAACTGTTCTGGGCCACATCCAGCGCGGCGGTTCACCTACCGTGCGTGACCGTGTGAATGCCTCCCTGATGGGTTACCATGCAGTGGACCTGCTGGATAAGGGCATTTATAACCGCGTGGTTGCCCTGTCCGGCGGTAAGATCGTGGACTATGATGTCAACGTGGCGTTGTCGATGCACAAATACCTTGACCCGATGGAGATCGAAGTGGCACAGGCGATTTCCATCTGATGCGGTAAGTCCGTGCGGCCCTGTATATGGGCCGCATTTTTTTTGTAAAGGTGCATATTTTGCGCCGTGCAGGCAAGAATTTTCGCATAATGAAAAAAAGTTCTTGCATTTTGCTTCACCTTGTGCTACTATACTATAGCAATACACACGCATTGCGTTGTTTTTTTGTGCCTTTTTGCCGTAACACGTAAAAAGGTTAGAAAACAAGTAGCGATGCGGAGGGTAAAAAACTAAATTTTGGAGGAAATTAACTATGGCAGTCGTATCTATGAAACAGCTTCTCGAAGCCGGCGTGCATTTCGGTCATCAGACCCGCCGCTGGAACCCCAAGATGGCAAAGTACATCTTCACCGAGCGCAACGGCATCTACATCATTGACCTGCAGAAGACCGTAAAGAAACTCGATGAGGCTTACAACTTTGTCCGCGATGTTGCTGCTGACGGCGGCGAGATCCTGTTTGTTGGCACCAAGAAGCAGGCTCAGGAGTCCATCCGTGACGAGGCTACCCGCTGCGGCATGCACTATGTCAACGCTCGTTGGCTGGGCGGCATGATGACCAACTTCCGCACCATCCGTAAGCGCATCGACCGTATGGAACAGCTGAAGACCATGCAGGAAGACGGCACTTTCGACCTGCTGCCGAAGAAGGAAGTTGTTAAGCTGGAGCTGGAGATGGCCAAGCTGGACAAGTACCTGGGCGGCGTTAAGAACATGAAGACTCTGCCGAAGGCTATGTTCATTGTTGACCCGCACAAGGAGCGCATCGCTGTTTCCGAAGCTCGCAAGCTGAACATCCCCATTGTTGCTATCGTTGATACCAACTGCGATCCCGATGAGATCGATTACGTCATCCCCGGCAACGACGACGCTATCCGCGCTGTCAAGCTGATCTCCGGCGCTATGGCTGATGCTGTGCTGGAAGGCAAGCAGGGTAAGCAGGATGCTCCCGCTGCCGAAGAGGCCGCCAAGGCTGAATAAGCCCGATCCCGCCCGAAACTGTTTGTACACCTAAATTCAGAAAGGACGAATGAACATGGCTGTTTCTGCAAAGGACGTATGGAACTGCGCCGCCAGACTGACTGCGGCATGATGGAATGCAAGAAGGCTCTTGTCAAGGCTGATGGCGACATCAATAAGGCTATCGAGATTCTGCGTGAAGAGGGTCTGGCTACTGCCGCTAAGAAGGCTGGCCGTATCGCTGCTGAAGGCATGGTTTACGCTGTTGCCACCGCTAACGGTGCTGTTGTTGTTGAAGTCAACGCTGAGACCGACTTTGTTGCCAAGAACGATAAGTTCGTTGAGTTCACCAAAGATCTGGCCAATGTTGTTGCTGAGCAGAAGCCCGCTGATGTTGAGGCTCTGATGGGCTGCAAGATGGGCGAAGGCACTGTTGACGAAGCTCTGAAGGCTCTGATTCTGGTCATCAAGGAGAACATCAAGGTTCGCCGTTTTGCTTCCTATGAGGGCCATTGCGCCGCTTACGTTCACGGCGGCGGCACCCACGGCGTTATCGTTAAGTTCGATACCACCGATGAAGTTGCTGCTAAGCCGGAGTTCGTTGAGTTTGGCAAGGATATTGCAATGCAGATCGCTGCTGCAAACCCGAGCTACCTGAACCGTGAGGCTGTGCCTGCTGAGGCTATCGAGAACGAGAAGAAGATTATCATCGCTCAGATGGCTAACGATCCGAAGGCCGCCAACAAGCCCGACGCTATCAAAGAGAAGATGGCTACCGGCCGTCTGGGCAAGTTCTACAAGGAGAACTGCCTGGTCGATCAGGCTTTCATTAAGGATGGCAACATGGACGTGAACGCCTATGTGAACGCTACCGCTAAGAAGCTGGGCGGCGATATCAAGATCGTCGAGTACACCCACTTCATCAAGGGCGAAGGCCTGGAAAAGCGCGTTGACGACTTCGCTGCTGAAGTTGCCGCCGCTGTTAAGGGTTAATTAGCTGATTGCTTTCTGAAAGAGCACTTTGAGAGTTTACCTCTTAGGGTGCTCTTTTTTTGTTTGCTTTTGAGTGGTAAAATTTGGAACGCTAAAACACAAAAATGATCCTGCTAGATTGTGCTTAAAATCGTTATATGATAAAATGAATTATCTTAATCGTGCAATTCCAATACACTGGAGGGAACGAAAAATGGTAAAAAACAATTTTGAAAAAGAAATAAAGATAAAAATGCTTAGAGGAAGATACTACACAAGCTGAGATTGCGGAAAAGGCCGGAACAACAGGCTCTTATGTCAGCCGCTTGATCAACAAAAAATAATGGGATTATAAACAAGACTTTTGTGCGCCTTCTGGAAGACTTGGATACGACGTTGAGCTGACATATGTGAAAAAGGAGGCTTAAATGTAAATGGTGAATCTGAGTAAATTAGAAGAAATCAAAGATCTGCGAACAGTATGGCCGCACGAGGCTTTGGATTTCACGCCATGGCTTTCACAGGATGATAATATTGCACTTCTTGCAGATGCTGTGGGCCTTGATATTGCAGTAGATGAAACAGAATCCTCCGTTGGAGACTTCAATGTGGATATTTTTGCTTCTGAAACTGGAACCGATCGAAAAATCATCATAGAGAATCAGCTGGAGGATACCAACCATGACCATCTGGGCAAGCTGATTACTTATGCATCTGGTAAGTCGGCAGATGTGATTATTTGGGTGGTAAAGCATGCACGTGAAGAACATAAGGCTGCAATTGAATGGTTAAACAACCACACCGATGAAAAGGTGGGATTTTTTCTTTGTGAGATCAAGTTGTATCGAATCGGCAATTCGGAACCGGCGGTAAAGTTTGAAGTTATTGAAAAACCGAACGACTGGACAAAGGAAGTAAAGAAGAGCGATTCTGCAAATGCAACTCAGCAGCAACGTTATGATTACTGGGTGGCATTCCAGGATTACGCTTTTCAGAATGCACAGTTTGCCAAAAAACTTCAATCGCAGAAAACCATCAATGGATCACTGGATGAATTTCAGCGTGGGATCCTCTGCTTGCCACATCGCTGTTTCACAGATTCAGAAACGCGACGAACTTGATGTGGAGTTGTATATCAGTGAGGATAAAGAGTTGTTCCATTCGTTACTCTTCAACAAGGATGAAATTGAAGCGAATGCGGGGTTGAATTTTGATTGGCGTGAATTACCGGAGCGTAAGGCCAGCCGTATCGTTATTGAAAAAATGTGACTTTTGGTGATAAGAATCAGTGGAACCCACAATTTGACTGGATCATTGATGTTATGCTCAAAATGAAGAAGGCATTCAAGAAATATCTGTAATTGAAATATGTGGAGGATTGCAATGAAGCAGATTAAAAATTCGGAATACGAAGAATTTCAAAAATATCTCCACAACAAAAATAACGGTCGAATACTGACACCGGACGGATTGCGGCTAATCTGTCAAGCAAACGATTACGATGCTGAGAAAATCGGGCAACACTTTCTTGAAGTGTTGCCGAAGATTCTTCAAGCGGAAAAGTGAGGGACGTGTATGAGTGGTGAGAAAAAACGGTGTCAAAAGAAAAGGACACCTATGTAAAGAAGAAAAAAGATATGAACTTCCAGAGCGTGGACTCCATCCGTTCCTTGGCAGCGGCTCTACGCTGATTGCCGGTGAGAAAACAGACCATGTGTGCCGGGGCATTGAGTTTGACCCGAAGTTCGTGGATGTCATCGTGAAGCGGTACATCGTAAATATAAAGTGGCTTTTTTGTGCTGAAGTTGAAGTTCTTTCTTGTCCAATCCTCCCTAAAGAAATATAATAAAAAAGACAAAATTCAAAAGGAGCTACCGACATGAATTCCACGCAAGACAGCACAGCAACCCAAAAGTCACTCTTTGCACGGTATCAGGAGCACATCACCAGCGCAATTTTTATCGGCCTGGTGCTTGGTATCCTGACCGGGCTTTTCCTGGCAAGCCGCTTTGATGTGGTCCTGACCGTTACCACATTGCTTGGCAGCATTTACATGAATGCGCTGAACATGATGATCTTTCCGCTGGTGTTCTGCTCCATCGTGGTGGGCATTACCAGCATCGGCAACGCCAAAACCACCGGAAAAATCACCGGCGGTGCATGATATTCTTCCTATTCACTACAGCGCTGGCAAGCTTTGTGGGGCTGATTATCCCCAGAGCCATCAATCTTGGAAAAGGCGTCCGGTTTGAAATGGCAACCTCCGATATCGAGGCCAGCAAAATGACCAGCATTCTTGACACCGTCAAAAACCTGATTCCCGCCAATCCGGTGGCTGCTTTTGCCAACGGCAATATGCTGCAGGTGCTGACTTTTGCGGTTATCATCGGCTTTACCCTTGTTGCAATCGGTGAAAAAGGCGAGCCGCTGCTGAAAGTGATTGAATCCGGCAACGAGGTTTGCCTGAAAATCATCAGCACCGTGATGTACTTTACCCCCATCGGCGTTTTCTGCACCATTGTTCCGGTGGTAGAAGCCAACGGCACGGAAACCATTCTTTCCCTCACAACCCTGCTGGTCGTTCTTTATGTTACCTTCTTCTCATTTGCCGCTATCGTGTATGGCAGTTCCGTCAAGTTCCTTGGCAAGGCAAGCCCGGCAAAGTTTGTTAAAGCCTGCCTGCCGGCAGCTCTGAACGCCTTTGGCACCTGTTCCAGTTCAGCCACCATCCCCCTCAGCAAGCAGTGCATGGAGGACGAGATGGGCGTATCCGATAAAATCACCAGTATCGCTATCCCTCTGGGCGCAACGGTCAACATGGATGCTGTTTCCATCGTGTTGTCGTTCATGATCGTGTTTTTTCGCCACGCCTGCGGCGTTGAGGTCAGTACCTCCATGATGATTGTGATCCTGCTGGCAAATGTGATCTTGTCCGTGGGCACCCCCGGCATTCCCGGTGGTGCAATCGCTTCGTTCGCCGCACTGGCTACCATGGCGGGTCTCCCGGCTGGCGTGATGGGCGTTTATATCAGCATCAATACTCTATGCGATATGGGCGCTACCTGCGTGAACGTTATTGGCGATATGGCAGGCTGTGTGGTGCTGAAAGAGAAAATTAAGCTGGATGACTGACACAATTCCCACAAAACAAAATAACAAGTTACATTTGGGCGGGCAGCGAAGAAAAACAACTGCCCGCCTTTTTGCTGCCTGCTTTGCTTTCAGCGGAAAAAGATGCTAAAATAAAACAGTTGAAAAATCACACCGGAAGGGGAGCGCACAAAAACGCAAGATGGACGATAAAATAAAGAATACCTCAAAGCCCGGCGTGGCATATTATCATCTGCCGGGGCTGTTTGAATTTTATGGGCTGTACCGCATGTTCCTGCCGCTGTTCTATCATCACAGAGAATATTTTTACAACTGGTGCGCCATCGGCTCCATTTATGGGGCCCTGGGCGACTGCATCTGGGGTGGCGGCCGCACAAGCTTTGGCGTGCAGGACCCCGAAGATGTTATGGATCTGATGCGCGAATATGGGATATCCGCCCGGCTGACATTCAGTAACTCACTGCTGCGTGAAGAACACCTGGCGGACATAAAGTGCAACGCCCTGTGTAAGCTGTTTGAAAATAGCGGCGGCGCACAAAACGGCGTTATTGTCCATTCGGACTTGCTGCTCAGATATCTGGAAAGCCGTTATCCGGGGCTTTACTTTGTTTCATCTACAACCAAGGTGCTCACGGAATTCCCGCAGTTACAGGCGGAATTGAATCGGGATGACTTCCGCTATGTTGTGCCGGATTTCCGGTTAAATAAAGAATTTGAACAGCTGAACAACCTGCCCCAGCCCCAGAAAGATAAAGTGGAATTCCTTTGCAATGAATGCTGCTGGTTTGGCTGCAAGGACAGAAAGCGCTGCTATGAAAATGTAAGCCGTAAAAACCTTGGCGAAACCTGCCCCGACCACCGCTGCGCAGCCCCTGGCGCACAGGAAGGGTATCGCTTTTCAAAAGCAATGGACAACCCCGGTTTTATTGGCATCCAGGATATTCAAAATATCTATCTGCCCATGGGCTTTTCCAACTTCAAAATTGAGGGCCGCGGGCTTGGCAGTGCCTTGATTTTGGAGTTTCTGCTTTACTATATGACAAAGCCAGAATACCAGCTGCGCGTCCGCGAAGAAATTTATCTCAATAATATGCTAGACCTGTTCTGAATGGGGAAACGGCGCAATCGCTTTATTCAATATTTAAGGCAATACCGCACAATTCCCGCCTTGCGGCTTAAGCACCGCTCCGGCAGCTGCGGCACGGCATCTGCGTTGCCAAAATGCTCGATAAGACATCCAGTATTATCTGCGCTTTTGGCTTGGCATCT
>ENA-OQCD01000084-OQCD01000084.1-human-gut-metagenome-genome-assembly--contig:-NODE-84-length-21417-cov-2.756740_pt1 | contig 21417 bp, 40 predicted proteins | sample MGYA00242755_ERZ504571 | MGnify/ENA primary metagenome ERZ504571 (study PRJEB26092, sample SAMD00036274) | human gut metagenome | host: Homo sapiens | study: EMG produced TPA metagenomics assembly of...
CTTCTGAAATTTTAAGATGAAGAAATGAAGTCCTGAAAATGGCAGGGGATTTTCAATCACCGGATGGTTGTTATGTGCTGCGGAGTTTGAATTTGATTTAAAGCAGAAACAAAGCCAGCAAATGCATCGCATTTTACGATGAACTGCTGGCTTTTTATATCTCTGTTTCCTTCTAAAGTAGTACTTTCACTTTCTTTACATTTCAGGAGAAATAATATACTTTCCTTTTGCTCTTGCCTCCGGATTAGCAAGTATCTCTTCCAGTTTCTCTAATCCACATACCTGAGCGACCATACTGCTTACATCCAACCGACCGGAATCAATCAGATCCAGTGCTCTCTTCTGCGTCAATGGGTTAATGTAAGATGCCTTCAATTCCAATTCTTTTTGAAAGATTTCAAATGGCTTTATTGCAATTTCTTCCTCCGGTTTTGTCAGACCAAACATCATAACGACCGCTTCGGACCCGCGATTTCAATTGCCTGCGCAATCGTAGCCGTCTTCCGACACATTCAATCACTGTGTTCACCCATGTCATTCCATGTTCTTTCAATTTCGCTTTTACATTCTCATGAATCGGATCAATGCAAATATCTGCTCCCAATTCTTTTCCGACTTCTCTCTTGCTTTCAATTGGTTCTAACAGCGCAACCTTTGCCGCACCGGCAAGTCTGGCAAGCTGCAGCATCAGCAGACCAATCATTCCACCGCCGATAACAACAACCTGATGTCCGGTCGAATACTACATAAATCTATTCCATGCAGGCAGCATGCTACCGGTTCCGTCATTGCCCCCTGTTCAATGTTGTATTCGTTCCCAGTTTATAAACCTGGCTTTCATTTACCACACAATATTCTGCAAATCCACCGTTTACTGTTGTACCATAGCCTATCATATGTTCACAGAAATGGACCTCTCCACTCCTGCATGGTTCACATGTTCCACAGTAGCAATTCGGATCGATACACACTCTGTCACCCAGCTGGTATCCGGTCACCTCGCTGCCGACTTCCGCTATGACTCCGGCAAACTCGTGTCCAAGTATTGTTGGAGGCGTTACTTCCGCCGCCCCCTTGTCACCATCATATATATGCACATCTGTTCCGCAGACACCACATGCTTTTACCTGAATCACAATATCATGTGCTCCAGCTTTTGGCATCGGATAATCCTCAATCCGCAAATCATGTTTCCCATAAAACACTGCACTCTTCATTACCAAATCTTCCTTTCTGCCATTATGCTTCTTACAATCTTTTCCGATTCTGCTCATCTGTTTATTCATTGATCGTTTTAGCGAAGTTCCGGCCAGTATCCTTTATTTGCCTCAATCAGATCATCCAGCGGAATCAGGATGCCTTCCTCAACGCCCCACTTTGCTGCGTCTGGTGCATAGTGCATGATAACGTCTGGATAGGTATTTGTGTTGAACTCCATGTTCAGCTTCTCAGCACGGTCATCACGTGCAGCTGCCTCGAAGGTGAACTTGATGTTGGTCAGATCTTCCATATACTTTTGGAACTCTTCACTTCCTTTGCCTTTCTGGTAATTGATCCAATACTCATCTGTAAGCTTCATTTCATTATCATACTTCAACTGACTCACAATACCGCCATGTCCATTTCCAATATCCATTGACTTCTTGAAATGATGCAGCATCTGTTCACCTTTTTCCGCATAATATACAGTCACATATATCTTTGCAATTTTTGTAGGTTCCTCTGTCTTCGGATCACGTTTTTGCATACCATTCTTTATCCATTTCTGCTGTTTTTGCATCCAGCTCAGACAGCTTCTGACATCTTGGATTCATGAGATCACTTTCTTCACAATAGTTTACATACACCATTGGTTCCATATCCTTTGGAAGTTCAGGTTCATAGGCTTTCAGTCTTTCAATCAATACTCCTGCACGAACAGACAGATCGCATTCTTCGTCTACAATATCCTTCAGATATGAAATATAGGAATGAATATTTCCACTTCTCAAATCCAGCATTACTTCCTGCACCGTATTTTCTCCCCTCTCCACATTATCTCGATACTCATACGGATCAAAAGCTTCTGCAATCTCATCCAGTGCCTCTGCCAGCTGTTCTGTGGTCATTTTCTCAGGATACATTGCTTCTCGAACATCCCTCATCGGTACATACTTGTAGTCCGGCAATGCTTCATGAATTTTCTCGATCCCTTCCCGTACCAGTGCAAGTTCTCCATAAAATCGAACATCATCCATCAGATTTCCAAGTACTGTATTTCCTTTTACGATTGCAAATTCAGCGTCATCGTAGTAACTGTCTTCCGGATCACGATAGATAATTCCCATTGAGCATCCCAAATACGCAGTTTTTGGATTCTCCCTGTATTTTTCATAGACTGCAGCTATCTGATTAACATCGGTACTTTTTTTTCATAAGCTCCCATATCATGGAACTCATCGCATTCTGACGCAAAGTATTCCAGATACGGTTCTTTCTTCGGTGGCATATTGTTGAGTACATTGTCAATCATGTTGTAATTTGCCTTTTCCAGTTCCTCCACCTTTGCCAAAGGCTTATATTCGCCCTGGCTTTTCTGAATCTCTGCCATTACAACTTCATCCATTTCTTCTACTTTTTCCATCAACTGATCATAATCTCCACGGATGCGTTCTCCAGTCCAGCCTTCGTCTTCCAAAAGTTCCTCTGCCGCTTCTTCAATAGAAATTTCACCATTTTCATAGACGCCACCATCCATCAGACGAAAATCTTCATCGTAAAAGGAATAATCATATCCTTCTTCTGTTCTCTGAATAGCAAAGTAACGTTCTCCTACCTCATATGCCAGTTCACTAAGAACCTGTTCTTCCAGATTCAGGAAAGAATCCAGCTGTTCAAAACTGATACTGTCTACAAAATGAGCGGTTACCTTTCCCCCCTCATTCAGAACTACGATATCACTGACAGACAGGGAATGTCCTCGAAAGTCTTCTGGTCTGTCGATGTTGAATCGTTCAAATATATCATCTAGCGACATATTTCCAAATAATTCTCCCACATAGACCAGTTCATAGTCTTCTTTTTTTAATCTGCATCCCGTGACTTTCAATGAAGCTCATATTCATAAACGCATAGTTTTCACCTGGCAAACCATCTCTTATTTGATAAATACCGAATGTTCGTCTTGTCCCTAATAGCAGATTTGCCTCTTTCAAAGACTGAATCTGCGGATATTTCTGCATCTCCCATTCCAAATTGCGGAATCGTTCCAGTTCTTCTGTAGACATCTGATAATGCTCCGGACCTCGTTCAATCTCCATTCGCTCTGTAACATAGATTGGTGATGAAAAATTGGTAATCAGATAGATATCTGCTCCGGCATCATATAATTTCAGAGCTTCTTCCTGTCCAATCACATTCATCGGCTCCTGAAATGCTCCAAAATCTTCATCTGCATAATCCAGATCCTGATCCCTTATCCGTTCCCACATCTGTGATTCCATGCTAAACAGCCCTTCATGTGCCTGTATCATTTCTTTACTTGCATACTCTCCCTTGCTGCCATCACTACCCAGGCAATAGATTTTAGAACCCATTCTGTGATAATCCAGGGCTGCTGCTTTTCTAAGCGGCACCATATCCTCTGCTGTATATCCATAATCCCGAAGTTCCAGCTTGCCTATGGTTGGATCTGGTAAGTCCTGAATATCCATTTGGGCATCATCCAGAAGTTCCTCTACTCTATCTTCATCTGACCGATTGACTGCATCTGCCAGATTTCTTACCAGCGTCCTTACTTTCTCTTCTTCGCCAACCAGATTTGCATATTCAAAAATCTGTTCTTTTACGTCCGCTGGAATTGCTATTCCCATGTGTTCTGCACGGTCTATTTGTTCCTGTGTATATTCCTGCATTTTCTGCGTTTCTATTCCTGTTATCATGTTTCTCGCCATATAAGTTCCTCCTGTATTCCCAAAAGTGGCATAACCGGCAGAACATTCTTTCTACCAAATTATGCCATCTTTCCTGTTTTCTTATTCCAGACCGAAGTCCCTTTTTCTATCTTCCCTGCCATTCTCGCTTTCCCGCTGGCTTTTTTCTTTATAAATCTGCAATTTCTCATGGATAGAACCACGTGCCGGTCGTTCTTCTTTCTCTTTCGATTCTGACTGCTCTGCTTCTGTGTCTTCCCGTTCATCCATATTAAGAAGGCATTTTAGTTCTGACAGTCGCTCCAGTTTTCTGGTTCAGTTCCTCTTTCTTTTTGTGAATGGCTTTTCCAACTTCCTCTTTGGCATTTTGTAAGCTGCTCCTGTACCGTTTCCAATCGTTGCTCCGCTTCTGCCAGTTTCTCCGGATAGCTTTCCAGAAGATTATTGATACGGGTGATATTTCCCAGGGCATCTGCTCCCAGATGAACTTTCGATACCGATTCATGCTTCACAGACAGGATAAACTCCTTACTCCAGCTGTCGAACTGGATTCTCATGTTGAATCCCTGATAGTTTCCGATATCCATTGCTGCATCGACTGCTTTCATGTCCTTGCAGACTGCCAGTAGTGCCGCTCCTGCTTCTTTCTTTTCTGTAAATACTTTGCCGCTGATCTCCATGGAAAACTGTTCTGGATCTGTGATTTTATGCTCCTGATAATGGGCAATATCCGCTTTGTAGCTATCAATAGTCTCGGTCAATTTTGCAATCTGCTGTGGAAAATTTCTTGCAATATCATCTTCCAGACGGTACTGGTTATTCATGTGATTGGCTTTTTAAAAGTTTCAGTTTTGCCACATCCACGTCCAGTGCCATCTTTTTCTTTTACTGCCGGATTTCCAGTTGCCAGTGCCTTAACCTCTGCATAGGACAGTGCCGCTTCGTCCACATCTTCGCAGCTTCTGACCGGTGCTTTGCTCGTCATAATCTGGGAGATGAACTTCTGTTTTATTTTCGATCAAACTGCCACATGTAGCTGTCGAAGGTGGATTCTGTCACATACCGAAAGATATGAACCTTTTTTATTGTGATTTCCCTGCCGGATGATACGTCCTTCCCTCTGCTCCAGATCAGACGGTTTCCAGCCAATATCCAGATGATGCAGAGCAATCAGACGATCCTGCACGTTGGTACCGGCACCCATCTTTGCTGTTGAACCAATCAAAAAACGAACCTGCCCAGATTTTACTTTTCCAAACAGCTCCGTCTTCTTTGCTTCGGTATTTGCATCATGAATGAATGCAATTTCTTTTTCCGGTACACCTTTCGCCATCAGCTTCTGTTTCAAGTCATCGTAAACATTGAAACTGCCATCGCCTTTCGGTGTGCTCAAGTCACAAAAAATGATCTGCGCCGATTTCTGTACAACTGTATCTTTCCAGATTTCATAGCTTTTTTCTGCACAGACCGACACTTTTACTGCCCCGGATCGTCTGGCAATAGTTCATTGACCAATCGCTGATCCAGTGCCAGTTTTCTTCCGTCATTGGTAATTTTCAGCATATTGTCTACACTAGCATCTACGCCACCGTTTCTTACCACTTCCGCACGCTCTCCTAGCTTGCTACGATTTCTTTCTGCTGTTCTGTTGGTTTCAATACTACAGTTTCGTATTCCGCTTCCGGTACTGGAAGATTCAACTGATCCGAAGTCTTGATATCTGCAATCTCCTTGAACATATTCATCAGTTCCGGGATATTATAGAATCTGGCGAATCTGGATTTTGCTCGGTATCCGGTTCCTTCGGGAACGAGTTTGTCAAGATGATTTTTGCAAATTTTCTAAATTCAAATAGTTATCTGCTGAAAAATCTCCCAACATCTCGTGTCTGCATATTTCTTGAAATACCGTATTCAAAGGCTTCTTTGCTCTTTCCGATTGCTTCACATTGACAATAAAAGTTGTTTTGCCTATTCGTGTTGTATAAGATAAAGTGTTTTCTTTCATATAATCCGTTTCTCCTTTTCCAAAATTGACTGTGGGGCATTCCCTTTGGAACACCCCACAAATACATCTGTTTCATCAGAACATATCAAGAAGTCATTAAGTCGTGAGTATAATGGAAATGGTTATCTTTCCATACCACGCTTGTTTCTGCGTTCCTTGATACGCTCCTGTCTTGCTTTTTCCCTTGCTTCTTTTTCGGCTTGTAACTGTGCTTCTCGCAAAGAAAAAAGTTGCCTTACTTTTTCGGTAAAAAGTTTGGCAACTTCGGGGAAATGCTCTAACGCTTCAAGAAAAGGTCTGCACTTTTCTTTCAGTTCGTTGTATTTGGTTTTCATTCGTTCCAATGCGTTTGCACTGTCCATATATTTCTGTCGGTAATAAGTGGCACTCTGCTCAAATTTTTTTGATTTCCGCACGACTGGTAATACCCTCTTTGGCAAGGGCAGTCAGTTGAGAATAATCCTCTTTGGAGATTGCCATTTTACCTGTGATTGTTTTCTGCCCCATACTGTCAATCTCATTTAAGGTTTTGGAAATATGACGGGCAGGCTCATACTTAACTTGCTCTTTCTGAATACGCTTCTGCAACCTCTCCAATCGCTCTTTGTCCTGTTGGATTTGATATTGCAGGGAAGTTAAATGCTCTGCTGTACTTCCGTATTCGCCACGCTGAAAGCCTTTGAATCCTTGTTCCGTCATATAGTTAAACAATTCGTCTTGCAGTATGCTGTACGACGCTCGGAACATCGGCTTACCGTTCTTTCTTAGCAACGGATTTCCTTTTTCATCGGCCAGCGGAATATCCGATTTCCATTTTCTTTGAATGGCTAATCTGATTAACAACTTCCTTGACTGTTCCTCGCAGTTCGGGGTCTTTACAACGCTTACTCCATAAGATTTCTTTCTCCACCACTGGCAGAACCATAGCGTGAAGATGATAATGGTAAACCTCTTTTCCAAGTTCCTCACTGGCTGCTATATTGATTTCATCAGCGTGCATTACTGCCGATATAACATTGTCAGCACCGAATTTTTCTTCGATGAATGATAGGCTTCTTCATAAAACTGCTTTGCGTATTCATAGCCACCATTACGCTCAAAGTACATCGTGTTCACATCAATCACAATTTCATCAAACAGCGTTGCGTCTTTCCTCAACCCACGAAGCGACACCTGCCCGTCTGTTTCCATCTGCTTTAACTGTTCCATATAGGTCGGGGCAGTCGTTTTTTTTGAAATGCACATTAAAGGGTATTCGCTCCACAATCACATTCATATTTTCGTAAGTTTCATTCTTGCGTTCGTTGTGCCTTTCCGCCTTGCTCACATCAGAAGCGGTGTATTGTTTTACCCTTGCACAACTCATATCTGCCTTGTTGGTTTTTTGCCATTTTTGCTCTCCTTTTCTCAGCAGGAGGCGAAGCCATTACACAACATTCTTTTGAATGTGTGTAACCCACTATGACACTTTCAGACTTCGTCTGCAAAGATGTCGTGGGCAAGGGAGTTCCCCCTTGACCTCCTTTTGATACCTCAATCATAAAAAACAGACTGTCCAATCATCAGACAGCCTGCTTTTTATTCTCTCGGTATATCGCCCATCGGCAAAGACCAGTACCACAGAAAGCCTCGTTTTCGTGAGATACGCCTGCTTTCTTCTTTGCCTTTTTGATGGTCGATTTCTTGAACCCTGCGGCTTCAAGTCTTTCTTCACAATCCGAAGAAAGCATTTCTCCGTCTTTCAGCATTTCTAAAAGAAATTCTTTCGCCTTGATTTCCTTGTCGTTCGGTCTGCCCATTTTAGGGGCAAGGGACTGGAACGCTTCTTCTGCTGTCATTTCCATTTCAGAGATAAAGTCCACGCCCTTTTCTGCCACCTCAAAGAGAATTGCCGAGCCTGTCGGGGCAAGGTTGGATTTCACTTGCACCATATATCTTTCCGCTGGAGCTTCTTTGTTCGGTGTGCGTGTGATTGCAAGAATACTTCTTGCAGCACCCGCAATATCAATCGAACCGTTGGTGCGATAAAGTGGGTTCGTATCTCTCATCTTGTTCATATGAGCGATAATCACAATGGCACAGCCAGTATTCTTTGCAACCGCTATCAGATGATTAAACTCTGCTCGTGTTTCGTTGGCATTGTTCATTGAGCAGTTCTCTCCGATATAGGAACTCATCGGGTCAAGAATTAAAAAGTTTTGCGTGGTACTTTTTGATTGCTTCAGCAATACGGTTATCCCCAAAGGATAAAGATTTTTCATCTTCCTTGATGAAGATAAGGTTTTCTCCGTTCCCACCGGCAGAATTAAAACGGGGTACTACCGTATCGTCTGCATCATCTTCCGTTGTCTGATAGATGATAGTCATAGGTTCAACTTCTTCATCGGTAAAGGGCAAGGCTTCTCCTTTTGAGAGCAGGGCGCTATGGAAAGCATTAACTTGCTTTTCCCATCGCCAGGATCGCCCTGCAAGAGCGTAACCTTGCCGAACGGAATATACGGATACCACAGCCATTTCACTTCTTTCGGTTCAATCTCACTTGCCTTTACAACTTCAAGAGGTACAGTTACATTTATTTCATTTTCCATTTTCATCATTGTTCTTCGTTCTCCTTTTTGATAAATACTTCGGGCAATACACCACGATACAGCGGAAACTCTGCTTGCAGTCATTACTGCATTTTCTGCAAAGGTCGTTGTAGGTAATGCGATTTCTTTCATTCAGAAACAACGCCCACTCTTGTTTCCGTTTCTTACTCATTCTCGGCATATCAATCCTCCTTTCCGTCTGAAAACAAAAAAAACCACAGGGAAGATACTCAGAGCCTTGTTTCTGTCATTTCTCGGGGCGAAAATCGGGCAAAATTGCCTTTCTAAGCCTTTCTAAAAATCACACAAGGTATTTGTACTAACCTGTGGTTATGTATGAAATTGTAGGGTTTGGGGCAACAAAAAACACCGTATTTCTACGATGTTTTCTGCGTTCTAATAGATTGTTGATTATCTGCGTAAAACTGAAAGTTTCACTTTTTATTATTGTTTCTTGTTTGAAACTATACTGCCGATTACCTGAACAATTAGAGCCATTCCTAAACCAACTACGCCGCCTGCTAAAATAATCATAATAATTTCATCATAATTAAATCGGTTTGCAGCAAAAGACCATATTCCTGCTATGGTTGCAAATATTAAAACAAACCCTAAGTACAACGTCTTAACAGTCTTTCTATTCGTTGTTGATACTGGTTCTATTCCTTTAAGAATATAATCCGTTGTGACTTCAAAAAGTTCGCTCATAGCGATTACTTTTTCTAAATCGGGTGTGCTTTGTTCACTTTCCCATTTTGATACAGCCTGTCTTGATACACCAACCTTATCAGCAAGTTCCTCCTGCGAATATCCTTTTTGTTTTCGTAAATATTGTATTCTGTCTGCTATATTCATTGTCAGTTCTCCTTTCCTTTTGACAAAATCATAGCATTTTTTTATAGTTGCATTACCACCACCTATGCTTGGAAATGTGTCAACCAACGGTTTCAATCAAGTTTTTCAGTTCAAAAATGTATTAAAAAATTCGGAAATTCAAAGTTTCCTTTGCTTAAAAAATCCCTTTATTGTATTTAATTTGTCCATACAACATAAAGCCTAATCCGACAATAACTGCTGGAAGAATAATAAATCCCATAATCTCTTCACTCCAAAATGAAACTATAAAACCTAACACCAAAGATATTCCGATAATCAGTGTTCCTGTTCCAACGGCTTTTCCATACTTTGGTATATCTTCTTCTTTTACTTTTCGCCTATTGTAAGAATGAATTGTACTGATATTGCCTTTGATATTTACAATTCCCATAACAGATATGAACACTCCTAAAATCAACAACATAATGTTCTCCATAATTACCTCCTAAAAATAGAACAGTTCTTCAAATTTCTTGTCTAAAGCAATACATAAAATCAATGCCAACTTTGCTGTTGGGTTGAACTGTCCAGTTTCAATAGAACTAATGGTATTTCTTGAAACTCCTACCATTTCTGCAAGCTGTGTTTGAGAAAGATTTGCCGCTGTACGAACTTCCTTTAAGTGATTTTTCAAATGTAATTGCTCTTTCATATGCTCACCTCTAAAATTTGGCGAACAAATCCAACAAATGCCAAAACGGAAAGAATGAAAAACATAATGGTCAATAGCAAATCACTCCTTCGTTTCATTTTGATAAAGCGAACTAACCATTGTGTCGCAAGAATACTGAAATATATAACCCAAGGACTGTAAATCATAGTATGGGCAAGCATAGAAGATAGCAAAGAAAGCAGACAACACACCAAAGCCCCCACTCTACTTGCGTGACTTCCTGCTCGATATATCATTTCCATTTCAGCCAAGTCTTTATTTTGATGTTCTTTTCTACTTGCGTTTAAGATTTCTTCCTTTTTCATAAGAATACCTCCGTTCCAAGTTTTCTTTGCACACCTTAATTATACTCATACCAAGTTTTCTTGTCAATAGCGTTCATACAAAAGTTACAACCATATATAAGGGAATGGCATATCAGATACGGGGTTTATACCTGTTTGCGTTATACTTTTCTACCACTTCCATTACACTCACGACTTAATAACTTCTTGAATACTTGCCGAAAAAGAAAACTGCCATCCGTTAAGACAGCAGTTCCTTTTCGGTTGGTATGCTATTAGGAATACACAATATCGTTCAATACAATCTCGTCTACACAGGCTCCGATATTATTCATCAATCCGACCCATTTCATCATATCCTCTGCTTTCAGTTGTTCCGTTACACCTTGTTTTCTTGCCATTTCCTTTATCAGATACTTCGCCATATTACACGCCGAAGTATCAATTTCAGCAAGGTGTTCATATAACTTTCCACTTGTAAGAAGATTGAAATATAAGACTCTCTTGTGTTCTCTTAAATATCTTTCCCTCATTCTTCCGTATTTTGTGAGCATAGGCGGTTCTTCGTTTTCTACTGTTAAGCAGGGATAGTAATAATCTCCGATGAGTTCGTACTGGATACCAGTTCTTTTGTCTGTAATAAATCTTTGCATTTTGACTTCTCCTTTTGCTTCTTGTGATAAAATTCCAAAGATTTCTCGTTGTGATTTTGCTTTTGACATTCCTCAGAACATAATTTCTGCTGACTGTGTGTAGGCCAGTAGGTACTGCCACACACAGCACATACACGCTGACGATAATAATGATTTCCTTTTTCTGCTTCTCTGTCGGCTTTTGTCTTGTCCTGCCTTGCCTGATAGCAACAGTCCTTTGAACAGAAAATCTGTCGGTTGCTTGTAGGGATAAATTCTTTTTTGGCAATGAGGACATACCTTTGTCTTGACGATTTCTCCACCGTTTTCAGCGAGTTCTTTCGCCTTTCGCTTCTCTCGGTAGGCTTTTTCACGCTCACGCTGTTTTGCCAATCGTTCCGCTTCTATCTGTTCTTCCTGTGCCTTTATTTCAGCAAGTTCTTCTTCCGTATAGGCAATATCGACCTGCCCGACATAGTTGAAATAAATATCAACCTTTTGTGTCCTTGCTTTTCCCACTCCCTCTGCTTCATAAACCACAATCTTGTCAATGAGTTCGGCAAACATCAAATCGGATATTTCTGTCGGCTCTTTGCACTTGCGTATCAAGGAAATGAAATGCTTAATATCAACCGTATTTGTCTTTTCTTCGGTCAGTTCCTGTTGCATTTCCTCAATCTTCGTTTCCAGTTCTGCCTGCTCATCATCATACTGCTTCATCAGTTGCTTGTACTGTCTTTCGGGCAGTAATCCCGAAACAAGATTTTCATACAAGCCACGACTGAGTTTGGAAAGTTCATCGTATCGTTTCTGAAAACGGTGCAATTCTGATTTATTCTGCTTTGGCTTTTCTGTCTGCTTTTCGTTCCACAATGCTTGAAGTTCCTTTGCAAAGGCTTCTTCGTCATTCAGAACAAATTTTGATAATCGTTTGACTGCCGATAATATCAAGGCTTCAACATTATCAGCACTAATCGAATGGGCAGTACATGCGTTTACTCTGCTTGCATACCCACCGCAACGGTAAGAATACTGCACAGAACGGTCTTTTTTACTGTAATGCGTTTGCAGGGTCATTCTTCTGCCACAATCCGCACAGTACAGATAACCGCTTAAACGATTGCTATGCGTACCTTTGGCTGCTGTCCTGTTCGCTCGTTTCTTTCGTTTCTGAACGCTGTCCCAAAGTTCCTGCGAGATGATAGGCTCGTGCGTATTGTAAAACACATACTGTTCATCTTCATCGGTATTCTTCCTTTTGTGCAGCTTGAAATTGGTGCTGACCGATTTACGCAAAACAGTATGACCGAGATATTCCTGTCTGCTTAAAATTGTTCTTATGGTTGACATTCCCCAAAGATACGGGTCTGTAAACTTCATTCCGTTATACTGCTCGGGGTGATATTCCTTTGCGTGTGCTGCCGGAATTAAAACTTTTTCTTCGGTAAGCAATTCAGCGATTGCTCTCGGACTTTTGCCCTCGTTGGCAAGCAGAAAGATACGCTTTACCACCTCGGAAGCCACAGGGTCAACGACAAGCGTTTGTTTATCGGTTGCCAGTCGGTTATATCCATAGGGAATAGAACCGCTACAACGCTTTCCGTCTTTCATACGGGCATCAAACACAGCCTTGATTTTATTGCTTGTGTCTTTGGCGTACCATTCGTTCATTATATTCAAAAACGGGGCAAAGTCATTATCCGAAGCATTGTTGCTGTCAATGCTGTTATTGATTGCAAGAAAACGGACATCTTTCTGCGGAAACAGAATTTCCGTATAAAATCCGACTTGCAGATAGTTTCGCCCCAATCGGCTCATATCCTTAACGATAATCGTTGCGACATTTCCTGCTTCTACTTCTTTAATCAACTCTTGAAAACTCGGGCGATTGAAATTCACACCCGAAAAACCATCGTCAGTAAAATGGCGAATATTCGTGAACCCATTTCTGCGAGCATAATCTTCCAAGTATTTCTTTTGGTTGGTTATTGAATTTGACTCACCATTGAGGTCATCATCTCTTGATAAACGCTCATAGAGTGCTGTAATCTTTGAAGTCCTTGACATTCTCTTATCCTCCTTTCTTTATGTAATCTGATTTAGCATTACAGGAATTACTCCCTCTGCTAATAGGAGAAAATAGGGGTACAAAGCGGAACTGTTTTTCAAAAAAATCAAAAAATTTTTTGAAGTTCTGAAACCGACTTTGATAACCTATTTTCAATTTAGGAACGCATTATTTATCGTCCTACTAAAGTATAGCCCTCCGGTGCAAGTTCAATGCTGGTCACAACCTCTCCAAATGTGGATGCCCAGGAATCAAATAATCCCAAGCCCATATTCTGTAATTTGCTGTTCTGCAGATATCTCTGCATGACATAAAGTTCCGTCATGCTGTTGCTGATCGGTGTGCCCGTTGCAAAGGTAATGCCTTTTCCACCGGTAATCTCATCCAGATACTGACATTTATTAAACATATCTGCTGATTTCTGTGCTTCGTTCTGGGCAATTCCGGCTACATTTCTCATTTTTGTATAAAGGAACGCATTTTTATAACTGTGTGCCTCGTCTACATACAGATGATCCACTCCCAGTTCTTCAAAGGTAACTACATTATCCTTTTTCTCTTTCTGATTCAGCTTCTCCATCTTGTCATCAGCGTTTTTCTGGTCTTTTCAATCTGCTTTACCGTATAGCGGCCGCCATCCTGCTCATATCTTGCACTCTGGATTGCGATTTCCAGATCGTCAATCTGCTTCCGCAGCATGGCTTCCTGCCTCTCATCAGAGATTGGGATACGCTCAAACTGGGAATGACCGATGATAATCGCATCATAGTTTCCCATAGCGATTCTGGCACAGAACTTTTTTCCGGTTCGCCGGTTCAAAATCTTTCTTGGTTGCCACCAGGATATTGGCTCCCGGATATAACTGCAGGAACTCGGCTCCCCACTGCTCTGTCAGATGGTTCGGCACGACAAATAGATTCTTTTGTGATAATCCCAGACGTTTGCTCTCCATTGCAGCCGCTACCATCTCGTAGGTCTTCCCAGCTCCTACTACATGAGCCAGAAGCACATTATCCCCGTAAAGCTGATGTGCGACAGCATTTTTTCTGATGTGGGCGAAGTTCAATTTCCGGGTTCATTCCTGGGAAAGTCAGATGACTGCCATCGTATTCACGGGGACGGATACTGTTAAACCGTTCATTATAAACTCTTACCAGTCTTTCACGTCTCTGTTGATCTTTGAAAATCCAATCCTTAAATGCTGCTTTCATGGCATCCTGTTTTCTGTGATGCCAGCATAGTTTCTTTTTATTGAGGACACGAATCTCATCCCCATTTTCATTGACACTCTTATCATAGATACGAACATCTTTCAGATTCAGTGTATCTTCCAGAATCCGGTAAGCATTTGCCCTCTCGGTTCCATACGTTGCATAGGCAAACGCATTTTCTTGGACTGTCTGCATTTTTCCCGGTAATCCGCCACTCACCATTCACCTCAGAATATTTTACCTGTATCTCCTTCTGCGCAAGATACCACGGAGTATGAAGCAGTTCCCTCATAAAGTCCTGATAATCCGATGGTTCAATCCAGGTTGCCCCAATCCTTACTTCGATTTCAGATGCTTCCAGTTCTCTTGGCTGAACTGCTTCCAATGCACGGACATTCGGTGTTAATTCCGGGTGATTCTCTGCAAAGGTTCTTGCTGTGTTTAACTTCTCCCTGACATTTCCAGATAAATACTCATCTCCACTCTCCCACTGGTCTGTCAGTGGGTTCTTAAATATAACTCCAACCAGTTCCTCCGTGATTTTTTCTTCTGTCTTTCCTGTCAGCTGTGCCATATAGGACAGATCCACCTTTGCTCTTTCATTCAATGATAATGCTAAGGCTTCTGTCGCAGTTTCCACACTGGTTACCGCCACTGCCTTTTTGATGGTTCGTTTCGTAAACATGTCTGCTTTTCGCTTCAATGTTCCATCTTCGTTCAGGTCTTCCAGAGAACACAACAGACAATAAGAAGCGTCATCAGAAAACGCCCGCTTGTTTGCATTACTTCCGATGACTCCATACTTTGCTGTGTAAGCATCATATACTTGATTCAATTTCTCCTGCTGTTTGTGAATTTCTTCATCTGTTACGGATTCTTCCATCTGCATGGCAATCAGTTCACGCACCGTGTCTCGGATCTCCACCATACCTTTTACACGTTCTGCAGTAGCGGCAGGCATCTTTACCTGATTCATCAGAGAGTTAACACGGTAATATACCTGATCATCTACAACCGCATAACTGTAATTACGAACATTCGGATCTGCCGGGATACTCTCTGGTACATCATCCAGTTCTGCATCCACATCAACTGCAGGTGCCATATTTCCATGAATATTCCTGACAGCTTCTGCAAGCTGGACTTCAAGATCAGCACCTTCTATCGGCATACAGGTTGTTTCCATACCATACGGACCGGATACCTCTTTCATCTCACCCAGAATCATTTCCGGATGGTCTGCAAAATACTGATTGACCGTAATTCCATTGGCATCACTTCCAAGATTCACCCACTCCGGCATCTCTTTTGTCATGCTGTCACGCTTCTGGAAGAATAAAAATATCTGCACTGACTTCCGTTCCTGCATTTGCTTTGAATGCTGTGTTCGGCAGGCGGATGGCTCCAAGGAGATCGGCACGTTCTGCCAGATACTTTCGGACTTCCGGTGATGCTTTATCCATGGTTCCTTTTGTTGTGATCAAAGCTGCCACACCACCCGGACGCAACTGGTCGATTGTCTTTGCCAGAAAATAATCGTGAATCATAAAATTATAGCGGTCATATTGCCTGTCATTCACTTTATAAGCTCCAAATGGCACATTTCCGATTGCCACATCGAAGAAATCATTCGGATAATCTGTCTTCTCAAAACCTTTAATCTGGATATTGGCATCTGGGTAAAGCAGTTTTGCAATTCTACCGCTGATACTGTCCAGTTCCACACCATAGAGTTTTGACTGGTTCAGCTTCTCAGGAAGCATTCCAAAGAAGTTACCAACACCCATGGATGGCTCCAGGATGTTTCCTTTTGTAAATCCCAGATTTTCCAACGCCTGATACATACTTTCAATCACGATTGGCTGTGTGTAATGGGCATTTAAGGTAGAAGCTCTGGCTGCTGCATATTCTTCCGGTGTAAGGACTGTCTTTAATTCCAGATATTCCGTCTCCCATGCGGATTTTGTTTCATCGAAAGCATCAGCAAGACCTCCCCAGCCTACATATCGGGATAAAATCTCCTGTTCGTCTGGTGTGGCATTGCGGTTTTCTTCCTCGCATTTCTTTAAAAGCTGGATTGCCATGATATTAGCACGGAACTTTTTCCTTTGGTGTTCCCTGTCCCAGTTCATCATCTGTGATATGGAAGTTTGTTGCTGGAATATCAGACTGTTCTGGTGTTATATCTTCCTTTTTTTCTGCATCTTCTACTGCTTCCGGTTGTGTCTCAACTTCCGACGGTTCCTGATTTTCCTCTCGTATTTCCTGCTGATCAGAGCCTTCCTGCTCCACTTCCAAAGCCTGCTGAGCTCCTTCCAGATCCGCCTGTCTCTGTGCTTCCTGCCGTTCTTCATACTTTTCCAGTTCTCCGTGATAAGAAATCATCGGTGCGAATCAGCTGACGGACACGTTCTGCAACCTTATTCCACTTTAATAGAACTTCTACATCTGGACTGCCAATCTTCCCTTTCGCAAGTTTTAATCCTTTCGCATCATGGGAAGCATCGGATTCATACGCTCCCGGTATCCCAGGTGCTGCTCCACCTGTACCATACTCATTTTTCAGAAACTCAGCTGCATCCTTTATATCGTGATGTTCCATGAAATACTCATAGATCCGATTCCGTCCTCCGGCAGTGTCCCGCCTCTTCTAAGGACTGCATCTATCTCATCCTGTGTGATAAAGGAAAGGGCCGGACGTTCGACCGTAAATTTCTGGTCTACCCAGGAACGCTCCCTCTGGAGATCCTGAAAACGCTGGAAATATTCCGGATTATGCTGAATCTCCCACCTGCGATAATCTTCTGGATTCTCATCCATATCTTTCTGCAGCCATTCAAAGCGATGGGCAATTGCATCTGCTTCCGCTGAATCTGTCCAAGCTTCCCGCACGACATCCTGCCAATCCGAATATGATTGCTGCTCCTCCCGGTTTCTGCTGGTATCCCGAAAATGGAGTGCAAGAAGATTGGTCATTTCTTCCTGCTCCTGTTCAATGGCGTTATTGGAAATCAGATTATCCACGTAACTTCTATCCTCATACATATCCCGGATTCTGTCCGCCGCTTCTTCCCACGTAACCATGCGATCAAAGTTTCTTCTGGCGGAATCTCCCCGTCGGATACGGATACCATCATTGTCATACCAGATACTGATTTTCTGTCCATCTATGGTAAATCCTTTTCCACCTGTTTCATATTCCTCCTTCAGGAAGTTCTGCATTTCTTCATTATCCAGACCTTCAATCAGTCTTGCCGTAATATGAAACAGTGTATTTTTCTGTCCACTTCCCGTGCGGAGAATATCATCTACTACTTCATCAGAAATAAGAAAAGCGGCTGGCTGTTCTAATGCAGCTGCCGCTTTCCTTATTTCTCCTAACTGTTCCTCTTCTGTCGGGAACAGACTTAATTGTAAATAATCTCCTGAATTACCAGTTCCTCTGCCTGTGCTTTGATCTGGTTCATGTGTCTGGTCCATGCCATCCCGTCTGCCATTTTGTCCGGTGCCGGGTTTTTCTCCAGAAGTTCTGACATCAGGTTGTCTACTCTCTGCCTTGCCTGGCTGTCGATTTCCATCAGATGACTGTCCAGACGGTTCTGTAAGGTCAGAATGTTGAATCTGGCTACTTTGTGGTTTCTCAGATACTCTTCCTCATCAATCCGTACTTCCCGATCGTTCCTCTCGTCTCCTCCAGACTGATATCCGGAATCTGGTACTCTCCATTCTGGCTGTAAGTGATCTCTCTCATGCTCTGTTTCCTCCTTATTTTCTCCTCTATCTTCTGTGTTCCTTGTTTTACTTTCACGAATTAACGTGTTAAATTCATTATAAGCTACTTCTTTTTCTTTTGCAACCGTTTTCAGATCTTTTTCCAAGTCATTCAACACATATCGTCCAATCTGCATCAATACCGGTCTGCTGATCTCATTCACAGAACTTCCAAGGTGTCCAATAACCTTTAACTGGTTAAAATCTGTAATATGACGAAAATCCTCTGCATCAAGATATTCCTGCACATCCAGTCCGCATCGGTTCAGTAACACATACCAGACACTGTTTGTCATCAGTTCCCGGAACTCCACTTTCTGATTCTGTTCATCCAGATCTTCCAGAAAAGTGCCGGCTACATCCATTTGCAGTTCGTCGAAAGCATCCGGCAACCAGGCCTGCACACTTTCTTCTGCCGCCTGGTGAAGAACCTCTGCTAATCCTCCCTCTGTTGCTTCCAGTGCCAGCCGCTCCTGCAGATAATCTGCCACCAGTTGTTCTCCTTCTGGATTAAAGATTCCATAACTGCGGATCTCTGCCCAGATTTTTTACCTTATAAGTATCCTGCACATCAAAAACATATCGGAGTTTCGTTTTTGGTCCGGATGTGTTATCTATCAGGGCAATTCCTTTAGAACCCTTTTTAATCCATCGGTACATCTTCTGGTTCCAGATTTCCATGGATGTCACGGCTGTTGCTCCCGGACGCTGTGCATAGATCAAGAGCTGTTCCGGAAAAGTGTACCGGTACAGCCTGGATGCAGTATTTAGAAACCGCATCCATTCCTGCGGATTGGCAGCAACATCCTTTGCCACTTCCTCCGTCAGAAGTTCCATTGCATATAATTTATTTGCCATCTGTTACTCCCTTTCTTCTTCCCACTTTTTCTTCTACAACATCGGCAATCCGTTCCATTGCCCTTGTCATAGAAGGAAAATTACTACTGTTACTTGCTTTTCCAATCTGATCAATAAGAAATTCCGGCATATCTGCAAGTGCTCCGGCAATCATAGCCTTTACCCGGATATCCTCCAGCATAAGAAGCTCTTTTACACCAAATTCTTCACCAAATACATCCTGATATCTCCGTAAGTCATCCAAAAGATATTCCGGTTTTAAATCTCTATCCATTTCCTTTCTTTTATCATCACCATATAAACACCAGTCCATATTCTTTTCTCCTCCATCTTCATAAAATTAGGGACTGCTCACACAGTCCCCTCAAAATCATCGTTATTTCTCGTTATAATACTGAGGCAAGGTCTTTCGCCCTATTCTTTGGGATTGTATCTGTCCCTTTTGCTTTGATCTCCGCCTTGGCTTTCTCCAGTTTTCCATGGATTCCACCTTTTGCTTCTGTTCTCCCAGTTGCTTTTTCTGCTGCTTTTTCTTTCTCCAGACGTGCTTCCCTGCGTTCGGCATTTTCCATAACTGCTGTCTTTCCATCACAGAACTGAACCTTATCCGAAAGCTGTTCCTGCCTCTCTACCTGCGTCTCATTGACTTCCTGTACCATGGCATTTAATTCCGGTACTTCAAACATTCCGTTATCAGGAAGAATCAGCACCTCATGAATTGAAGAGGGAAGAACAAAATAATCACTTCCCAGCATTCACCGATCTGCTTACGAATATCTTCCTGCAGTAACAGTGATGCACCATTCATTTTTTGTGCATTTGAAAGACAGAACATTGGATTTTCCATTGCTTCAACATTCAGTTTTTCATTCAAAAGATTTTCTGCTTCTTCACCAAAAATCATGGATTTTATCATTCATTCATGTCCATCAAAACAACACCACGATTTCTGTCTGCCGCCACTGCATCTGCCTGGATTTGTTCTGCTGTCACACCCCATTCATTCATAAGATTGACAGTAACCGGAATACTACCAATTCCTCCCTCGTTTTCTTCCACATTCACTGCGTAATATGCTGCAAAATCTCCATGTTCGGTAACAACTTTATCAGCCAGGCGTTCTTCATTCCATTCCCGGTCACAGATTCTCACCTGTAATTTGTCCTTCATTTTTTTCATAATCCAAAATATCCGGAAGACCCATATTGATAAATGCCGCTTTGTCCTGCACTTCAATACGCATATCTGCCACATCACCCACACAGGAATCCAGATTTTTTCCATTGACATATTCCATATAAAGAGAATCCAGATATACCATCGGCACAGCTCTTTGATCACCCTGTGGAATTGAAATGCCAGTCAACCTTAATCCATTATTTTTTGCAACTTCTTCAATACGGATTTCTCCATTCTGATATGAATCCGGCAAATAGTCTTTTACATTATCTTTGACATATTCATAAAATTCTTTTCTGTTCATCATACGCTTTTACCCCTTTTCTGATCATGTGATGGTTCATTCTTTTCCTGCTGACCATCTGCTCGGCTTTTTTTCTGATAAGCCATCATTCTTTTTAAAGTTCTCTCCTGGTTCTTTCTTGCTTCCTGTCTCTTTTCCATTGTTTTCATCATATTTTTCTGTCCCTTTCTGTGAATTTTTGTATTTTAAAGGGAGCCCTGATTCAGGGCCCCCTTTACTGAGGATTACTGTTTTCTGATTTTCTTTCTGCTGATATAAAGTCCTGCCATGCCTCCGGTAGAGATAAGCAGAAGCAGAATCGGCAGCCAGATATTTGTGTTATCTCCTGTCTTCGGTGCATCTGATACCTTCGTCTCTTCATGGGACTGCGGCACATCTGGTGTGCTTGGTGTTTCCGGAACTTCCGGTTTCTCATTTGTCAGATTGAAAGTAACTTCTACAACCGGCGTACTGTCGTCTGCGTAGGCAAATGTCACTTCATGCTTAGTCTGATCCAGTGTGTATCCATCCAGTGTTTTTGTTTCCACCAGATAATACTTGATTGCTGTATCATATTTGCCGTTCTTGAATGCGGCAATCTCATACAGCTTACTCTCGGCATGACCGGCAGCATCTGTTTTTAAGGTTTCCAGGACCTTTCCTTTGCTGTCACGGAGTTCAAATTCTACTCCTTTCAGCGGTTCCCCAGATGATTTATCTGTCTTATTGAGAATCACTTTTCCCTTGGCAGTATCATCTTTCATAACCACTTTCTGGATTTCTCCAGTATCCTTCACCTCAAATGTCACATCCGATGTCAGAAGATATCCTTTTGGTGCCTGTTCCTCTCGTAAGGTGTATCTACCAATGGCAGTTTTTCAATATAGTGTGAAAGAAAGGATAATGTCCTTTTCTTACATAAAAAGCCCCAGGAACCATAAGGTTCCCAGGGTCCTGATGTTCTGATATTCGATATGTCGGTCTGATTATCGTTTGGAGAACTGCGGAGTCTACGAGCAGCTTTGAGACCGTATTTCTTACGCTCTTTCATACGTGGATCACGTGTAAAGGAATCC
>ENA-OQCD01000085-OQCD01000085.1-human-gut-metagenome-genome-assembly--contig:-NODE-85-length-21384-cov-2.574822_pt1 | contig 21384 bp, 26 predicted proteins | sample MGYA00242755_ERZ504571 | MGnify/ENA primary metagenome ERZ504571 (study PRJEB26092, sample SAMD00036274) | human gut metagenome | host: Homo sapiens | study: EMG produced TPA metagenomics assembly of...
AAGTGGCACCGGCAGGTGAGTCTTCTTTCCAGTGAAAGATCAATGCGTTCCGTGCAAAGGGTGCAGAGGTTGAGGATGGTGCTTTTGGTGAGAATCTGGTTGTGGAGGGGATTGATTTTGCGAAGCTTCCGGTTGGAACCAGATTTCGCTGTGGCGAAGTTGTGCTGGAGCTGACTCAGATCGGAAAGGAGTGCCACAATGGCTGTGCTATTTTTCAGAAGATGGGTGAGTGCATCATGCCCCGGGAAGGTGTGTTTACAAGAGTGCTGAAAGGTGGAAAAGTATCTGTGGGAGATGAGATGACTGTGGATAAAGGGATGATTTTTGATACTCATGCCCATTATGATGATGAGGCTTTTGACGAAGATCGTTTTGCCATGCTGGATAGTATGCAGGAGAATGGGATCGGGCATATTGTGGATGTGTGTGCTTCTGTGGGACATTTTGACAGAGTTTATGACCTGGTGGAGAAATATCCTTCCGTTTACGGCGCCGTGGGTGTGCATCCGGATGATGCGGATAAGGTGGATGTAGCTGTTCTGGATGAGATCCGTAGATATTGCGACATGGAAAAAACTGTGGCAGTGGGTGAGATCGGCTTGGATTATTACTGGCATAAGGAAAAAGAGGAGCATCTTCTTCAGCAGAAGGTTTTCCGCCAGCAGATGGACATTGCCCGCGAGAAAAAGCTTCCGTTTATGATTCATAGCCGCGATGCCGCGGAGGATACGTTGAATATTGTGAAAGAATATATGAAGGACGGAATGTATGGTGGAATTATTCATTGTTTTTCATATAGTAAAGAAAATTGCAAGAGAGTATCTGAACATGGGACTTTATCTGGGAATAGGCGGAGTAATCACATTTAAAAATTCCCGGAAGCTGAAAGAAGTGGTGGAGTATGCACCACTGAATCAGATTCTGCTGGAAACCGACTGCCCGTATATGGCTCCTGTGCCGAACCGTGGAAAACGAAACAGCTCGCTGTATCTGCCGGAGGTTGTGAAGACGATCGCGGAGTTGAAAGGTGTCAGCTGCGAGGAGGTTGTGGCTGTGACGGAGAGTAATGCGTTGCGGGTGTTTGGGTTGGTTTGAGAGTACTATGCTATTTGACGCCTTGTATTTTATTTCTACGATTGTTATAATCAAATTATCAAAAAAGAAGTGGAAGAAGGTGCCTATATGCAGAAAAAGAATAAGGAATATATTGAAAGAATTCGAACAATGTATGAGAAATGTGTTCAAAGAAGATTTTTGCAAAATTCTTGTATATGGTTCCTACGCCAGAGGAGACTACAACGAAAACTCAGATGTTGATGTTATGATACTTGTCAATACTCCGTTGGAAAAAAATTAATTCTTATTATGATCAGGTTTCAGACTGTGCTTTTGATTTTTATGATGAAATATGGAGTAGATATTTCTCCGGTTATAAAAAATGTAGAACATTTTTAATTATTGGAAAGATGATCTGCCGTATTATCATAATGTATTAAAGGAAGGGGTGGCTGTTTAGTGGATAATGAAAAACGACAGGCCCTTTCAGAGTATGAGGCGGCTTGTTTTATTAAGAATGAAATAGAGAAATATTTGAAGGAAAATAAAGACTTAAAAATGTAGGAATTGAAAATACACAAAGAGACTTCTCAAAAGATAAAAGATATTTTATAATTAGTAAAATAAATGTGAATTTATTACTTTTCAAGGTTTGAATATCATACGATAAGCGCAGATGAGGCGCTTCATTTTTAAATTTGAGGTTTGAGAATGATGTAAAAACGTATGGTATTCAAACGAAAATATTTACAGATACAAGTGGAAAATACGTTTTGAGAATGATGTAAAAATGTATGGTATTCAAACAAACATCCGAGGATTTGATGCATCCGATGTGTTTGAGAATGATGTAAAAACGTAAGGTATTTAAACAGAAATTTCATCAGCCGCTGTGCTTGCAGAGTTTGAGAACGATGTAAACATATAATATAAAAAGGTAAGATGAGGATGAAGAATAAAAAAAATATCTGGAAGCATTTTGTAAGTATAGGACTTGTTATTGCACTTGCTCTTGTTTGCAATATTACAGAATATACAATAGCATTTGCCGAACCGACAACAGCTAAGGTTTCTTATAAAATTGAGAAAAAGCAACAAATTAAACGCTGCAAGAAATTGACGGCACAATATTTTTATGAATTACCCCAGATAAAAGGAAACAGTTCTGCAATAAAAAAAATAAACAAATCCTTAGCAGCGGATTATAAAGCATCTCTACAATACAGAAACAATTTATTTGAGTATTATGAGCTTTTAAAAAAAATCATCTTATAAAAAAATTTATTACATTAATAAATGCAATGTAACGTATAATCAGAATGGTTATATAGCTTTAGGTTTGTTTCCAAATGGTATGCAGGGGGAGTTGGAGAAAATAGGGAGTATGGCTTAACATATCGTCTTAAAGACGGAAAGAAGTTGGCAGTTCAAGATGTTGCATCTGGGAAGAAAAGTAATGTAAAGAAAAATATAGCAACCGCATATTCGAAAAAATTTTTCCGGTCAGGGGTATTCTTATGTTATGAAAATGAAGTATTCAGATTTTCAGTTTTATATTAAACCTGGAAAAAAAGTCTTTGTATGTTTTGACCCATATGGAGCATTAGGAGCACACGGAAAAGTTGTGGTTGAAATAAAGGGTAGATTGTGAGAGTATACTATATATCTGCTTTTTTTCGCTGTCCGCTTGTTGAGTTCTTAACAGGCCGGACGTTTACATCAATTTTTCCTTTTCCTGTGTTTTCCCAGCAATCATCTTATGCCCGGAATAAATAGACATAATCATGCAGATCAAAGAAGCGCATGCAAAATACCTGTGTGCGGTTTTCATGCTTTTGCAGCCGGTGTAAAAGGCTGCGATCATGGTGATAAGGGCGCCCAGTGACCAGTATTTGTGAGATTTCATTTTGGTATCCTCCGTAAGATTTATTTTTTTACAGGTTTTTCAACACTTCAACAAGGCGGGAATTGTCCTCCGGCATCATGATGCAGAACCGTACAAATTCTCCATCCAGGCACTGGAAGGAGGAACAGTCACGGATTATCAGGCCCTGGCGGATGCAGGCTTCAAAAACATCATAAGAGGTAAGGCCTGGTTTCAGGATCTTAAGAAGAATGAAGTTTGCATAGGCGGGATAGACCTTATAAGTTGGAACGGACTTCAGTTCTTTGATCATTCTTGTGCGCTCAGAAAGGATCAATTCACGGGTCTGGCGGATATAGTCTTCATCCTGGAGCATGATCTCGCCGGCAAAGGCGCCCATGCTGTTAAGAGACCATGGAGTTTGTTTCTCCCGCATTTTGGAAAGGAAATCCATGTTTCCGGTGATGCCGTAACCCAGACGCATTCCCGGGGCTGCGAAAAAATTTTGATACGCCTCGGAGAACCATAAGGTTGGTGAATTCCCGGGTCAGAGGAACGGCAGTGATGGCATTGATATCCGGAGCAAACTCCACATAAGTTTCATCGATCATCACGAAGATATTTTTTTTTCGCACAGAAACTGATCAGCTGGCGGAGATCCTGCTGCGAGATGGCAGAGGAGGTGGGATTGTTAGGGTTGCAGAGAATGAGAAAATCGTATCCCTGTTCCAGCTTTTTGCAAAGATCGGGAATGTCCGGCTCGAAGTCTTTGCTTTCCTGAAGGTGGTAATATTCTTGGGTGCTTCCGGAAAAAGAAAGCTCTCTGGAGTATTCGGAATAGGTAGGTCCCAGGATCAGGGTGTGCTTTGGAGCTTTTTCCTGAATGAGGAGGGAGATCAGTTCGCTGGAGCCGTTTCCGGGAAGAATAAAATCTGCCGGAATATTGCAATATTCGGAAATAGTATTGCGAAGGGTCGTGTATTCTCTGTCCGGATAGGAGGAAAAAATGTCAACATGTGCGGCAATGGCGGCACTGGCTTTGGGCGAGAGCCCAGTGGAGTTAACAATTGGCGCCGAATTTGACAATGTCTTCTTTTTTTTAATCCGTAATAGCTGCAGATCTTTTCTATATCACTTCCGTGAAAAACGGGTTTCGTGTCCATTTTTGTCACCTCGTATTTTTTATTTTTTCTACAAAAAAATTTATATCCAGTATACATCAGAATCCATGGCATTTCCAGAAATTATAGCATAGAGACGGAAAGTTTTTTTCGCTGGCGTGTTTTGTGTACGGATTTTACAGCAGATATGGAAATGCGGATGGCTGTCTGATAAAATAGAGCTATAAGCAGGAAGCAAGTGCAGACTGCAGACATCTGCCTGTAGCGATGCAATAATTTGTTGGAGAGCTATAATCTGGGACGGAAATAAGAAAAAGAGGATAAGATATCATGAAAACAGAAGATAAAAAGATTGCAGTGATCGGAATCGGCGGTGTTGGTGGCTATGTTGCGGGAATGTTGGCGAAGGCTATCCTCATGTGACAATGGTGGCCCGTGGAGCCAGAGGGGAGAGCATCCGTGAGAACGGACTGGTGCTGCACAGTGATTATAAGGGAGAGATCGTTGCGAAGCCGGAGCGTGTAGTTCCAGTCCGGGAAATGGGACAGCAGGATTATATTTTTATCTGTGTAAAAAATTACTCTCTGGAGGATGTATGTGAAAATATCCGGGATATGGTCACAGATGATACGGTGATCATTCCGGTGATGAACGGGGTGGATCCGGGGGAAAAGATCCGCAGCCTGATCGGAAGGGGAACGGTTGTGGATTCTCTGATCTATACGGTAGCTTTTGCAAACGCGGATTTTTCTATTTCCCAGCAGGATACTTTTACCTGGCTGTGCATCGGGATCAAAAACGCAGATCAGGGGCAGCAGGAGAAAGTGACCCAGGTAGCCGAGATCCTGAAGGGCGCAGATATTGATTATAAGGATGACGGGGATATTGAGGTGGAGATCTGGAGAAAGTATATCCTGAACTGTGCGTTTAACGTGATGACGGCTTTTTTATGATAATACCATCGGGGAGCTTCGCAGGGATCCGGTGAAGGCGCAGCAGTACGAAACTCTTGTGTGGGAGGCTGCCAGTGTAGGCCGTGCAAAGGGTGTGGCACTGACAGATGAACACATACAGGAGGTGATTCACAAGTTCCGTCATGTTCATGCAGATAACGCCACCAGTTCCCTTCAGAGAGATTTTCAGATCTGCAAAAAGCAGACGGAGCTGGAAACTTTCAGTGGTTATATCGTGCAGGAGGCGAAACGTCTGGGTGTTTCCATTCCTCTTTCTGAAGAGATGTATCAGGGGCTGAAGGCTAAGGCTGAGAAATTCTGATAAAAAAGACGGGAGCTGCTTTTCACACTGCTATTGACAAAATTTCTCAACTTTGTTACAATGACGAAAATCAATTCCGTGAGGGAGTAATTCGCGTGTAAACGTGGTTTGTCAACATACTGGTGCATGCACCTGGCAAATCTTAAAGAATGAGACTCAATGTATATTTTATTTCTGTTATGGAGATAAAGTATGCGTGGGTCTTTTTTTATGGCTCCGGACCGGACACATATGCAAAGGAGAAGAAAGATGCTGCTATTTATGAAAGTGCTTTTTACCCAGTTCATTGCGGAAATGGGCGACAAAACACAGCTGATGCTGGTGGCAATGACTTCCAAGTTCAAGCTGAAGGATATCCTGCTTGGAACCGGTGTTGCGATCCTGGTGCTGAACGGACTGGCGGTTCTTGCCGGAGCTTGTCAGTACGGTAGTTCCTACGTGGCTGATCCGTCTGATTGCCGGTGCGGCGTTCCTGTTTTTTGCGGCAACAACGCTTAAGGGAGACGATGATGAGGAAGAGAATGTAAAGGACCGGAAAATTAAGTTTGCGCCGTTGTCTGTATTCTGTACATTTTTTGTTGCGGAGCTTGGTGATAAGACACAGCTTACTGCCATTACATTTGGAGCAAACGAAGGTTTAAGTGCAGCAGTTGTTGTATGGCTGGCCTGTTCATTGGGACTTTTTGCGGCAGATGTAATCGGCCTTCTGATCGGTTATCTTCTGAAAAGCAAAGCACCGGAGGGAATTCTCAATACAGTTGCGTTTTTTTATTTTTTCCATTTTTGGAATTCTGACACTGAGACAGGGATTCGGGCTTCTGATTGGAGCGGAATCTGCTATGATTCTTCCGCTGACAGTTGTGGTTACAGTAGCATTTGTGATCGTCTGTCTTGTGCTTTATAAGCAGTCAAAAAAATCTAAAGCATAAAAATAAAATCTATTTACGGATGTTTTCCCGGTACTGTGTAGGTGTGGTTCCGGTGAGGAGCCGGAAATGCCGGGGTGAAGTAGGAGGGGCTTGCGGAAACCGCAGTTTTAACGCAATGTCCGTCACTGGTGTGTCTGTGAGAGTAAGCTGTCTGGCGGCCATAAGAAGACGTCTCTGGCGTACATATGCCATAGGTGTGGTGCTCAGATATCTTTGAAAAATACGCTGGCATTCTCTGGCACAGATGCTGGCAACTGCCGCAATATCTTTTACGGAGATATTTTTTTTTCCAGATTCTGATCGATCCATGCCAGCATTTGCTTCAGGCGTAGTTCCTGGATTTCGGGAAGCTGTGGGGCAGAAAGGCCGCGGTTCTTTTCCAGAATGATCAGAAGTATTTCGGAGAGGGCGTTGCGTACCTGAAATTCAATAGCCGGGCAATTCATCGGCGCAGGCAGAAAAAGGCGTTGTCAAAATGCCTGAAAAAAAATGTTTATCACAAGATCCCGGGACGATATCTCCCCGGGGATTTTTATGAAAGCGGCGCCTTTTTCCATAAGGGGACGGATATAGCGGATATCAAAAAACACTGCCCGGGGCGCCGCTTATGATCGATGGATCAAACACAAAAAGAACGGTACAGGCACGGGGGAAGGGACAAGACCGATAAAAAGAAATGAAGAATGCCAGTATTGATAAAACAGCCTTCCCTGCATGGACATCGTAAAAAAGTATCACCGATCCCGATTCTGACGCTGCCTTCCATCAGCATAAAAAATCTCCAGTTCATTATGCCAGTGTGCGGGAATATTTCCGGTAATGAATTTATGGATATCGCCTCTGTTTGCAACCAGATCGAAGAGATATCTTCCTGTTCCGGGAATTCCTGTTGGTGGATATCGGTTTCCACCCAGTTTGCATTACGTATCATAAAAAAATCTCCCCTGTCGTTTTTTGTTATAGTATACACCGCTATTTTTACAGCAGCAACTGTGTGTCGGATTGTATAATAAAAGAAAATACTGATGTCTGTTTTACAGACGGTGATTAAGAAGGATGTCAGTTGCCATATGGATCAGGGAGGAAAGTTATTATGGATCTGAAAAAGAAAAGTCAAACGATGGACATGACGAAGGGAAGTTCGACCTCGCTTTTGCTGCGTTTTGCCATGCCGCTTTTTCTTGGAAATCTGCTTCAGCAGTTTTATAATCTTGTAGATACCTCGATTGCGGGAAATCTGCTGGGGGATGGAGCGCTTGCACAGATTGGTGCTACTGCGGCGTTATATAGTCTGATCACGAATTTTGCGTTTGGAATGAATAATGGACTGGCTCTTGGAGTGAGCCGGAACTTCGGAGCAGGAGACCAGCAGGGAGTGAAGAAGTCGGTGTGCTGGATGACGTGTTTGTCCTGCTTTTGCTCAGTTGTGCTGACTGTCGCTTTTTTGATATTTCGAAAAGGACTGCTTCAGGTGATGCAGATCCCGGATGATGTGATGGACGGAGCTTTGCGCTATCTGACGATCATTCTGGCGGGAATTCCGCTGACTATGCTGTATAATCTGGAGGCGAGTCTTTTACAGGCTGTAGGAAACAGTGTGATGCCCCTTGTTTTTCTGCTTTTCAGCAGTGTCCTGAATGTGGGACTGGATTTCTGGTTTATGGGACCGTTGGGACTGGGAGTACAAGGTGCTGCGTCTGCGACAGTTCTGGCTCAGGGAATCAGCGCCGGGATCGGTTTGGGGTATATTGTGCGCTATTATCCGGAACTGAGATTTTCGAAAAATGAATTCAAAGTGAAGAAGAATTTTGTAATAGAGATGTTTTTCTCCGGTTTAAGTATGGGGATGATGAATGCTATTTATTGTATTGGCAGTGTGATCCTTCAGAGCAGTATCAATGCACTTGGAAGTGTTTATATTGCGGCGCAGGTTGGAGGCAGGAGGCTTGCGGAACTGTTTTATATTCCAGGACTGGCACTTGGAACCAGCACGGCGATCTATGCCAGCCAGAACTATGGGGCGGGCCTGGGAAAAAGAATCCGCAGAGGCTGTCGGACAGCAATTCTTCTGTATGGGATCTGGTGGATCATTGCACTTATGTTTACTTTTACCCTGGCACCGGCAGCGATCCGGCTTCTTACCGGAAGCAGCAACCCGGAGGTGATCTCTAACGGACTGCTTTATCTTCGGGTCAGCATCCCCATGATCCCGCCAATGGCAGTGCTGGTAATCTTACGAAACGCACTGCAGGGAATGCAGCACTTGAAAGCACCTTTGATATGCAGTACGTTGGAACTGATCGGTAAAGTTATCTTTGCCATCTGGCTCGTCCCGGTCTGGGGCTATATCGCCGTATGCATCTGTGAACCTGTGACGTGGGTGATCTGCTGTGCGTTTATTGTCGGGGCTGCGGTGGTTTTCCGGAAGGAGTTTCAGACAGCAGAGTGACAGGGTACATACCTTTCAGATCTTTTGCATACACTGTAAAAAAGCGTCTTCGGGGGCTTGGCAGTGAAAGATTATATTGAGGAACGTGCAGTTGAGATCGCAGGATATATTGTGGAAACAAAGGCGACGGTGAGGCAGGCGGCGAAGAAGTTCGGGATCAGTAAGAGTACGGTACATAAGGATTGCGTGGAACGGCTGAAAGTGATCAACCCGGCACTGGCCGTTGAGGTGAGGAAAGTTCTTGATGTGAACAAGCGGGAACGACATATCCGGGGTGGGCTTGCTACACGGGAAAAATATCTGCATGCACATATGCGGTGAAGTTTTTGACCGGGGGAATGTTGGTCATAAAGTACCTGTGTTTATGAACGTGAAGTAAAATGAAATGAAAATGTCCGGGCTCTTCCCTGAATTACTTCGGTTGACATACAAGGTGAGATGTGCGAAGATTTACCATATGATAAAACAGCAAAACACATTTCAGAGGAAAGAGAGGATTTTATTATGCTGAAACAGTTATCTATCTATGCAGAAAATAAAAAAGGTGTTATGCAGAACATTACCGGGATTCTGAAGAATGAGGACATCAACATTCTGGGATCAGTTACCAATGACAGTGCAGAGTACGGAATCGTGCGAATGGTAGTTTCTGATCCGGATAAGGCGAAGGAGGCACTGATCGCTGCCGGATATCTCTGTCACGTGATCGATGTGATCGGTGTGGAAGTTGAGGATAAAACCGGAAATCTGAATGATCTGCTTCTTACACTGAAGGACAGCAACGTGAGCGTGGATTATCTGTATCTCTCTTTTTAATCGTGATTCCGGAAAACCGATCATGGTATTCCATACCGAGGACACCATGGAAGTAAGAGCCTGCCTGAAGTCCAGAGGATACACAGTTTTATAAAGCAGAATTTTATCCGGACAGCAATGTTGTGCCCATCGGATCAATATTAAAAAGTTCTATATTATAAACATTAAATATTAATTTTACAAATGTATATGGTCATGCTATCATATAGCCATAATAGTTCTTAACCTGTAAACAGCCACCTCAGGATATGTGAATATCCTATATCATACAGGCCCGGAACTAAAAAAACTCATCACATAAAGTTAATAATTACACCCATGAAGGGATCTGTGGATCAGCGTACACAGATTCTTTCGAAGAAAGCTGTTACATCAGTCGGAGTTTTCTGTGTCTCCAATGATGTGGCTGCTTTTTTTCTTTGATCCTGAAAAAAATTCGCAGTAATTTCACAAAAACATGATACATTATGAAGCGTGTTATAATCAGGTCTGTGAGAAATGACAGAATCATAAAAATATGGCAAATCGAAATACGAATATCTGCTTCAGCGAAAAAGCCGAAACTGTTTATTTCTGGCAGAACTCAAAATCCGACGGAAAAGAATCAGACAGAAGAGGAAAAAATGATGAGATTGATAAAAAAACAAAGTGTGGGAAAAAACATCAGGCGAAAGAACAGCAGTTGGGTCTATATCCTGGCCTTTCTGTTTCCTGTGATGATATTTGCGGCAGGTTTTGCAATGAAAGGAGTTTATCCTTTTGGGGAAAATTCGGCGCTTGTTGTTGATGGTGTTCATCAGTATACAGCCTTTTATAAGGAACTTTTAAGCCAGCTGGAAAAAGGCGCAGGGTGGACGTATTCCACACATTCCATGGGTTATGATTTTTACGGCCTGTTCTGTTATTATCTCAGCAGTCCGTTCAGCCTTCTTGTGCTGCTGTTTATGAAATTCATGTATGTAAATGATGCAGTAACAGCTGTGATCCTGATCAAGGTTGGGCTTTGCAGCGTGTCCATGGCCTGGTATTCCGGGAAAAAATATCCAGGCAGAGGGAGTATGGCGGTTTCTCTTGGATGCATGTATGCGTTGTCAAATTTTCTTATGGGATACTACAGTAACGTAATGTGGCTGGACTGTATCATGCTTCTTCCGGTATTGGCATACTTTATCGAGCAGCTGGTATATACCGGAAAATGGTACGGGTATTGCCTGGTGCTTGGGTGCTGTATTTTAACCAGTTATTATATGGGATTTATGTTATGTACCTTTTCGGCTCTCTATTATCTGGCAAATCTGGCTATCATAAAATCTGACCAGCGGCCGGAGAAAATATTGCATTCTCTGCTGAAATTTGCCGGGTCTTCCATTGCCAGTGCATGTCTTGCGGGAATTACTCTGATTCCTGGCATTGTGGCTGTATCCAGGACTGCAGCAGCAGAGGAAGCTGGAACAGGGCTTGCCGGTGTTTACGGAGATATCTGGAAGCAGCTGGGAGCGCTGATGGAGGATTCCCTGTCTTTTGTGAAATCCAGCGAACAGGGAGATGTGAATCTTTACTGTGGCTGTGCAGTGCTGCTTTTTGCAGGGATGTATTTTCTGAACAAAGAAATCCGTACCGTGGAAAAGATCATGACGGGAGCGTTGGTCATTTTTTACTTTGCGGGTTTTCATATCACAGCGTTAAATCTTCTGCTTCATGGAATGCATAAACCGGTGGGAATCCCCAACCGTTTTGCTTTTATCCTGATCTTTCTGCTTCTGAGGATGTCCTGCGATGCGTGGGGGAAAACAGAGAAGGTGAGTGAAAAGCGGCTGTTCGCGGGATTTGCTGCGGTGGAAATATTCTGCATGGTTGTGGGGATTAAAAGTGGAAAAGCAGGAGAGGTTCTGCTTACAGAAGGGATTCTTGCGGGAATGTTTCTTACAGTGTGGACGGGAAATTATTTTTGTGGAAAAACTTTCAAGACATCCGTTTGGCTGTGTGGAAATCCGAAAAATCTGTGGAGGGGTACTGGCTGTTTTGATCCTGGCTGAGACAGGAATTCACGGAATTGTCAGCATTACAGATAACGGAACTGCAAATCGCGATATTTATGTGGAAAGTGAGCAGGAGATTGGTGGATTACTGGAGTCTGCCGGCGTGGATCAGGTGGATTACCGCACTGCGATCGTAAATCCCCTTGTGAGAAATGAAGAAATACTGTATCAGCTGAACGGGATGTCCATGTATTCTTCCACCAATACAGAGGAAATGTGGAATTTTGTGAAGAACATGGGGTTTGAAAATCTGGAAAATCGTTTTCAGTATGCAGGATCTACGGAAGTGATGGATATGCTTCTGGGGATACGATATCTGTTTTGCAGGAATACAAGAACCCTTCATACTGCTTATAAAAAGATTGCAGAAAGCCAGTCATTTGACCTGTATGAAAATCCACGGGCTCTGCGATCCGGATATATGGTCAACGATTCTGTGCTGGATTATGCAATGGAAGGAACAGACCCGCTTGAAGTTCAGAACCGTCTGCTCAGTGGTATTGTAGGAAAAAGACTGTACAAAATGCAGACAGTCAATTCTGATACTGCCCTGATTGGAAACACAACTTTTAATATCCATCTGAAAAAAGGAGAACATGGATATCTTTATATTCCGGGAACAGAACCGGATACAGTGACGATTAATGGACAGGAGCAGAAGTCTGATTATTGGAATAATAATTTTCTGGATCTGGGAACTTATAATGTGGATACCATTGTGCAGGTAACTACGGGTACCGGTATGCACGAGGCTGTTCTGGGAACATACCAGGAATCTGAACTGGATTCCATTTATGAAGAACTTTCTTCTCAGCAAATGGATCTGAAGGATGGAAAAGGCAGTATATCTGTAAAAAAAGACGGAATTCTTATGCTTAGCGTATTCTATGACCCGGATATGAAGGTTTATGTGGACGGAGAAAAAGCCGATGTAAAAAGTATTCAGGGACTTACCGGCGTGAAACTTTCACAGGGAACGCATATAATTACCATGAAATATCAAACTCCGGGATTGAAAACAGGAGCAGTTCTTTCTATATTAATGGTGGGAATACTGGGAGCGATCTGCTTTGCCCGAAAATTCAGAAACAGGTAAATAACAGACAACGATATAAAAAGAGAAATGGGGAGTGTAAAATATGAAAATTGCCATGATAAACGGACAGAATCACAAAGGTTCTACCTATCATATAGGAAAAATGCTGGCAGATAAGCTGGGCGGAGAAGTGACGGAATTCTTTCTGCCAAGAGATTTCGGACATTTTTGTGTTGGGTGCAATCAGTGTATTGTGAAAGATGAGAAACTTTGCCCATATTATAAAGAGCTGAAGCCATTGACGGAAGCTATTGACAGCGCAGACGTGATCATTCTTACAAGTCCGGTGTATGTCTACCACTGCACTGGCTCCATGAAAGCGTGGCTGGATCACTATGGCTACCGGTGGATGCTGCACAGGCCAAATCCGGATATGTTTTCCAAACAGGGAGTTTGTATTTCTACGGCAGCAGGCGCCGGAATGAAATGGACCAATAAAGATATGGCAGATAGTATGTTTTTCTGGGGAATGGGAAAGATATACAGGTACGGTACTGCCGCTCATGCGTTAAATTATAAAATCGATCTCTCCGAAAAAGATGGAAGAGATCGAGAAAGCTACAGAATAAGCTGGCAGAAAAGATCCGCAGGAATTATGGCCATGTGAAACCAGGGCTGAAAACAAAAGCTTACTTCGAGGTTATGCGTAAGCTTGTAAAGAGCGGCTGGAATGAAGTGGATGTGGCTTACTGGAAGGAACATGGCTGGACAGAAAAGGCCAGACCGTGGAAGTAAAACTTCCATTTTCGCAGGGTTGTGACATCTATGAAGAAAACTGCGTTAAACCCCTGTAAAATCAGCAAAAATTCTTTATAAAACACCTTGACAAGCTCTGTATTTACGGTCTATAATGAGCAAGCGTGCGAATGAAACGTTATATTTTCGCATGCCGTAATTTGTAAATAGCAACCGCAAGGCCCCATGGGAAAGCCCATGGAGAAATAAATCGGGAGGTGAAATGGAATGCCAACATTCAACCAGTTAGTAAGAAAGGGCCGTCAGACAGCTGTTAAGAAATCTACAGCACCGGCTCTGCAGAAAACATACAACTCTTTAAGAAAGAAAGCAGTTGATCAGGCTGCTCCACAGAAACGTGGTGTTTGTACTGCTGTTAAAACAGCTACTCCTAAAAAGCCTAACTCAGCTCTTAGAAAGATCGCCAGAGTTCGTCTTTCCAACGGTATCGAGGTAACAAGTTATATTCCAGGAGAGGGTCACAACCTTCAGGAGCATAGCGTTGTTCTTATCCGTGGAGGAAGAGTTAAGGACTTACCTGGTACAAGATACCACATCATCAGAGGTACTCTTGATACCGCAGGTGTCGCTAACAGAAAACAGGCTCGTTCCAAAATACGGAGCTAAGAGACCTAAAGCTAAAAAATAATTTAAAGTAGATCAGAAATCTACGCCGCTTCCTGATTGCAGATAATCAGGAGGATTACAAAGATATTATTCATCTAATGTATTACAGCGGAAGACTATAAGGATTTGTACGGTATTCCATATACCCTGTCGGTTGCGGGTTAAATATAGGACCTTACCAGTGCGAACATGCAATAGTTTTACTGCGTGAGTACCGATGATATAATCAATATGATTAAGGAGGGAAGTAACGTGCCACGTAAAGGACATACTCAGAAAAGAGACGTTCTGGCTGACCCGATGTACAATAACAAAGTGGTTACCAAACTTATCAATAACATCATGTTAGACGGTAAGAAAGGTGTTGCTCAGAAAATTGTATACGGCGCATTTGCCAGAGTAGAGGAAAAAGCTGGTAAACCAGCAATTGAAGTATTTGAAGAGGCTATGAACAACATCATGCCAGTTCTCGAGGTAAAAGCAAGACGTATCGGTGGTGCTACTTATCAGGTTCCGATCGAGGTAAGAGCAGACAGACGTCAGGCACTTGCTCTTCGTTGGCTTACAATGTTCTCACGTAAGAGAGGCGAGAAGACAATGGAAGAAAGACTGGCTAATGAGCTTCTGGACGCAATGAACAACACAGGTGCATCCGTTAAGAGAAAAGAAGACATGCACAAGATGGCTGAGGCAAATAAAGCATTTGCTCACTATCGCTTCTAATTCGAGGAGGAAAATTCATTGGCTGGAAAAGAAGGAAGAGAATATCCATTAGAGAGAACCAGAAATATCGGTATCATGGCGCATATCGATGCTGGTAAAACAACTCTTACAGAGCGCATTCTTTATTATACAGGTGTTAACTACAAGATCGGTGATACTCATGAAGGTACAGCGACAATGGACTGGATGGAGCAGGAGCAGGAGCGTGGTATCACAATCACATCCGCAGCTACAACATGTCACTGGACTCTTGAGGAGAACTGCAAGCCAAAGCCAGGTGCTCTTGAGCATCGTATCAACATCATTGATACACCAGGACACGTAGACTTCACTGTTGAGGTTGAGCGTTCCCTTCGTGTACTTGATGGTGCTGTCGGCGTTTTCTGTGCTAAGGGTGGTGTTGAGCCACAGTCTGAGAACGTATGGCGTCAGGCTGATACCTACAATGTACCTCGTATGGCATTCATCAACAAGATGGATATCCTTGGTGCAAACTTCTACGGTGCAGTAGAGCAGATCAAGACTCGTCTTGGTAAAAACGCTATCTGCCTGCAGCTTCCAATCGGAAAAGAGGATGAGTTCAAAGGAATCATCGATCTTTTCGAGATGAAAGCTTACATCTACAATGATGAGAAGGGTGATGACATTTCCATCACAGATATTCCTGAGGATATGAAGGAAGATGCTGAACTTTATCATACAGAGCTGATCGAGAAGATCTGCGAGCTGGATGATGACCTCATGATGGAGTACCTTGAGGGAGAAGAGCCTTCTGTAGACAGACTGAAAGCTGTCCTCAGAAAAGCTACCTGTGAGTGTACAGCAGTACCGGTTTGCTGCGGTTCCGCTTACAGAAACAAAGGTGTTCAGAAACTTCTGGATGCAATCCTTGAGTACATGCCGGCTCCTACAGATATCCCGGCTATCAAGGGTGTTGACCTTGACGGCAACGAAGTTGAGAGACATTCATCTGATGATGAGCCATTCTCCGCTCTTGCATTCAAGATCATGACTGACCCATTTGTAGGAAAACTTGCTTATTTCCGTGTTTATTCAGGAACAATGAACTCCGGTTCTTATGTACTGAATGCCACAAAAAGATAAAAAAGAGCGTGTTGGACGTATCCTTCAGATGCACGCCAACAAACGTATGGAGCTGGATAAGGTTTACTCCGGTGATATCGCTGCAGCAATCGGATTCAAATTCACTACAACAGGTGATACAATCTGTGACGAGCAGCATCCGGTAATCCTTGAGTCCATGGAGTTCCCGGAGCCAGTTATCGAGCTCGCTATCGAGCCTAAGACTAAAGCTGGACAGGGCAAACTTGGTGAGGCACTTGCTAAGCTTGCTGAGGAGGACCCGACATTCCGTGCTCATACAGATCAGGAAACAGGACAGACTATTATCGCTGGTATGGGTGAGCTTCACCTGGATATCATCGTTGACCGTCTTCTTCGTGAGTTCAAGGTTGAGGCAAACGTTGGTGCACCTCAGGTTGCTTACAAAGAGACAATCACCAAAGCTGTTGATGTAGACAGTAAGTATGCGAAACAGTCTGGTGGTCGTGGACAGTATGGTCACTGTAAAGTTAAATTCGAGCCTATGGATGCCAATGGAGAAGAGCTGTACAAGTTCGAGTCCACAGTTGTTGGTGGTGCTATTCCGAAGGAGTACATCCCGGCAGTTGGCGAAGGTATCGAGGAAGCTATGAAAGCTGGTATCCTCGGAGGATTCCCGGTAGTTGGTGTACATGCTAATGTATACGATGGTTCTTACCATGAAGTCGATTCTTCTGAGATGGCATTCCACATTGCAGGTTCCCTTGCATTCAAGGATGCTATGCAGAAAGCAGCTCCGGTTCTTCTTGAGCCAATCATGAAGGTCGAAGTTACTACACCAGAGGATTACATGGGTGACGTTATCGGTGATATCAACTCCCGTCGTGGACGTATCGAGGGTATGGAAGATATCGGCGGCGGTAAGATGATCCGTGGATATGTTCCGCTTTCCGAGATGTTCGGATATGCTACAGACCTTCGTTCCAGAACACAGGACGTGGTAACTACTCTATGTTCTTCGAGAAATATGAGCAGGTTCCGAAGTCTGTACAGGAGAAGATCCTTTCCAAAAAAGGACTGATCTGATATAAAAAATAATAAAAAATGCTTGCAAATAACCTTGGTTTGCAATATAATCAAGGTTAGCAAGTTTTAAAATCTGAAAAAAATGCTCTAATTTTTGATAGAGCCAAGTTTTAAGGAGGACATTTTAAAATGGCAAAGGCTAAGTTTGAGAGAACAAAACCGCATTGTAACATTGGTACCATCGGACACGTTGACCATGGTAAAACAACATTAACAGCAGCTATCACTAAAGTTCTTGCAGAGAGAGTTCCAGGAAACGTAGTAGAGAACTTTGAGGATATCGATAAAGCTCCAGAGGAAAGAGAGCGTGGTATCACAATTTCTACAGCTCACGTTGAGTATCAGACAGAGCGTAGACATTACGCACACGTTGACTGCCCAGGACATGCTGACTACGTTAAGAACATGATCACAGGTGCAGCTCAGATGGATGGTGCTATCCTTGTTGTTGCTGCTACAGACGGTGTTATGGCTCAGACTAAAGAGCATATCCTTCTTTCCCGTCAGGTAGGTGTTCCTTACATCGTTGTATTCATGAACAAATGTGATATGGTAGACGATGAGGAGCTTCTTGAGCTCGTTGAGATGGAGATCCGTGATCTTCTTTCCGAGTATGACTTCCCAGGAGATGACATTCCGGTTATCCAGGGTTCTGCTCTTAAAGCTCTTGAGGATCCGGCTGGCCCATGGGGAGACAAGATCATGGAGCTTATGGATGCTGTTGATGAGTATATTCCGGACCCACAGCGTGACACAGATAAACCGTTCGTAATGCCTGTAGAGGACGTATTCTCCATCACAGGACGTGGTACAGTTGCAACTGGTAGAGTTGAGGCTGGTGTTCTTCACGTATCTGAGGAAGTTGAGATCGTTGGTATCAAAGAGGAGACTCGTAAAGTTGTTGTAACTGGTATCGAGATGTTCCGTAAACTTCTTGATGAGGCTCAGGCTGGTGATAACATCGGAGCACTTCTTCGTGGTGTTCAGAGAAACGAGATCGAGCGTGGACAGGTTCTTGCTAAACCAGGAACACTTACATGCCATACAAAATTCACAGCTCAGGTTTACGTTCTGACTAAAGACGAGGGTGGCCGTCATACACCATTCTTCAACAACTATCGTCCGCAGTTCTATTTCAGAACAACAGACGTAACAGGTGTTTGCAACCTTCCAGAGGGAACAGAGATGTGCATGCCTGGAGATAACATCGAGATGACAATCGAGCTGATTCATCCGATCGCTATGAGCCAGGGTCTTACATTCGCTATCCGTGAAGGTGGACGTACTGTAGGATCAGGACGTGTTGCTACAATCATCGAGTAATACAATCTGAATATAGATTTGTTATCGTAAGATAACGTTGTGTCCAAACGTAAGATACCCGTAGAACTTCGGTTCTACGGGTTTTTCTGTTGCCTGGAAATATATAAAAGGGCGGAAAAGAATAACGAACAGCGTAGAAAAACGGTTGCCGGGAGAGTATCCTGACAACCGTTTGTGATAACAGAATGATAACAAAATCTTAAATTAAACCAACTAAAGAACTTTCGTGAAGTATTGCAGATGGATTATATTTTTCTATAAGTGAATTTATAATTAGACGATTTCCGGCACTGATTTTGGGACTTAATGTAATTTCCATTTGTGCGTAAGCATTTTCGTCTAGGGTTAGATCATAAAAAGGAAAAGTTTGTTTGGCTTGACCAAGTAAAATCTTGGTACTGGTTGTTTGAAATTCTTGAATTGATTTATCAACTGCCTGATTTAGATTTAGAGGCATGAGTAATAAAATATATCGCCATTCGTGTTGGAAGGCCCAATGGATATTCTTATGCTTACCAAGATTACCTAAAGCAATACTAAATTTATCACCGTCTTGGGTTAATAACTTAGGATATAGCTTGTCTGAATCAGAAGTATATTCAACTTTATGTAAAATGTTATTACCCAATGCTCCAGGAGCTATAAATCCGTTTTTGAGCATATCTGCAATAGGAATTATAGATTTTAAATAAGATCCATTTGAATTATCAGTTACCGTTTGATGTGTAACCTCCGATATTGACGAAGGTGTATTTTCAAATTCTTTAAATGGATTTGCTTTTAATTTAATTCTTACTCCGGAACTTAGAGAACTATACATTTTCCACATAGGGATATTCTCTGTTTCATCATCAGTCCAAGAACTTATATAGCAAAATTGACCAGCATTTTTTAAATCAAATGCTTCTTTTCTTGAAGATCATCCATTTGATCTAAGGAAGTTAATCTAAACGTGTGGTTTGCTAAAATTAATGCAAGAGTTTCAATACTTGTATAATGATATAAATAATCAGGTGTGTTTTGCAAAATGATTTAATACCTCCTTATGTCAGATTATATGTCTTGATGTCATTGCCTTCAGTACCCTTCTTAACGATGGTATGACAACCTATCGTGGTTCCCATAGCACGCAGTTTCCATTCATCCTGGGTAGCGTTCAACTTATCTAGTTCTGCCTGTCTTTTATCTTCATCTTCAATAGCTAATATTTCAGCTTTTTCCTTTTCATAGACATTTTTTAAATTTGACACCATTTCCTGAAAAAGTCCTGCATTGTAGGATTTTCGAATGTCAGTGCAACCTTCTGCTCAGGTGTTTCAGCAAGTGAGAGGTTCACCGAATCATCAATAGAAAACAACAGAGAGAGTACATCTCCGACTGTTTCAATATTAAAATCCAGAAAAACACTTACATTTAATCCCAGTGCAGTTGCAATCTTTTCTAACTGATCCGGTTTCGGATTCCGGATTCCCAGTTCATATTTTCTGATTGTTCCTACGTTAATGCCGGACAGCTCGGCTAACTGTATCTGACTGTATCCTCTAAATTCCCGGAATGCCCGGATTTTTTGCCAACCATAATGCTGCCTCCTTAATAATATTTGTGCTTCTATTCTAGCACAAAAGTGAATGATACAAAAGAGTGAGATTTAACAAATTGCCGATACGCAAGCAATAGGTATGGAATGGAAAAAATAAATTCGCAAATGTTTATTGACAAATTCACAAAAGTGAATTATTATAAGAGAACAACGAAAGAGTCACAAAAAGTGACTGGAAAGGAGGACGCTATGAGAACTAATTATATGATGACTGTTGATGATGTCATGGAAGAATTAGGCGTGAAACGCAGTAAAGCATATTCCATTCTGAAGCAGCTTAATGATGAACTGGCAAAGGAAGGATATGTGGCAGTTCGTGGAAAGATTCCACGTCCCTACTGGGAAACAAAATTTTATGGATGCTCTCAGAGAGCAGTGTGAAGGAGGTTTTAAGATGTCAGCTTACAAGGACAAAACACAGGGAACCTGGTATGTGAGCTTCCGCTATATTGACTGGACAGGTAAGAAAACGCAGAAGCTGAAAAGAGGGTTCAAGACAAAGAAAGAAGCATTGAATTATGAAAAGGAATTCATAAGAAAGACTGCAGCGGATATGAAAATGGAGATGAACAGTTTTATTCAAGTCTATTTTGAAGATAAAAAGAATGAACTGAAAGAAAATTCAATCCGTAACAAGCAGCACATGATGAACAAGCACATTGTTCCGTATTTTGGAACAAGAAAAATGAATGAGATCACACCGGCAGAGATTATCCAGTGCAGAACACCATTCAGGAAAAAGGTTACAGCAAGACTTATGAGCGTATGATTCAGAATCAGTTAAATGCACTGTTTAATCATGCACAGAAAATTTACAATCTGAAGGAAAATCCATGTAAGAAAGTAAAAAGATGGGGAAATCGGATGCAAATAAGCTGGAGTCTGGACGAAAGCAGAATATGACAGATTTATCGCCGGGATTGAGCCGGGGAGTGAAGATTATCTGATATTTGAAATTCTGTTCTGGACAGGAATTAGGGAAGGAGAGCTTCTAGCATTGAGTCTTTCGGATTTTGATATGAGTGGAAATCTCCTGCATATCAATAAGACCTATAACCGGATCAAGAAAAGAGATGTGATTGATACTCCAAAAACAGAAAATTCGGTCCGTACTATTGATATTCCCAATTTTCTTAAGGAAGAGGTACAGGAGTATGCAAAGAAGCATTATGGATTTCCGGAAGATCAGCGGTTGTTCCCGATTGTGGCGAGAACATTGCAGAAACGTCTTAAGAAATATGAAGCACTGACCGGTGTAAAACCAATCAGAGTGCACGATATCCGTCACAGCCATGTGGCATATCTGATCTACCAGGGCGTAGAACCACTGATTATCAAGGAAAGGCTGGGGCACAAAGACATTCAGATGACATTGAACACTTATGGGCATCTGTCACCCGTCACAAGCAGAAAAAGTTGCTGAGATGCTGGACAATAAACGTTAATACAGAGGAAGAAGTAGATAAAACAAAGAAGTAGTCAGAAAAATATTTTATGCAATTAACTATAGTAAGAAGTTGAAGATAAGTTCCATTTTACCGGATCGGGATTCAGATTATGTGATTCTTCTTGAATTAGAGGAT
>ENA-OQCD01000086-OQCD01000086.1-human-gut-metagenome-genome-assembly--contig:-NODE-86-length-21253-cov-2.370539_pt1 | contig 21253 bp, 30 predicted proteins | sample MGYA00242755_ERZ504571 | MGnify/ENA primary metagenome ERZ504571 (study PRJEB26092, sample SAMD00036274) | human gut metagenome | host: Homo sapiens | study: EMG produced TPA metagenomics assembly of...
TGGAAATGTTCCAGTTTCTGCTGAAGTATTTTTGCAGCCTGGCTGTCCGTTTTCCCATGACGATAGCAGATAAACGCATCATATACAACCTGGGAAAGATCGCTTTTATACGGCTGCAGCGCATGAATAAGATCCGATACATCTGCCAGCATTTCTTCACAGGAATGATATCGCTCCTCCGGCGTTCTTTATACGCTTTCGAAATGATCTGATGGACTTTATCCGCCATATGAGCCGGACAGTTCAGCTTTTTCAGTTTTCTTTTTGAGAGATACAGGCCGATATTCGCGGAGTCAAGCTCCCTCTGAGTGTATCTTCTTTCCGGTCAGCATCAGAAGAAGCAGATATCCCACGCTGTACAAATCCGATTCTGCTCCCAGCCTCAGAGTTCCATCATTCTCCCGACAATCTCCGGAGACTCAAATCCGATGGTGGAAACAATGCCCTGTCACGGATCGCAGGACATAATCCATCCTCACAGACAGGTCTCGCCGCTCCAAAATCCACCAGAGAAACAAGCTTATCTTCCTCTGAGAGGCTTCCTTTTATAAATACATTTCCGTCCTGGATATCCAGATGGAGAAAACCTGCTTCATGAACTTCTTTCACCGCGAATAATACCTGTTTTATGATCTGAAATGCCTGGACAACCGAAAATTTTTCTCCCTGGGAAAGATAAGATTTCAGTGCTTTTCCTTTGGATTCCAGTGATGTCATGATTGTAACAGTGTTATTTACCAGATGAAAAGTATGTCCCTCATCAAAAGAGAGCTCAACTTCCCCGGAAGCGCTGATGACGGGAATCGTTCTGGCAGCGGTATTGTAAATTTTCCCTGTTATCTCCTGCTCCTGCATCTGCATTTTTTTGACAGAATCCAGATAACGGACGGATGCCGGATCTTCTGACGCAGATACGATCTCACCATCTTCTCTTCTCTCAAAAACAAACGCAGCTGACAGCGGAAAACACTCTTTTAACGCATAGTCAATTTCACTGACTGTAATTTTTCCCATCAAGATAAGATATTTTTTTTTACATGGGTATACAATACTTCCGCCGCCTTCTCCGATAGGTTTTCCGGTAATTTTTATACAGTTCACCCTGGGATAAACGGATCCATGTTCCTTCCTGCAGTACTTTTTCGCATTGTTTTTTCCTTTTTTCTATTCACACTTTCTTCTACGTTTCCATATCCGGATTCCAGCCACATATCACTTAAATTCTCGGTTTTTCCATCCCATGACAGCCCCGGTGTTCCTATCCCCTCCGCCACAAGCGCATAAAGAACAAACGTCCAGAGGAAATGGCGGATACAGTGGTTCAAAAGAAAACATCATCAGAAATCCATTGATGCAGCTGATATAACCTTCTATTTTTCGTATTCATCCCAGCTGTCAACAACATCTTCCAGCTGCCCGAGAATGTTTTCCATATTTTCAGAAAAATGTTTTTCTTCGTTTGCTTCTGCCATTTCATAAAGTTCATTCCGTAAATCTTCATTTTCATTTCTTGAATATCCGGAAATAAAAAGATACGCAAGCAACAGTATATCTTTACGTTCAACAATGACCGCATTGTCCGGTTTTTCCACAAAGCGTCTGATTGCTCCCAGACGGTTGCTTCTCTCATAAGCCTTACACACAAGATAAATTTCTTTATTAAATGGTATATTGTCATGTTTCGTCTTCAGACTTCCATGTGATGGCAGGCCAAGCTCCCCGGGTTCTGCAAACTGCCAGCCATGAGCACACATAAATGCTCTGGCCAGACTTCCCATATCCGGATAACCATCTTCCGCGATCTCAACTTTAACCTGGTTATCTCCGGAATTTGAAACCTTTCCGACTGCATCGTTTCTGCGGTCACCTTTGTGATATGCCCAGTAATCGTAAGTTGGATACAGTTTTACAAGATAGCGTGTCAGTTCCATCAGGTCTTTTTCTTCGCTGCAGGGAGTATCCGGAATAGTAAACAGAAAGATTATCCGATACCACTTTTTTTCGTTTTTTTATCTTCTTCATCGAGGATTTTTCGTCTGGTTAAACTCTGGATCTACAGAATACATATATTCGATCAGTTTGTCTTCCATATCTTCCCGCTCAGATTCCGGAACACTGATACCGGCCAGTTCCGGTATATGGTTACTGATCATTCTGGTCATGCCGATATTTCCCACAGTCTGCGTTATCCCGCCATCTTCTGCATCCTGTGGTCTGTTCTGTTCATATTTTTTGAGTATGCTTTTAACTTTAGTCCAGTCACCCTGGGGACGCAGCATTTTACAGAACAGGCAGATACAGTCCAGCGGATTTCTTACGCTGAACGGTTCGTGTCCACAGGCAAGGAGAAATTTTGTCGTAGTATAATCATCCATATTTAAAAGGAAAGACAGTTTTACCGCAAGTTCTCTTTTTCTGGGATATTTTTTGTCACTGAGCCATTGAAACCATTCGATTGCCTTCACTACCTCGTTCTGTTCCTTTAACATATATTTTTCCAGCCTGGAACTCAGATTCTTAAGAAATTTCTCCGGCCATGGGACATTGTTATTTACGGTCAGATCTTCATAGGATTCCCCTGTTTCTTCGGAAGCATCACGCAAAAGTTCAGAAAAAGATGCCTGTATCTGCCTTCTCATCAAAAATCCGGCTGTACAGAGATTTCTGGCATCGTTCAGGCTCCTGACAACAGCCATCGGATCGTTCATCAGTTCTTCACTCATATCTGCCAGTTCTTTCGTCCATATATCCATTGATTCTTCTGCCTGTCTTGTGAGACTGTTCTCATATTGAAGGCAAGTATTTTCCATGTGTTTTCGTTTCCTTTCCCTGTAAAAAATACAGCAACAGGCTCCCTTTCTCTCAGGAGCCTGCCACATCTCAAATATTTATTCCGTTTTTTCTTCAGATTCTGTTGCAGTTTCTTCTGCTTCTTCCACCACTTCCTGCGTATCTGTTTCTTCCGAAGTCTCTGCTTCCGGAGCGGCTTCTTCAGTCTTCATCGTTTCCGTTTCTCTTCCGGATACTTCCTTCTCCGGTGTTTCTGTTTCTTCTGCTGCCTCTGTTACTTCCTCTGCTTTCGTAACTTCTGCATCTGCTGCGTCTTTCAGTTCTTCCTCTGCCTGCTCGATCACGTCAGTGGCTTTTCTTCCATGTTCTGCTGTCGGACACGCGGCGCCGCAGTAAGGGCAGAAACTTGCTTCTCTCATTACTGCCTTATGGCAGGCCGGACAGAACTTCTCGCCCTTGCTGGCTGCAATGGCATCCCGGAAGTGATCCGCCTCCAGCATGTGCTGGCTGATCTCCTCGCAGATTGCTCCCACTTCTCCGTCAACAGCTTCTCCGTGTTCATAACGGGTGTAGATCATTTTTCCGATGTCCATCATCAGTTTTTCTATCATACGCTCCTGTGCAGAAAGTTTATTGCGGATCTTCTGGATCTCATAGAGATTCTCCGCCTTGGAACTGAGGCCCTTCGCTTTCCGTGTCAGTGCATTTCCAAGATCATCCCAAAAACTGCTCTTCGCCATATCTGTCACGCTCCTTTTTATTTGCTTCCTGTGTTATCTTTATCCCTCCAGCAGCGGAGTTTCCTGACCACGCATCAGGATCTTCGGTCCGCCATTTCCCTGGATGTATCCTTCTGTGATCACTACCTCACCGATATTATCATCCTTCGGGATCTCGTACATAATGTCCAGCATATACTCTTCCAGAATCGCACGAAGTGCTCTGCGCCTGTGTGACGCTCCAGTGCCTTACGTGCAATAGCATGAAGTGCTCCGTCCTCAAACTCAAGCTTTACTTCATCCAGCGCCAGAAGTTTCTGGTACTGTTTCAGGATGGCATTCTTCGGCTCCTTGAGGATCTTCACAAGCATGTCTTCTGTCAGTCCATTCAGTGTAAAGATGATCGGAAGACGTCCGATAAACTCCGGGATCATCCAAATGCACGGAGATCATCTACAGTTACCTTCTCCAGTACATGAGGATCATTGTCATATTTATCCTTCAGATCTGCGTAAAATCCGATAGAAGCCTGCTTGTTCAGTCTCTCCTTGATGATATTCTCAGATCCGGGAAAGCACCGCCGCAGATAAACAGGATATTTCTTGTATTTACAGTCACCATCGGGACCATTGCGTTCTTGCTGGTAGCACCTACCGGCACCTCGACCTCACTTCCCTCCAGAAGTTTCAGAAGTCCCTGCTGCACAGCCTCACCACTGACATCTCTCTGATTGGTGTTCTTCTTCTTGGCAATCTTGTCGATCTCATCGATAAAGATGATTCCGTGCTCTGCTTTCTCCACATCATTATCTGCTGCTGCAAGAAGCTTGGATACCACGCTCTCGATATCATCACCAATATATCCTGCCTCTGTAAGAGAGGTGGCATCTGCAATAGCCAACGGCACCTGAAGGAGTTTGGCAAGCATTTTTTACCAGATAAGTCTTACCACATCCTGTCGGTCCGATCATCAGCATATTGGATTTCTCGATCTCAATATCATCCATGGTGTCCGTAGCAACTCTCTTATAATGATTATATACACCTACGGACATTACTTTCTTGGCATATTCCTGTCCGATCACATATTCATCCAGCGTTGCCTTGATCTTATGCGGTGCCGGGATATCTTTTAAGATCGATCACCGGCCTCGGGGTTTCAGATTTCTTCTTGATCTTCTTCGCCTGATTTCCCGGATTCTGAAGACTGCTAAGATCGATCATGCTCACATTTTGGCATGTTAAAAAAGATCGGAATAATTTCCATTGCTCATCTGTGTATTCATAGTATCAAAGCTCTTCTGCATACAGTCTGCACAGATATGTATATTATTGGGAAGGTCGATCATCTTCCCTCCTGACTCTCCGGTCTGCGGCATAAAAAAGCAGAATTTCTCGTATTTCTGCTCCTGGTCATTTGTCTTTATTATTATCAAACTGATCTGCCATAACATTTCCTTTCTGGTTTTATAAGACGGAAGCCGGTTTCGTTTTCCGTCTTGTGTCATAATTGCATATTATACCACATAATCCCGACGTATCAAATTAAGTTTTTATAAAACAGGGAGCCGCAAAAAACGCAGCTCCCTGTCCAGATTTCTGTTTTCAGTTGTCACTTTTTTCAGTTGTCAGAAGCCGGCTTGCTTCCAAGAGTGACTTCTACGGTTTCTTCTTTATATTCTCCGTTATTTGCTCTTGCAATTACCACTTCCACGGTTTCGCCTGATTCGTAATACTGAAGTTTATCCACCAGATCATTCTTGCCGCTTACCTTCTGCCCATCCAGTTTTACAACGATATCACCTTTTTTGATCCCGGCTTTATCTGCCGCACCACCTGGTGTAACTTCTGTAAGAAATGCTCCTGCCGGCATATTGTACATCTGGATTGCCTCTGTTGTAAGGTCCGCAGCTTTGATTCCCATATAACCAACTTTTGAAGTGTCTTCTATTTTATCACGTGTTTCGCGGTTCATCAGCTCTTCCAGGATCGGTTCTGCTTTGGATATCGGAATTGCATATCCCATTCCCTCCACCTGACTGTCTGCGTATTTGGCCGCATTGATCCCGATCACTTCGCCTTTCATGTTCAGAAGCGCACCACCACTGTTTCCGGGATTGATAGCCGCATCTGTCTGGATCAGTCCACTGGTATCACCATCCTCTGTGCTGATGGTACGGTTCAGGGCACTTACCCATCCGGAAGTGACTGACTGGCCATAACCCAGAGCATTACCAATCGCAACTACCTGCTCACCTACTACAAGATCGTCGGAACTTCCCATCTGTGCGATCTTGATCTCATTCATCGTCTCTTCCGGAATATCGGACTTCTCTACAGCAATTACTGCCAGATCGTTCTCTTCGTCTGTTCCCTTGATCTTGGCTGATACCGCATTATTCACATCCACACTGCTATCTGAACTGTCTGTAATACTGTCGCCACTGGCCATCGCCTGTGTCTCTTCTTCCGCACCGACTACATCTCCGCCTGCAAAACATACGGTAAGTGTTGTTGCGCCGGATACCACATGATTATTCGTTGCGATCAGAAGTTCACTGTCATTCTCACCTACAATGATTCCGGAACCGCTTCCCGCACTCTGATACTGTCTTGTTCCATATCCGAAAAAGCTCGGGATCTCCTGTACACTGACAGAAGTGATCGCAACGATCGAGGACATCGTCGCCTGTGCAACTCCGGCTACTGTTCCGCTCTCTGCTACGATGCTTTTCACACTGGATTCTGTGGAACTGCCATCTGTGCTTTTTTTCTGTACCGGTAACAGTTTCTGTTTTTTCCGATCTGTGTACTGCTGCTGTTATTATCTCTGTTATTTTATCTGCCGCAATTATTTCACATCCCTGAAAAACACACCTGCCACCAGTCCAAAGATCACTGCCAGGGCAACGGCTGTTGCAGCCTTCTTTCCAAAGCCGCCGTTCCCGCCTCCATGAGCTGTCTTCGGTTTATGAGGTTTCTTCGGTGGAATACTTCCTCCCGCATAATTTCCTGCCTGCGGCTGATGCACTTCATAATGTGCATATTTCGGTTTTCCTGAAAACTGGTATTATTCTGAAAATTGCTGCTGTTTGTTCCATTTCCGTAACCGTTCTCCTGCATTCTCCGGCCTGCGGAATATGGATGAGCCATTGGTTTCTGTGCAATATCTATATTTTCAGTACTGTTATCTGCAGCACTGCCGGTATCTGTATTTCCAAAAGTATCCAGAGGTTTCTCTTCTGTTGGAACATTTTCGTTTACCTCTGGCAGATCTTCATCCCATCTGTTTTCTTCACTCATGACCCTGGTGCTCCCTTCTCAAATTTTTCTTATGCCATCTGCTTTATAAAAAACAGTTTAACAGGCAATTGTGTTCAAACTGTGATATATCCTTTAAAAAATCGTGACCCGCTGATTCTTCCTGATCATTTCTGTTTTTCCAGTATTCCGGCTCATAGTACAAAACAGGATCAGTCTTTCAGGAAGTTTCTGATATCTTTTTCCGAGGAAATATCCGGCATACTTGGAAGCACTCTGAAAAACAGTCCGGGGATCATCCAGATATGTCCGGTTTTCAGAAGATAAGACAGGCTCTTTTTTACCAGGCGCACTCCTCCTCCCCTCAGACGGAACTCCTTCAAAAACTTCCGGATGCTCTGCCTGGGAAACGCCAAGATCAAAAATTTCTGTGAAACTGCTGGCTGCAGCTGTAATTATGAGAGTGATAAACCTTAGCCTCTGCTGCATAAGCAACCGCATAACCTTTTTTTACCATCCAGCCTGCATAGATCATATCTTCATTAAAAATAGCATGTTCCGGAAATCCGCCGATCTCATTGTAGATCCTGTGATCGTATGCTGCACAGACATTTTGAGCAAAAATATGTCTTGATTCCTCTGGTCTCTACATCTTTTTCTGTTTTAAGGCAGGACTGCTCCGGATAATTAAACGAACGGGTATATTTTTCAAGGAAACCGCAGTCATTTTTGGGAAGCTGTCGTGCATAGGCCGCTCCTGTCTTTTCATTCCCGGCAACAGCCTGAACAAGATTTCCAACCAGATTTCTGTCTGCCGGTAATGCGTCCTGAGTCATAAATATGAGGATCTCCGCATCCGAAAGCTCTGCTCCCCTTCTTCTTGTTGCACCATGATCAAAATTCCTGTTTTTGTAAGATGGTGGACTTCCACCAGCGGATACTTCTGTTCCCAGTTTTCTCTCCAGAATTTTTTTCTCTGTATTCATAACTATGATCTTATTGACAGGATATTTTCTGTGCGCTGAGGCGCTCCAGAAGTTTGTCAAATTCTTCTCCCGGGTGATATGCCGGTATGATTACATCTGTTTTTACTGCATTCATAATTCTCTCCTGTCCAGAAAGGACCACCCTCACCGGATGGTCCCTTCTGCTGGTTGATTATTTTAATTTTTTATTCTCCGTCTGAGAGATCGTCAGCTCCTGCGCCGCCATCTCCGCCGCCAGCATCTCCCCCCAGCGTCATCTCCGCCGGATTCATCTCCGCCTCCAGACGTATCATCGCCAGTATCTCCTGCACCGGAATCGTCGTTTCCTGAATCGTCTCCGCCGCCGGAATAATCTGTATTCGAATCGTCTCCACCACCGGAATAATCCGTATCATCGCTGGTGTCATTGCCGTAATCCGTGTAGTCTGTATTATCACTGTAATCCGTGTCATCGTAGCTGTAATCGGCAGAAGTGTCTGTACTTCCCTCCCAGGTATACGAATTATCCGTTGTTGTATTCGGAGCGTCCGTTACCGCAGGCGCTGTATCCTGTACCTGTCCACCGCCTACAATCGCAGCGATCTGCGCACTTTTTGTTCAGTACATCCTGTGTCGGTGTATAATTTGTATTTCCGTACAGGAACTGATGCAGCTTCAGTACATTGGAATCCAGAGTTGTCGGTACAATGACACTGCCCTTAACTGTAGCAAATTTATAGTCCTGCGGGAATCCCGTTGTTTCATCAATGCAGTATCCGATCATTGCCGGGATCAGCTTCAGGATCTCTGTCTTGGAAACAGATGTCTTGACCATCGGGAAAACCTGATCCATGATATCAAAGATTGTGGAAAGGCCGGCTTTTTTTGCCTTGTCAACGATCATCTGGATAACTCTTCTCTGTCTCTCTGTACGTCCCATATCCAGGCTTGCGTATAACGGATACGGCAGTAGGAAGTAGCCTGTACACCATTCAGATGATAGGTTCCGACAATCGCTTCCTGATCTTCCGGCTTCGGCTCCGGCAGCTCTACCGGTGTATAACTCTTGCCAGTCTCTTCCGCAGTTTCCACGCAGTAGTTGTTCATATGAACGATCTCCGCATAGGAAAGCGGGATATCCAGTCCTCCCAGACAGTCTACTACTGTTACCAGTGCGTCAAAATCAATGGATACGTAATCTGTAATATTAAGATCCAGGTTTGTGTTCAGCATATTAACTGCCTGTGCCGGTCCTCCAAGGGCATATGCTGCATTGGCTTTGGAATAGGTATCATCTTTCACATTGAGAAGTGTGTCTCGGTAAACAGATACCAGCTTGACTGCCTTCGTGTCGTTGTTGATACTTGCAATGATGATGGTATCACTGTTCTCTGTGTTCAGCTTCTCATTCCTGCTTCTGTGGTCCAGTCCGAACAGTGCATATGTGGTATAACCCGTCATCTGCGGTGCCTGGTCATTGGTTACGATATCCTGTTCCTGAAGATCTGTTTCCTGAATATCGATCTTGTCCAGCTTGGCTGAGATCTGACCGTAAACATATAAGCCTCCTATAAACAGGAGCAGTACGATAATTTCCAGGATAAACAGAACTTTTCTTCTTTTTTTCCGAGGTTTTGACATCTTTTCCTTTTCCCCTTTTTAGTATGCATTCTTGTTGATAAAGCCTTTAAATATGGTGAGGAACATGATCTTGATATCGAATCCTACTGACCAGTTTTCGATATAGTACAGATCACATTCGATCCTCTTCCTGATAGAAGTGTCTCCACGGTAACCATTTACCTGTGCCCATCCGGTAAGGCCCGGACGCACCTGATGTTTCACCATATACCGTGGTATTTCCTCACGAAACTTCTCTACAAAAAACGGTCTCTCCGGTCTCGGTCCCACAAGGCTCATCTCCCCTTTCAGGATATTGAAAAGCTGTGGAAGTTCATCCAGACTGGTATGACGCATGAATTTTCCGATTCCGGTGACACGTGGATCGTTTTTTACAGTCCATGCTTTCTTTTCTTCGGACTCCTTCTGGATCTCCATGGAACGGAATTTATACATCCGGAAAGTCTGATTATGAAGGCCAACACGTTCCTGTTTATAGATCAGCGGACCAGGAGAGGTCAGCTTGATCAGGATACACAGGATCAGCATCACCGGCGATGAAACAATGATCGCGATCGAAGAACCGATCACATCCATCGTCCTCTTGATCATTGCATTAAACGTATTGCTCAGCGGCACATACCGGATATTGATCACCGGAAGTCCGAGAATGTCTTCTGTATACGGTTTGGTCGGAATAATATTATTATAATCCGGAATAAATTTCGTGTGTACTCCTGATTTCTCGCAGAGTGCAACAATCTCTTCCAGACGATAATACTCACTTAAGCCCAGGGTAATAGCTATCTCATCCAGTCGGCTGGATGGAAGGATGATCATCAGATTGGCAATACGCCCGATCACCTTGACTCCTTTATAGGTAGTGCCTGCCGGCACATTGTCATCCAGTATGCCCCTGATCACATATCCCCATTGCGGATTCTGCAGGATCCTGTCCACATATTCCTCAGCGGCACGGCTGTATCCAACCAGCAGCACCTGTTTCTGGTTCATTCCTTTTCTTCCGCATGTCCCGGAGAATGTAAAACACAAACATGCGTACAAGCCATTCCAGGACAATATTGATAAAACAGAAGGAAACCAGTGTAAGACGGGAATAATCCAGTTCTTTAAAAATTATAAAGTGCAAACATGATGATAAGGAGCCCTAACGCGTTTGCCTTCACGATTCCGGCAAGCACGAGACGACGCCCCTGCATTCGCATCGGTGTATAAAGATCAAATGCCTGATATAAAAGCACATATCCAGGAATGATAAAGATCAGCATAAACATATATTCCTGAACGGTCTTGGACTGAACTGCGGAATGTTCAAATATTCCCTGGAAACGGATCAGCCACGCCAGCGCATAAGAGGCTGCGATCACAAATACATCGATCAGCATATGGAGACGACTGAAATTTTTCTGGTTATCTTTAATCAATTTCCGTCACCTCATTTAAGTTCATTGCTTTTATCTTATAATAGATGCATCCCAAAAGCAACAAAATCTTCCCTCCGAAATATAAAAATTTCTGTGAAAATATGGAGTTTTTAACCGGCAAATCGCCTAAAAAATGTTGATCCAGAGCTCAACCTGCAGCTGGATATAACGTGGAAAAATTCCTCATGGAAAACTTTACTTTCCTGTTCTTCCGGCTGATCTGGAAGCCATTTTTAATTCCTGCCAGATACTCCTTGCCAAAGCCTTTTTGACGCAAAAAAACAGGATTTTTTGCCCCGAATCCGACAAGCAGAAATGGAAGGTTCAGAACGATCTGAAGGAACGGCATGTTCTTGTAAATAAGGTAAATATTATTTCTGGATGAATACCGGATCTTAAACTGATTATATCTGGAACCGCTTGTTCCGCTTCCCACATGATAAACTTTCGCCTTTGGAGCATACCAGTTCTGATACCCAAAGATCCGGGCGCGATAACCGATATCCAGATCCTCCAGATAGGCAAAATGCTCTTCATCAAAATCTCCGATCCGGTCGATGATTTTTTTCTGTAAATGGCAGCTCCCGCGCAGGCGGAAAAAATCTTCTGCTCTTTATCGTAATGGTTAATATCCTTATCTTTCCCTCTGGCAAACGCCCATCCCAGTGCACAGTAATAATTTCCCGCATCGTCCATCTTGTCATGGTCATGAAGCTGGATCATTTTTGCCTGGCAGGAAAAAGCTTTTTTATGTCTTCTGAGGGCCGCTACCATCTCTTCCAGAAAATCCGGTTCTGCTTCCGTGTCATTATTCAGAAGCAGTACATACGGAGAGCGTGCCGCATGAATTCCCTCATTCACAGCCCTGCTGAATCCATAGTTTTCCGGAAGCTGGATCATGTGGACCCACGGATATTCCGCAGAAACAAAAGCACAGCTGCCGTCTGTGGACCCATTGTCCACCAGTATAACCTCAAAATTGCGGATGGTCTGTCTCTCAAGACTTGAAAGCACACCATCCAGATATGCCATCCCGTTAAAATTCGGTATGACTACTGATACTTCCTGCATTGGTTCATCCCTTCTTCTTTCCCATTCCCGGAAGAGGCTTCAGGGAATAATTCCATTTTGACAGAGAAAGATTTTTGTTATAGTACGGATCTCCGTTTTTGAGGATGTCTATCCAGTGAGAACGGATATATTCGATTTCCGACTGGAATCGACGGACTTTTTCCTCACTGTCCTCCGCACCTCTTGATTTGGACTCATAATGATAAAGTTTCACGTACGGATCATAGACGATCAGATGGCCGTGGCTTCTCACTTTCAGGCAGAGATCTACATCATTAAATGCTACCGCGAGTTCTTCTGTAAAGCCACCGGCTTCCAGAAAAACATTTTTTTCATCATCATGCAGGCAGCTGTCACACAGCTCATATCCTGCAGAAGGGATGCTTTATGCAGATATCCTGTACGTTCTGCCGGCATATTTACAAACATATGTCCCGCAATGCCGCCCATTCCCACCACACAGCCTGCATGCTGGATGGTATTGTCCGGATAGATCAGTTTAGCCCCGACAGCTCCTACTTCCTGTCGCTGGCAGACACCAAGCATCTCCGAAAGCCAGTCCGGATCGATCACTTTCACATCATTATTCAGGAAAAGCAGATAATCCCCCTTTGCATTGGCGCACGCCAAAATTATTGATGGCAGAATAATTGAATTCTTTTTTCCAGCGGAGCAGATGGATCCTCGGGTCTTCAGAAAGCTTCCGGTAGTAACGGAAGATCTCGTCGGAACTGCTGTTATTCTCCACGATAATGATCTCATAATTCTTATAGACAGTTTTTTCAAAAAATGGATTCCACGCAGGCCTGAAGGGTTTCTTTTTCTTCCCGGTTGGGGATGATAATGGACACCAGCGGTTCCCCCCTGCACCGGATATTTCACACGGTAAAATCCGAAATCCGGGGTATGCTCCACAGTTCCCGGAGTTCCGGTTCGTTCAAGATTTCCCTCAATGGCACGCTTTCCTGCCTCAAAAGCATACATCTTGCTTGCCGGGTTATCCGCTGTGGAGGATTTGTGGGTTCTCCAGTGGTAAAGGATCTCCGGTACATGGATGACCTCACGTGCCTGTTCCACACAGCGGAAAATAAAATCATAGTCCTGCGCTCCGTCAAATTCTCTGCGGAAACCTCCGGCTTTCTGCACAACTGAACGTCTCACAACCAGAAAATGACAGATATAATTGTTGGATCTTAAAAGGTCCAGGTTAAAATCCGGTTTCAGATGTGGCTGAAAATGCTCGGACAGATCTGTTGTGACCTTATCTTCATCGGTATAGATCACATCTGCCTCCGGATGTTCCTCCAGTGCAGCTGCGATCTCATACAGAGCATTGGGTGCAAGCAGATCATCATGATCCAGAAGTGCGATAAAATCTCCTCTTGCCATGGCAAAGGCTGCATTGGTATTCTCAGCGATACCGAGATTTTCCTTCAGATCTTCATAGCGGATCCTTTTATCCATCTCTGCATAGGATCTCAGTACAAGCTGCATATCCGGATCTTCCGGACTGCCATTTGCGAGACAGAGTTCCCAGTTCTGATATGTCTGGGCAAGCAGAGAATCAAGCATCTGTCTTAAGAACCTCTCCGGTGTCAGATATGCAGGCACTACAATACTGATCAGCGGGCCATCCGGAAATTTCCTCTTTCGCTGCTTCTCAAGAGTCTCTTCGGTTGGCCTGTATGCCTCATACCACGGTCCGTAGGGAACTTCTTCCGGCTCAAAGCGTTCATGAAGCCTGATCCAGAATTCTTTCAGTCCGTAATGCTTCAGGTATCTCAAGCCCTTTTGTACTGTATAGGGAGAAAGCTTCTTCACAAGCCTGTCCCATTGAATCTTTCCTGTGGAATCATCTTTACTCATATATTTTCTCCGTATTACTCAATTTGATAAACGTATTTTAACATTACCGCATTTTTTTTTTGCAAGGAAGAGAGAAAGTGTGTTATACTGTGCTTACGTGTTGCTGGTCACGGAGTGAACAGTAACATTTACGTATGTATTGCTTACATAAGAATTATTTTTTATACAGGAGTACCATATATTATGAAAAAATCAAGAATAACCGCGGCGCTTCTGGCCTTTGGGATCTCAGCTTCCATGGTGTTCCAGACTCCAGTTTTCGCCACAGAAGAAACCGCTGCTGCCGCCACATCCGGTATTACAACCAACTCCATCAGCGGATGGCCACAGGGGCCTGAGATCACTTCCGTATCTGCCGTAGTCATGGAAGATTCTTCCGATACCATTCTCTACGCCAAAGATATGGATACCGCGCTCTCCCCTGCCGGCGCAGTTAAGATCATGACCTGCCTTCTGGCGCTGGAGAACAGCCAGTTAACCGATCAGGTGACAATGACAGAAACCGGTGTATCCGGTGTCACCGACGGAGGCGCCCATATTTCCTCACAGCTCGGAGAAGTTTTTTACCATGGAGCAGTGCCTCTATGCGATCATGCTGGCTTCTGCCAATGATATTGCCCTTCAGGTTGCAGAACAGATCGGCGGTTCTGTGGATGCTTTTGTCCAGAAAATGAATGACCGCGCCCAGGAACTTGGTTGTACCAATACCGTATTTACCAATCCTACCGGTCTTCCGGACGATAATCAGCACACCACCGCCCACGACCTGGCTCTGATCATGCAGGCAGCAATCAGCAATGACAGTTTCCGGACAATTTCCGGAGCCACTTCCTATACCATACCGGCCACCAATGTTTCCGGCGGTGCCAGAAACCTCACCAGTTCCTTTTCCATGACAAATCCGACTTCCGCCACTTATTACCAGGGCTGTATCGGCGGACGTGAGAGTACTACCACTACTTCCGGAAGCGTCCTGGTAACTGCGGCTGAACGCAACAGCACCACACTGATCTGTGTTGTTATGAACGGAGCGACCGGACAGACAGCCAATGAAGCGGTTACTCTTATGGACTACGGTTTTGCCAATTTCCAGCTTCTGGATCTTTCGGAAGAAGATTTCCACATTCTGTCCGGAGGTACCGTAATGGTTCCGTCCGGTGCAACTTCGGATGATCTTACTACGGAAGATACGGAATCCGATGGCCAGATTCTCCGCACCTATTCCTTTGGCGGAGCTCAGGTGGGAACTGCAGTGGTGGAAGACACCTCCACAGAAAGCACTACCGCAGAGGTTCAGGAAAATGATGACAATATGGATGCCGCAAAAGCTTACTCAGAATCCCGCTCTCCAATTCCTTATTTTGTGATCGGCGGCGCCGGCCTCCTGATCCTGATCCTGCTTCTGTGGCGTATGATCAGGATTATCCGCTCCTGATCTGCATCACATCTTATATGCAAGTCCCCCACCCACTGCTTATTGCTTTTCGCAATTGAAGCAGGGGACTTACTTGATTTGGTTAAAAAAATCCCCCCCTGTGTACCGGTCATATCCGGATACACAGGAGGGATTTTTTATTGTCAATTTCGATTTTCCCCTCGGAAAATCAGCGATAAAAACGGAACCACCAAGAAGATATAGCACAAAAAACGGCGAAGCCACCAGAAGTGCACTTAAGCCCCGGTAGATCCACATTCTGATATTTTCTTTTTTTACAAAACGTTTCCAGCAGACGGTTCCAGCCCGCTGTCACAAAATACATGGCCGGATACAGTGCCGGCATGATGTAACGTCCCTGTGCCTGGTTGTCACTGTAATATACATAATACATGAACAATCCCACAGGGATCAGGATCAGAAGGATCATCAGCAGATGGAAGATTCCTTTTCTGTCCCATTTATTGGACACAGTCACTGTTTTTATCTTCAGTTTTTCAGTGCCTGATGTTTTCCGTTCTTTTACGACAGTACGTTTCTTCGGATAAAACATTCCCAGCATGGACAATACTCCAAGGCCACCGATCCCGAACAACAGGAAATATGCCTTGCTCACACCATAAGGCATATAGATCTGCATCAGTCCGAAAGTTCCGATAAAACTTACCAGAACTGTCAGTAACCAGTTATGGTTCCAGCCCGGGTCCTGATACAGAAGAATATCCTTCCATGTCCATTTCAGTTTCTCCGGTGTTGGATATCTGGACGGCCGGTAATCAATGGCCGCATATTTCTCCGCACACTCTGCACAGGCTTTTCTTCCGATAAAATCTCCGTCATAAAGAATGGCGTTCCGGACAAACCACCAGCCACATAAAACAAGGGTTACTGCCGCGATCACGATCCTCTTCGAAACAGAAAAGCGATTCTCTGTTTACCGGTTCTTCCCTGCACAGAAGGACTGTCAGGCAGAAAAACAGAAAGCTGCATCAAGATCCAGCCGTAGGCATTATAGTAGGACAACGCGCAGACTGCCATGCCAACAGCCAGCAGGATCGAGTTTTTGAAACTCCAGTCTCCTTCTTCCAGATAGCAGGACCAGGAATACAGAATAATTCCCATAGACAAAAGTGCCAGGGAATCCGTATTTACATAAGTTCCCAAAAACAGTGCCTGTGGCATAAAACCTGCCAGCGCCGCAAACAGCCATCTTCCCTCTTTTGGGAAAAGCTTTCCGGATGCTTTCACAACGAAATACACAGATCCGGTCACAAAAAGCACATCTGCCATTCTTGCCGCATGGAGAAGTCCGTCGGCAGAAGCATGGAACAGACCTGCAATTCCCATAAATACAGCAGATACCATATAGGAAAGAATGGGATAATAGGCATAGGAAATTCCCCAGGTGGCATCCCGGATGGCAGGATCATCTCCGAGAGGAAGTTTTCCCGGATGTTTATGAAGATACTGTGCCACCATGTAGCGCATTTTTTCATCGGGGCCAGCTCCCAGCGGCTGCATGATGACCACTGCAGTCAAAAGCAGAAATGCTGCCAGGACAAGAACCAGCACCTGAAACCGTTCTTCTTTCCAGATTTTTTTCTTTTCCAAGATCAGTTCCTCCTATATCCGCTTCAGAGAGAAATCCTGACTCTCCAGTGTAAGGTTCGGGTTATAGTAAGGATCTCCGTCACGGAGGATTTCCGGCCAGTGCTTCTCAAAGGAAGCGATCTCACGGTTAAATCTTGCCACTTTCTCCGGCGTATCCTCAAGACCTCTGGATTTGGACTCATAGTGATAAAGCTCCGCATAAGGATTGTACACAACCAGATATCCGGCTTTTCCAAGACGGAGGCAGAAATCAATATCATTAAAAGCAACCTGGAATTCTTCGCTTAATCCGTGAACCTTGTCAAAAGCCTCACGTTTTACCATCATGCAGGCAGCTGTCACCGCACTGTAATCCTGGGCACAGATGATCCTGTGGCAGTATCCCGTAGCGTCCCTCTTCTGCTGCACAAAGCAGTGTCCCGCAATGCCGCCGAAACCAATGACCACACCTGCGTGCTGCACAGTATCATCCTCATAATAGAGACGCGCTCCCACAGCTCCAACATCCGGTCTCATACAGTATCCCAGAAGCTGTTCCAGACAGTCCGGACTGATGATCTCCGTATCGTTGTTGAGAAGAAGCAGATACTCACCTTTGGCATGAGAAGCACCGAAATTGTTGATGGCGGAATAGTTGAAAATGCCATCCCAGTACACCACATGAGCCTTCGGATTGGAGGCTTCCAGCTCTTTATAATAAGCGAATGTCTCATCTTCCGTACTGTTGTTCTCCACGATCACATACTCATAATTGCGGTAAGTCGCTTTTTCTTCGATGGAATCAATACATCTCTTCAGATCATCGATGTGATCTTTGTTCGGGATGATAATGGAGATCAGCGGTTTTTCCTCCCAGAGGAATTTCGTGCGGTAAAGACCAAGATACTCGCCCTTCTCGATCTCTACCGGAACACCGATCCTGTCATAATGAGCTTTAATGGCACGTGCGCCTGCGTCAAAGGCGTACATCTTGCTTTCCGGATTCTCTGCTGTGGAATCCTCATGGCATCTCCAGTGATAAAGGATCCTCGGGATATGATGGATCTTCTCTCTTCCCGCAGCTTCCACGCAGCGGAATACAAAATCGTAATCCTGTGCGCCGTCGAATTCTTTCTTCAGCATTCCGATCTGATCCACGATCTCTTTTTTTACAACAAAAAGATGGCAGATGTAGTTTACTGTACACAAAAGATCGATATTGAAGTCCGGTTTGAAATGAGGCTGGAAAATTTATGGCCATCCATGGACATCTTATCCTCGTCTGAATACAGGACCTCGATCTCCGGATTTTCATTCAGTGCCTTCACGCACTGGAACAGGGCATCCGGTGTCATCTCATCATCATGATCTGCAAACACGATAAAATCTCCGGTTGCCGCTTCCATGGCCGCATTGGTATTCTCCGCGATCTGAAGTGCCTGGTCATTGCGGATCACCCGGATTCTTTCATCACTTTTTTCCAGTCCGGCAAGATAATCGGTAAGAGGAGAGTCCACTCCGCTTCCATCCGAAAGACAAAGCTCCCAGTTTCCGTAAGTCTGGGCCTCAATGGAATCCACCAGCTGCTGGAGATATTTCTCCGGGGTCTTGTAAAGCGGGATCACAATACTGAACTTGGGATTCCAGGAAAATTTTGTTTTTCTCTCTTCCGCAAGTTCCGCCTTATCCGGCAGATGTTTCACAATCCATTTGGAATAATCCACAGGACGGTTTTTCCGGTTCATTACCTTTCCGAAAACTTTTCCGGTAAGGGCTGCTGCCCCGTGAAGTTTCATGTAGCGGCTTCCCTTCCGGAAATATACCGCGGCTTTCTCCGCAAGGCGCTTCTGTGGCTGCAGATGCACTAGACGAAGTGTCCGCACATTGCCGGCCTCAAATACAATGTAAAATTCCTTCACATTGTCATAATGGAATTCAAAGAAAAATCCGCTCTTCTCATCAATTTCTGTTTCCTGGTACTGGTTCTGCACATCCACCCGTTTCAGTCTGGTGATCTCGCAGGGGATTTCCTTCCGGCTGCGGTCTTCCAGACGAATGGTTAAGGGACGGTTAAAAGCTGCCCATCCACGGACACGGCAGATTTTTTCTGCGGATTCCACCTCAATACTTTCGATAAAGTACTGTGGTTTTCCCTGCTTCCTGTAAAGCTGCTCTGCGGAAACAGCAAACCACTGGATACGTTTTCCGCCCTTTACCGCATAGACAACAAGCTTCTTTTTGCCTTCCAGATCCGGAAGCTTTATTTCCATCTGCACACGTTCCCCGTTTACCAGATCCAGATCTTTAAAGCGCTCCAGGGCGCTGACACGCTCCTGGGCACTGATGGCAGCCGGAAGTTTTTCCCCGTCAAGAACGGCTTCCGGCTTATGGTCTTTCGGCCAGGTTCCCTGAAGGTGATACAGGGAACTGTCCTTCAGGTCAAACCTGTCTTTTTCTACTTCGTATAGCTCTCGCTGCATAACAATTCCTCCATTGCGTCCTTTCCGGTATTCTCTGTCAGGTAATGTTCCATAACTTTCTGATGTGCGGCCTCTCCCATGGCTTTTCTGGCCTTCTCATCGGTTACCAGAGATTCCAGGGCACTGACCCATTCTTCTTTCGTGGTGCACATCCAGCCGTCTTTTCCATTTTCGATCACATATTCCATCTCACGGTTGCGGCTCATGACACTTGGAACTTTCACAAGGGCTGCCTCCGTCCACTTGTTTTCGGACTTACAGCAGTGGAACAGTGTGTTCTCCAGCGGCATCAGGTTGATATCCAGTCCTGCGATGACTCCTGGCAGCTGTCTCCAGTCCATAAACGGAAGCTTTTCAATACGGTTCTGTACCGGCTCCATTCCGGACTCATCCAGAACACCTACCAGCTTCAGATAAACCTCAGGATGACGCTCCATCACTTCCAGAAGTGCGGCTTCCACCTGGACAAAATCCTGATCATGGGTTTTGGAACCGCTCAGATATCCGATATAGATCCGGTCTTTATCTTTATCTGCCTGTTCCACCGCTTCGTGAGACAGAACTTCCATCTCCATACTCATGCAGTTACGGTTGATCACCACCGTTTTCCCGGAAATTCCTCCCGGATTTCCTCTGCCAGCGTTTCCGTGGACGTAAAATATCCGTCGCAGAATTCCATACATCCGTGGATTCGGTCTGTGGTTGTACGGAAATCGCTGTATTCGCTGCCTTTAAGGAAATGCAGTCCGGAAATTTTTTTTTCGTAATCAAATACCAGGTCATCCACATCATAGTAAACAGGAATTTTGGCAGCTTTTGCCCGGTCGGCCAGCATTTCCGCTTCCATCAGTTTACTGCAGCGGTACATCACAACTGCTGTATATTCTTCGATCTTCTCCTGCTCTGCCTGATCCATCTGGATAAATTTCGATGCATATCCGTTAAGGATCAGCTGCTCCCGGAAATGTTCCACACGATATCTGGATGCAAAGGAAATTTCCTCCCCGACAAAAAGAATCTTGCTTTTTTCCACAGGAAGTTCATTTCCGCCAAGAGTTTTCCACAGGGAAATCATCTCTTCCACAATATTCTCCGGCTGCTCATTCTTAAGAACAAGACCTTTCCCATAACGTTTTTACACGTTCCACAGGTGCGCCTACCGGAAGCACAGCTACCGGGAAGCCCATGGAAATGATCTCGGAGGTTGTGTAGGAGAAGGTCTCCGGCCATACAGACGGGATCAGGAACATATCAATATCCTGCTCCAGGGTAAGCCTCGGGATCTCTTCTCTTGTATATCTTCCTGTCTGGGAAAATACCGGGCTTTCGATCTCTTCATCGGAAGTACCGATCAGTCTCAGACGGATACTCAGATCATTCTCTTCGATATATTTTGCAAGCGCCTTCACAACTTCCAGGCCTTTTTTTGTAGCAGAGCACACCGATGAGACCGATGTTAAAGGTCTCTGTGGTCTTTCTGGTTTTCTTCACTGCCGGAAGATAATGTGGTGCATGCGGGATCACATGGAGATTGTATACATCCGGATAAGCACGCTTGAACAGCTTCGCCGTATCATCGGAAAACGCACGGATCTCATCACAGTTTGACAGGAATTCCCGGAATTTTGTACGCCAGAGAGTTCCACTTCCATACTCTGTGCATGCATTGCTGCGGTTGTCCGGAACACATTTGTCGCAGACATCGCAGGATGGAACGCCGCAGTATTTTCCCTTCGCATCGATCAGGTTCACTGCCGGACAGAGAGCAAAGAAGTCATGAAGAAGCATGAGGATCTTCGCACCCTGTTCTCTCTTAAGACGCAGGATACGCTCCAGGGTTCCATAGAGATTCTGGTAAGTTACAAGCTCGTTGATCCAGATCTCATCCACACGCATCAGCTCTCCAAGAGCAGTTTCCAGATCGTTGGCAAAAAATTCCATCTCATACTGCTTATACTGATACGTAAAGTAAAAAACGGTTAGCTTAACGATATTATTAGCGGATAGTTACA